>Ga0335076_10000377_pt1 | contig 40553 bp, 25 predicted proteins | sample Lox_Sample_25_FD_206717 | JGI IMG/M metagenome (GOLD analysis project Ga0335076, IMG submission 206717) | Soil microbial communities from Loxahatchee National Wildlife Refuge, Florida, United States - Lox_Sample_2.5 | ecosystem: Environmental > Terrestrial > Soil > Wetlands | place: USA...
CGCCTCGCGCGCCGTCCCGCGGGCGCGGCTTCGCCGCGCTGGCTCCGGATCCCGCTTGGCCGCGCGGCCCCCTGGGGGGCCTCACCCGGCCGGACCACCCCGTGGTCCGTTGACGCGGGGCGACGGTTGCTCTATCAACCGTTGCCCATGAAAGTATCCCCGCCCGGAGATCCCCCCATCGGGCTGCTGGCGGCCGCCGTGCGGCGCGGCGTCCGGCGGCTGGTCGAGCAGCGCGTCACCGCGCTCGGGCTCTCCTCGATGCAGTTCTGGGTCCTGGCGGGGATCGCCGAGCACCCCTGCCACTCGCAGTCGCAGCTGGCGGCCCACCTCCGGATCGACGAGGCCACCGCCTGCCGGGTGATCCGGACCCTCGCCGCCCGGCGCTGGATCCGCACCGTCCGGGGAGATCCGGACCGCCGCTGCGTGCGGCTCGAGCTCACCCCCGCCGGCGCGGAGCTCGGGCGCCAGGTCCTCTCCATCGCCCGCGAGGTCCGCGAGGCGGTGGACGCCCCGCTGGACCACGCGGAGCGTACCGCCACGCGCACCGCCCTGCTCAAGGTGATCGCCAGCCTCGAGGAGCGGGTCGAACGTGACGCGCCCGCTCCGGCGCCGACCCGGTCGCTGCCCCGATCGCGCGGCGCCGATGCCGCCCCGCGCCCTTCCTCCCCCCTGGCGCCCGCTCGCGCGGCGCGCTCCTAGAGAACGAGGTCCTCCGTGAAGACGCGACTCCCCTGTCTCGCCGCCGCAGCCCTGGCCCTCGCCTGCGGCAAGGGTGGCCCCGCCACCGGCCGGACCCGGCCGCCGCCCGCGGTCACCGTCTCGGACGTGAGGCAGAAGGACGTCCCGGTCGAGATCCGCTCGCCGGTCGACCTGCGCCCCATCCTCCAGGCCGACGTGGGGGCGAAGACGCTCGGCTACCTGGACGTGGTCCTGGTGGACCGCGGAGACAAGGTGAAGCGCGGCCAGCTCCTGGCGGTGGTCCGCCCGTCGGACCTCCCCGACCAGCTCGCCGCCGCGCGCGGGGTGCTGGCCCAGGCCGAGGCGGCGGTCGCCCTCGCCCGCGCCAACAAGGAGCGGGCCGAGCGGCTCGCCCCGGGCGGCTTCGTCTCCCAGCAGGAGCTCCAGCAGAACGAGACCGGCCTGGCCAGCGCCGAGGCCACCCTGGCGGCGGCGCAGGCCAACGTGGGCGCCCTGGCCACCCGCCTGGGCGAGATGCGGATCGAGTCCCCCCTGGACGGCTTCGTCTCGGCGCGCAAGCTCGACCCCGGCGCCCTGGTCGGCCCCACCGCCGGCACGGGGAGCATCCTCACCGTCCAGCGGCTCGACGTCCTCCGGGTCTTCGTCCCGGTGAACGAGCGCGACGTGTCGCGCCTCCAGGTCGGGCAGGAGGCGCGGCTGGATCTGGACGCGCTGCCCGGGCGCTCCATCGCCGGCCGGGTGGTGCGCATCTCCCCCGCCTTCGATCCCGTGGCCCGGACCCTGGACGCCGAGATCCACGTCCAGAACCCCGACGGCGCCCTGCGCCCCGGGATGTACGGCCGGGCCGCCATCGTCACCGATGTCCACAAGGACGCGATGGTGGTCCCGGCGTCCGCCGTGCAGCTCTCCAACGACCGGGCCTACGTCTTCGTCCTCAAGGGCGAGAAGGTGGCCCGGACCCGCGTGCAGCTCGGGGTGGACGGCGGCGACTGGCTCGAGGTGGCCTCCGGCCTCTCCCCCGGAGACCAGATCGTCACCGCCGGGATGGACGTCCTCTCCGACGGCGTCCCGGTGCGGGCCCGCAAGGACGTGGACCCCTTCTCCGGCCGCCCGCTGGCCGCCAGCTCGAACTAGGGACGGACCCGCGCCATGTGGCTCACGCGCCTCGCGCTCAAGAACCCCGTCTTCATCCTGATGATGTCGCTCATGACGCTCGCCCTCGGGTGGGTGTCGCTGACGCGGCTCTCGGTGGACCTCTTCCCGCAGATCGACATCCCCATCATCCGGGTGGCGACCTTCTACACGGGGGCCGGGCCGATCGACATCGAGAAGTCGATCACCATGCCCATCGAGCGCGCGGTGGCCGCCTCGCCGGGCGTCGACCGGGTGGAGAGCAGCTCGAAGCAGGGGGTGTCGCTGGTCTCGGTGTGGTTCCAGTACGGGACCAACCTCGACAACGCCCAGTTCGACGTCTCCCAGCGGATCGCCCAGATCCTGAACACCCTCCCCCCCGGGATCCAGCAGCCGTTCGTCCTCAAGTTCGACATCACCAACATCCCGGTGGTGCAGATCGCGATGAGCGGCGAGGGGCTGGACGAGAAGCAGCTCTACGACCTCGGCTACAACGTGATCGAGCCCCAGCTCGAGCGGATCCCCGGGGTGGCGAGCGCCACGGTGGGCGGCGGCAAGGTCCGGGAGATCGAGGTGATGGTCCACCGCGACGCGCTGCGCGCCCGCGGCCTCGGCATCCTCGACGTGGTGAACGCGGTCCGCGGCTCGAACCTGCTCTTCCCCTCCGGCGACCTGCGGGCCGGGGTCCTCGACTACAACGTCTTCTCCAACACCTCCTTCGGCGAGGCCCGCCCCATCCGCAACGTGGTGATCCGGGCGCCCGACGCGGCCGGCACCGACCCGGTCCGGATCTCCGACGTGGCCCGGGTGGAGGACGCCACCGCCGACCAGACCGAGATCGTCCGGATCAACGGCCAGCGCGGGGTCTACTTCCGGGTGCTGAAGCAGCCGGGGGCCAACACCGTGGCGGTGGTGGACGCGGTGCAGAAGGCGGTGGACCGGCTCCGCGGCGTCCCGCCCAACGTGAAGCTCGCGATCTCCTTCGACCAGTCCTCGTACATCCGGGCGGCCATCGCCTCCCTCGAGCACGAGGCGGTCACCGGTGGCCTGCTGGCGGTGGCGGTGATCCTGCTCTTCCTGGTCTCCTTCTCCGCCACCGGGATCATCGCGGTCGCCATCCCCCTCTCGATCGTCGCCACCTTCGTGCTCCTCTACTTCACCGGCCAGACGCTCAACGTCTTCACCCTCGGCGGCCTGGCCCTCGGGGTGGGGCGCCTGGTGGACGACTCGATCGTGGAGCTGGAGAACATCCACCGCCACCTGGCCCTGGGCCAGGACCGCAAGACCGCGGTCCTGAACGCCGCCCAGGAGGTGGCCATGCCCATCTTCGTCTCCACCATCACCACCATCGTGGTCTTCTTCCCGGTGGTCTTCCTCACCGGCGTGGCCCGCAACCTGTTCATGCCGCTGGCGCTCACCATCGCCTTCGCGCTGATCATGAGCTTCTTCGTCTCCCGCACCGTCACCCCCATCCTCTGCCTCAAGTACCTCAAGGCCGAGGAGCCCGGGCACGGCGGCGGAATCGGGGCCTGGGTGACCCGGAAGTTCGCCGAGCTGGACGAGCTCTACGCCCGCTCGCTCCAGTGGGTCCTCCGCCACCGCGGGCGCGTCATCGCCGGCATCCTGGTGGCCTTCGTCGCCTCCCTCCTCCTCAAGTCGCAGATCGGGACCGAGTTCTTCCCCGACACCGACGAGAGCCAGTTCCAGATCATCTACAAGACCCCCATCGGCACGCGGGTGGAGAAGACCGAGGCGGTCACCGCACGGCTCGAGGAGACGGTGGTGAAGAGCCTCCACGAGGACCGCGCCCGCAACGGCTCGGCGGTGGTCACCACCATGATCTCCGACACCGGCCTCCCGGTGGGGCGGTCCGCGATCTTCACCAGCAACACCGGCCCGCACTCCGGCAACCTGAACGTGAACCTGGTCTCCAAGGTCCAGCGCCGGCTCTCGGACAACGACCTCGCCGACCGGGTCCGGCAGGCGATCTCCCGGGACTTCCCGGGCACGCAGGTCTACTTCTTCGTGGGCGGGATCGTGAAGCGGGTCCTCAACTTCGGCTCCCCCGCCCCGGTGGACGTGGAGATCGTCGGCTACGACCTGGAGGCGGGCGGCGCCTACGCCAAGCTGCTCCAGGACAAGCTCCGCAACCTCTCCGACAAGGACGGCCGGCCGCTCCTCACCGACCTCCAGATCTCGCGCGAGGAGAACTACCCGGAGCTCGACGTGGTGGTGGACCGGGAGAAGGCCGGCCGGCTCGGGCTCAGCGAGACCGACATCGCCCAGACCGTGCTCACCAGCCTGGCCGGCTCGAACCAGTTCTCGCCCATCCCCTACATCGACGCGAAGACCGGCAATCAGTACTACATCAACGTCCGGCTCGACGACGCGTACCGGAGCCACGTCCAGGACCTGCCGGACATCTTCGTCCGGGCGCCGGGCGGGACGGTGGTGAACCTGGCCAACATCGCGAGCGTGAAGCGCTCCGCCGGCCCGGTGCTGGTGAACCGCAAGTACCTGCAGCGGATCATCGACGTGACCGCCAACGTCGCCCCGGGCAAGGACCTGGGATCGGCCAGCGCCGCCGTCCAGAAGACCATCGACGACATGCCCCCGCCCGACGGCTTCACCGCCCAGCTCGGGGGCCAGACCGCCGCCCAGCGCGAGGCCTTCAGCGGCCTGATCTTCGCGGCCATCCTGGCGATCGCGCTCGTCTACATGATCCTCGCCTCGCAGTTCAAGTCGCTGGTGGACCCGCTGGTGATCATGTTCTCCGTGCCGCTCGGGATCACCGGCGTGTTCGTGGCGCTCTGGGCGACCCACACCACCCTCTCCGTGAACAGCTTCATGGGGATCATCATGATGGTGGGGATCGTGGTGTCGAACGGGGTGCTCCTGGTCGACTTCGCCCGGGTGCTCCAGTCGCGCGGCGTCCCCCTGATCGAGGCCACCGTCCAGGCGGGCAAGACCCGCCTCCGCCCCATCCTCATGACCACCATCGCCACCATCGTGGGGCTCGTCCCCATGGCGCTCGGGATCGGCGAGGGGAGCGAGTCCAACCTCCCCCTGGCCCGGGCGGTGATCGGCGGCCTGACCATCTCGACCTTCTTCACCCTGTTCCTCATCCCGTCGCTCTACACGCTCCTCGAGCGGTTCTCGAAGAACCAGCACCGCGAGGACGAGGACGAGGGCGGCGGCCTCCCGCAGCCCACCCCGAGCCCGCACCCATGAGATCGCTCCCGCTCTGCCTCGCCCTCCTCGCCGGCGCCGCCCCGGCCCAGGAGCCGGCCCACGCCGCGCCTCCGCCCGCCCTCCCCCGGGGTCCGCAGGCGGTGGAGCTGCCCGCCACGCCGCTCGAGGCGGTCGACTTCGACGAGGCGGTGCAGCGGGCCGCCCTCCACGCCACCCTCTCCACCATCGCCGCCGAGGAGGTCCACCGCGCCGAGGCCCTGCTGGTGGAGACGCGCTCCGGCTCCCTCCCGCTGCTCACCGCCAACGCGACCTACACCCACCTCGAGGCGGCGCGGGTGGTGGCCGGGAACGTCACCAACCCGCAGGACGCGGCCAACGGCAACGCCATCCTCTCCCTGCCCGTCCTCGCCCCCTCCCGCTGGTACCAGTGGTCCCATGCCTCGGACCAGGTGGCGGTGGCCAGGGCGAGCGGCGACGACGTCCGCCGGACGGTGACCCTCACCGCCGCCCGCGCCTACCTCGCCATCGTCGCCTCGAAGCGGGCCATCGACGTCTCCCACCGGGCGGTGGAGGTGGCGCGGGCCCACTTCGAGTTCGCCCACAACCGGCGGGCGGTGGGGGTGGGCAGCGTCCTCGACGAGGTCCGGGCCGACCAGCAGCTCTCCTCCGCCGAGGCCCAGCTCGAGGCGGCCGAGACCCTGCTGCTCCGCTCCCAGGAAGCCCTCGGCATCTCCTGCGGCGCCGACCGGCCCCTCGACGCCAAGGGCGATCCGGAGCTGGGTGGCGGACCCGCCAGCGGCGACGAGGCCCTCCGGGCCGCAGAGGTCGCCCGGACCGACGTCCTCGCCGCCCGGGCGCGCACCGACGCCGCCCGCCGCGTCACCCGCGACAGCTGGGCCGACTGGACGCCGACCGTGGTGGCCAGCGGCGAGGTCTTCGTCCAGGATCCGGCCACCGCCCTCCTGCCCAAGCAGGGGTGGCTGGTGCAGATGGTCCTCTCCTTCCCGCTCTTCGAGGGCCTCTACCGGATGGGCCAGCACGACGAGCGGGCGGCCCTGGAGGCCGAGGCGCGGGCCCAGCAGGACGGGATCACCCAGCAGGCGCGCTCCGACGTCCGCACCGCCTACGGGTCCCTGCGCCATGCGGTGGCCGCCCTCGGCCAGAGCCGGCGCGCCGCCGATCGGGCCCAGGCCGCCCTCGGCCTCGTCACCGAGGCCTACAAGGAGGGGGCGATCACCAGCCTCGACGTGATCGACGCCGACCAGCGGGCCCGGGACGCCGACGTGACCGCCGTGGTCGCCGAGGACGCGGTCCGCCAGGCGGAGCTCGACGTCCTCGCCGCCACCGGCCGGTTCCCCTAGCGCAGGTCCCGCGATCGCCCGGCGACGTCCGCGGGCCGCGGGGCATTCGAGGGCGGTACCCAAGAGCGACCGAAACCTCGGCGACTCCCGTCCTGGGAAGCGCGACCCGGGGACGTATCGGCCCGGACACGATCGTGGACTCGCCCGCCGCGGCGCCGGCCGAATTCCTCCGCGCCTGACGGGCCTTTCGCCCGCGCGCGGCCGCCCGAGGTTCACCAACCGTTGATCCCACCGTTGGGGAGGCCAGTGGACGCCGCCCGTGCTCGCGCCCCACCTTCGCCCCGAGGCGTAGCTCGACCGGCGGCGCACGGCACCGCCGGTCGATGGGGAGGGCCTCGACCCGTGAAGCGCGCGCTCCGGCATCCCGTTCCACCCGAGGGCGTCCCCTGCCACGCCGGCGCGGCCCGCCGCTGCACCGTCGGGCGGGGGCCGCCGTGAAGCTCTCCCTCCTCGTGGCCCTCCTCGCCCTGGCCGGCGGCGGTGGCCTGCTCGGGCCCGGCCCCGCCAGCCAGGGGCCGGAGGCCACCCGCCTCGCCGCCGTCCTCCTCCTCGCCGACCTCGCCCTGGGGAACGTCGGCCGCACGGTGCGCTGCGGGCCGATCCGCTCCTCGATCCGCCGTCCAGCGCGGCCGCGGTCGACGCCCTGGGCGCCGACCTCCACGCCGGCCGGATGGACGTGCTCCTCCTCCACCACGCCGACCCGCTCGGCACCCTCCCCGCCGCGGCCGGCTGGGCGGAGGCCCTGCGGCGCGTGCCCCTGGTGGTGAGCTTCGCCTCCCGCCCCGACGCGTCGAGCGCCTGGGCAGGGCTGCTCCTCCCCGACCACCACCCGCTCGAGTCGCACGGCGACGTCTCCCCTCGCCGCGGCGTGGTCGCCCTCTCCCAGCCGGTGATGACCCCGCTCCACGACACCCGGGTGGCCTCGCAGGTCTTGGCGGCGGGCGTGGCGGGGCTGTTCTGGCTCCGGGTCGGGCCCCGGCTCCCGCCCTGATCGGAGCCCGGCCAGCAAGGGGGTGTACGCCGCGGCCGGGATCTGCTCCAGTCGAAGCCGTGAGCGTCTCCTTCGACTACGACTTCATCGTGATCGGCTCCGGCTTCGGGGGCGCGGTCTCCGCCCTGCGGCTCTCGGAGAAGGGCTGGCGGGTGGGCGTCCTGGAGATGGGGAAGCGCTGGCGCCCGGAGGACTTCCCCGGCACCAACTGGAACGTCCGGAAGTACCTCTGGCTCCCCCGCCTCGCCTGCTACGGGATCCAGCAGATCACCCTCCTCAAGGACGTCCTCGTCTTCCACGGCGCCGGCGTCGGCGGCGGGAGCCTGGTCTACGCCAACACCCTGCTCACCCCGCCGGACCGCGTCTTCCAGGACCCGCGCTGGCCGACGGAGGAAGACTGGAAGGCCAAGCTGGCGCCGCACTACCGGACCGCGCGCTTCATGCTCGGGGTGACCGAGGCGCCCCGGACCTTCCCCGCCGACCAGCTCCTGCGCGAGGTGGTGGAGGAGGAGACCGGGCGCGGTCAGACCTTCGCCCGCACCACCGTGGGTGTCTACTTCGGCGAGCCCCGCCGCACCGTCCCCGACCCCTTCTTCGGCGGGGAGGGGCCGGCGCGCACCGGGTGCCACCACTGCGGCGAGTGCATGACCGGCTGCCGGCACGGGGCCAAGAACACCCTCGACCGGAACTACCTCTGGCTGGCCGAGCGGCGCGGCTGCACCATCCACCCGGAGACGCTGGTCACCGACCTCCGCCCGCTGCCCGGCGGCGGCTTCGAGCTCCAGACCGTCCGCTCCACCTCGCGCCTCCGCCGCCAGCCGCGCCTCTTCCGGGCCCGCCAGGTGGTGGTCTCGGCCAGCACCCTCGGCACGGTGAAGCTCCTCCTCCGCTGCAAGGCCCGTGGGAGCCTCCCTGCCCTCTCCGACCAGCTCGGCAACTACGTGCGGACCAACAGCGAGGCCCTCCTGGGCGTGAAGGCCCGCACCGACCAGGTCGACTACAGCGAGGGGATCGCCATCACCTCGGGGATCCACCCCGACGACGACACCCACGTCGAGATCGTCCGGTACGGGAAGGGCCACGACTTCATGGCCCTCCTCACCACCGTCCTCACCGGCGGGGGCCCGCCCTGGCCGCGCTGGCTCCGCTGGCTCGGCAACCTGGTGCGCCACCCGTTGCAGGCCGCCCGCGCCCACTGGCCCTTCGGCTTCGCCCGGCGCTCCGCCATCCTCCTGGTGATGCAGCCGGTGAGCAGCTTCCTCCGCGTGGTCCTCCGGCGCCGCCCCTGGGGGCTCTCGCTCTCGAGCCAGCTCTCCGGCGGCCCCCGCCCCCCGACCTACCTCCCGCTGGCCAACCGCCTCGCCGAGCGGCTGGCGGCGAAGATGCACGGCACGCCCCAGAGCATCCTCCCCGAGGTGCTGGTGAACACCTCCAGCACCGCCCACATCCTCGGCGGCGCCACCATGGGCCGGAGCCCGGCCGAGGGGGTCTGCGACGCGCAGGGGCGGGTCTTCGGCTACGAGGGGCTCTGGATCGCCGACGGCAGCCTGGTGCCCGCCAACCTGGGCGTGAACCCCTCGCTCACCATCACCGCCCTGGCCGAGCACGTGATGTCGAACGTGCCCGCCAATCCCGACGGCGTCCCGAAGCCCGCGCCGAGACCGCCGGGCGAGGGGGCGGCCCTGGGGTAGTGTTCGAGCCGTGGGCCGCTCGCCGCCCCCCTCTCCTCACCCCAGCCCGATCAGGTTCTCCTCGTCCCCCTCCCACTCGGCGATCCGGCCCACGCGGCGAGCCAGCTCCGGCCAGGTCCGGGCGCTGCAGCGCTCCACCTCCTTCGCCAGGAAGGCGCGCAGCCGGGCGTGGCTCCACTCGAACACCACCAGCAGGCCGCGACCGAGCACGGCTCCCTCGCGGCCGTGGCGGGCCGCCAGCCAGCGGGGGGTGACCGCGAGCAGGCCGAAGCGCTCACGTCCGCGCAGGCCGAGCGGACCGACCTCGAGCACGAGCGGGACCGCAAAGTCGTCCGGGACGGGTGGGGTCCAGCGGGCCAGGTCGGGGATCTCGTCGCTGGTGAGGGACTTGAGGCGAGCGCGCATGGGCTCAAAGGTAAGCGCGGCCGGCCCCCGCCGCCCCTCAGGTGGAGGGGCCCGGGACCGGGGCGGCGAGGAGGGCGGCGCGCCCGCGCCGGTAGGCGGCCCGCTCCCCCGGCCGGTAGTGGAGGGGGGCCTCGAGGAGCTGCGCCCCCACCTTGAGCCCTCCCCAGAGCACCGCCGGGACCCGCGGAGACCAGAGCGGCGGGACGGTCCGGAGCCCGAGCCCGGGCAGCCGCCAGAGGCTGAAGTAGGACCGCAGGTAGAGCCGGAGCATCCAGCCGTAGAAGCGGCCCATGGAGAGCCGGCTCGGCACCGCCAGGTGCGAGATGTCCCAGACCTCGTGGTGGTCGCGGTCGATGAAGACCCGCTCGCGCCACTCCTCCCAGAGCGCCGTCCCCGGCAGCGGCATGAGGGGCTGGAGGATCACGTAGTAGAGCCGGTTCCGCAGGATGTAGCGCTCCAGGGCCCGGAACTCGCGGTCGCCCCACCTCGGGTTCAGGATGAACGAGGCGTAGACGTCCACCCGCGCCTCGCGGAGCACGGCGAAGGCCTGCGCGTGGACGGCGCTCTCGGTCCGCTTCCCGTAGCCGTCGAGCTCGTCCTGGTGGAAGCTCTCCACGCCCACCACCACCGCCTTCAACCCCGCCCGGGAGAGCGCCCGGATCACCTCCGGGTGGCTGGCGATGAAATCCGAGCGGCCGTAGCAGAAGAGGCCCTTCCGGATCCCGCGGCGCCGGAGCTGGTCGTGGATCGCCCAGAGCCGCGGCTCGGAGAGGAGGAAGTCGTCGTCGACCACGTAGACCTCCGGCGCCCAGATCCGCTCCAGCTCCTCCCCGATCGACTCCGGGCTCCGGACCAGGTGGGCGCCGCCCGTGATCCGCCAGCAGTAGCAGAACGAGCAGCGGTACGGGCAGCCGAAGGACGTCTTCAGCATCGTCACCGGCCGGTGGTAGACGTAGTAGTAGCGCTCCCAGTGATGCCGGGTGAGCTCGCGCGCCGGGAAGGGGAGCGCGTCGGGGTGGGTGAAGGGCGGGACCTCGCCGCAGCGCCCCGCCGCCAGGTCGTCGCCCCGCACCGCCCCCGGGATCCCGGAGAGGTCCCGCTCGCCCCGCGCCAGCCGATCGACCACCTCCCGGAAGGCCGCCAGGCCGTCCCCCCGCACCACCAGATCCGGCGCCGCTGCGGAGAAGTCCTCCGGCAACCCGGTGGCGTGGACGCCGCCCACCACCACCACCGCCCCCGGGGCGTGGGCCCGCGCCGCCGCCACCACCGCCGCCACCTCGTTCACGGCGTTGATGTACCCGGAGGTCCCCACCAGGTCGGGGGCGAAGCGCCGGAGCGCGCCCGGCAGGTCGCGCTCCAGGATCCCGTCGAAGATCCGCACCTCGTGACCGGGGCAGGCGGCGCCCACGTACTCGAGCTCGATGGGGTCGCAGATCATGAGGTGCCGCAGGCCGATCGACTGGTGGGGCTGCGGCGGACGCACGAGCAGGATCCGGAGGCGCCTCACAGCTCCCTCCGGTAGAGCGCGTAGCGCTTGGTCGAGGGGAGCGAGAGGCCGGCCAGGATCCCGTTCATGGCGTCGTTGCCGTCGTCCACGTAGGAGAGCTCGGCGCTCCGGTACCCGAGGCCCCGGGCGGTGGCGGCCGCGTCGCGCACCAGCGCGTGGGCGACGCCCTGCCGGCGCTCGTCCGGGAGGACGGCCAGGGTGATGAACCGGGCGTGGCGGAGCCACCCGAGCCGCGCGGCCACCGCCAGGCGGACGAGCCGGAGCAGGTCAGGCTGCCCGCGGGTGCGGTGGAGGTGGACGTTCGGGTCGGGGACCACCAGGGCGAACCCGACCACCCGCCCCGCGCGCGCCGCCACCCGGACCAGGCGCGGGTCCCCGAAGCGGACGAACTGGTCCACGAGCAGCCGGGCCCCCTCGGCCGGAAGCGGCTCGAAGCCGAAGCTCCCCCGGAAGGCGGCGTTGTAGACCTCGAGCAGGGCGGCGGTGTCCGCCTCCCGGCGGCGGAGGTCGAAGCCGCGGAGGGCGAGCTCCGGCGGTGGCCGTAGATCCTTGCGGTCGGCGCGGACCGGGACCCCGTCGCGCGAGAGCTCCCAGGCGGCCGAGTGGAAGGTGCGGATGGGGACGAAGCCCAGGCGCCGCAGATGGCCTTCGGCGTGGGGCGGGTTGAAGGGCATGAGGAAGGCCGGGGGTCGATCGAACCCGTCCACCAGCAGCCCCACCTCGTCGTGGATGGAGAAGGCGAGCGGCCCCTCCACCGCCCGGCAGCCGCGCCCGCGGAGCCAGCGCTCCGCCTCGCCGAAGAGCGCGTCCACCACCGCCCGGTCGTCGAGCGCGTCGAAGAGCGCGAAGCGGCCCGCCCCGCCCGGCGGCGTCCCCGGGGGCACGAAGGCCAGGAGCCGGCCCGCCGGCCGGCCGTCTCGCTCGGCGAGCAGGAGGAGCCGCTCCGCCTCGCGCCAGATGGGCTCCTGGGCGGGATCGAGCCGGGCGAGGTGGAAGGGGAGCGGGGGGTCGTGCCAGCCGGGCACCCCGGCGTACACCGCCGGCAGGAGGACGCGCCAGGCGCGCCCGATCTCGCGTCGGTCCCGGAGCGGCCGTACGGCGATCACGCGGGTCCCCCCTCGCTCGACCGTGCCTCGGCCTCCGAGCCTAGCCGGGCGGAGCGCCCGCTGTCACGCGCCCCCCTCGCCCCGGCCTCGCGTTCTGCTACGCTGTCCACGAGGGGGGGCCCTTGACCGTCGCCGTAGCCGGCCTCGCGATCGCCGCCGCGCTCGGGCTGCTCGTCCGCGCGGGCCTGCGGCTCGGGCGCGAGACCCGCCTCCGGCGCTTCCTCGCCGCGCACCACCCCGCCCGCCTGCGCCGCGCGCCGCGCCGGCGGAAGGTGCTGCTCGTCTCCCCCACCCTCCCCCGGGCCGACGGCTCCCTGGTGAAGCAGCACCGGCTGATCCTCCCCGCCCTCAACCTGGCGGTGCTCGCCGCGCTCACCCCCGACGACTGGGAGGTGGAGCTGGTCTACGAGCCGATCGAGCCCGTGCCGCTCGACACCGACGCCGACCTGATCGGCATCTCCGGGATGGGGATCGGGCTCTGGCGCGGGCTCGCCCTGGCCGACGCGTTCCGGGCGCGGGGGAAGAAGGTGGTGGTGGGCGGGCCGATGGCGACGCTCGTCCCGGAGCGCGTGCTCGAGCGGGCCGACGCGGTCTGCGTCGGCGACGCCGAGGCGGTCTGGGAGCGGATCCTGCGGGACTTCGAGCGGGGCGCGCTGGCCCGTGTCTACCGGGGCGAGCGGTCGGCGCCCTCCTTCCCCGTTCCCCGCTACGACCTCCTGGCGCGGAAGCGCATCGGCGCCTTCCTCCCGGTGCAGGTGGGCCGGGGCTGTCCCCACCGCTGCGAGTTCTGCTCCATCGCCGCCGCCTACGGCGGCCACTACCACCGGCGCGAGCTCGCCGACGTGGTCCGCGACGTCCGGGCGGCGCGGTCGCTCGGGTTCCGGAAGGTCCTGCTCCTCGACGACAACGTGGCGGCCGACCGCGCCTACGCCCTGCGCCTCTTCGCCGAGGTGGAACGGCTCGGGGTGGAGTGGATGGGGCAGTGCGCCCTCTCCATCGCCGCCGCGCCCGAGCTGCTCGCCGCCGCGGCGCGGAGCGGCTGCACCACCCTCTCCTTCGGCCTGGAGAGCCTGAACCAGGAGAGCCTCGACGGGGTGGGGAAGCGGTTCGCCCGGGCGGACGAGTACCAGGCGGCGCTGGCCGCGGTCCGCGCCGCCGGGATCGAGGTCTCGACCGAGATGATCCTCGGGCTCGACGGCGACGGCGAGGACACCTTCGCCCGGACCGCCGCGTTCGTGCTCGAGAACCGGATCGCCCTGCCCCGCTTCTACGTCCTCACCCCGGTCGACGGGACGCCGCTTCACGCCCGGCTCCGGAGCGAGGGGCGGATCCTGGACGAGGACCCGGGGCGCTACGACGCCGCCACGGTGGTCTTCCGCCCGGCGCGCATGAGCCCCGAGGCCCTCCAGCGCGGCTACTGGGCGGTCTACGAACGCGTCTTCACCCCCTCCGCGATCCTCCGGCGCGTGCTGGGCGGGGCCGTCCGCCGCTCGCTCGGCTGGGTCCTCTTCCTCCTGCTGGTGAACTTCCACTACCGCCGCCACGTCCGGCGCCGGATCTGCCCGGGGATGGTGTGACCGCCCGGGCGCCCTCCGGCGCGCGGGGCGAGCTCGCGCTCGAGCGCCTCCGCCGCGCCGCCGAGCTCCCTGCCGCCTGGGAGGCGCTGCGGGCCCCGGCCCAGCTGGGCGTGGCCCGCCCGGTGCTCGAGGCGCTCGAGGCCGCCGCGATCCCCGGGCTCTCCACCCGCTACCTCGTCGCGCGCCGCGGCGGCGCGCCGGTGGCCGGCGCCGTCCTCCACCGGGTGACCATCGACCTGGCCGCCCAGCGCTTCTCGTGGGCGGCGGATGTGGTCCGGCGCGCCCGGGAGCTGGAACGGCCCGACCTGCTCGCCTTCCGCGCCCTGATGTGCGGCCTCAACGTCTCGCAGGGGCGGGACGACGTGGTCTCCGGGGCCGCCCCGCCGCCGCTCGACGTGGTCCTCGCCCTCGCCGCCGCGGCCGAGGAGGCGGCCGAGGCCCAGGATCTCGACGGGGTGGTCTTCGGCCACCTCCACCCCGATCGCCTCCCCGCCTTCGCGCCCCTCCGCGAGCTCGGCTACCTGCTCCTCCCCTCGCTCCCCTACGCCAGCCTCCCCGTCGCCTGGGGCTCCCTCGACGGCTACCTGGACGCGCTCCGCTCCGGCTATCGCCGGCAGGCCCGGGCCGACCTGGCGCGGCGCGACGCGGCCCGGGTCGAGGTGGCGCCCGGGCTCGACCTCGCCGTCCACGCGGAGGCCTTCCTCCCGCTCTACCGCCAGGTGGTGGAGCGGGCCGAGCAGCGCATCGAGGTGCTGAACGCGGCCTTCTTCCGGGCGCTGGCGGCGGCCTGGCCGGAGCGGACCGAGCTGGTCGGCCTCCGCCGCGCGGGCGAGCTGGTGGCGGGCGCGGCGGTGGCCCGCGCCGGCGACCGGCTGGTCTGCCTGGAGGTGGGGCTCGAGTACGCCCTCCGCGACGAGGCCGGCCTCTACCAGGCCCTCCTCCTGGCGCTGGTGGAGCGCGCCTGCGCCCTCGGGGCCCGCCACCTCGACCTCGGCCAGACCGCCCTCGAGGCCAAGTCGCGCCTCGGGGCCGAGGTGGTCCCCACCTGGCTCCTCGTCAAGGCGCGGAGCCCGCTGGTGGCGGCGGCCCTCCGCGTGGAGCGGGCGCACCTCCGGCCCGAGCCGCTCCCCCGCCGCCGCGTGCTGCGCGGGCGCCCGCCCCTGCCCGAGGCCCCGCCGCAGCGAGAGGCCGAGGAGGAGGCGGCCGCCGGCGGCGACTACGCCCGGCACGTGAACCCCGAGCTGGCCGGGCTGCTCGGGCTCTTCCGGCTCGACCGGACCTGGGTCCTCGGCGAGGGGGTGCTGCTCCGGGACGCGGACGGGCGCGAGGCCCTCGATCTGGCGGCCGGCTATGGCGCCCTCCCCTTCGGCCACAACCCGGCCTTCCTCTGGGACGCCGTGCTCGCCCTGCGGGACCGGCACGCCCCGCAACTCGTGCAGGGCTCGCTCGCCGAGGGGCCGGGGCGGCTGGCGCGGGCGCTCTGCCAGGTGGCGCCCGCGGGGCTGGAGCGGGTGGTCTTCGCCTCGAGCGGCGCCGAGGCGGTGGAGGTGGCGCTCAAGGCGGTCCGGGCCCGCCGGCGCCGGCCGCTCGTGGTCGTGGCCGAGGGCGGCTTCCACGGCAAGACCCTGGGGGCGCTCTCGGCCACCCCCTCCCGCCACGACCAGGCGCCGTTCTTCGCGCCCGCCCCCGGGTTCACCGCGGTCCCCTACGGCGACCTCGGCGCGCTCGAGCGCCTGCTGGCGGCGCGCGCCGACGAGACGGCCGCGTTCCTGGTGGAGCCGATCCAGGGGGAGGCCGGGGTGGTGGTGCCGCCCCCCGGTTACCTCCGGGGCGCGCGCGAGGCCTGCACCCGCCACGGCGTCCTGCTGATCGTGGACGAGGTACAGACCGGGCTGGGCCGCACCGGGCGCCTCTTCGCCTGCGAGGAGGAGGACGTCCACCCGGACGCGCTCGTGCTCTCGAAGGCCCTGGGCGGCGGGCTGGTGCCCTCGGCCGCCTGCCTCCTCTCGGCCGAGGCCTGGAGCGAGGAGCTGGCGCTCCGCCACTCCTCCACCTTCGCCGGGAACGCCCTCGCCGCCGCGGTGGGGCTGGCGGTCCTCGCCCGGCTCGGCCAGGACGGCGGGGCGTTCCTCGCCGAGGTCCGGCGCAAGGGAGCCCTGCTCCGGGCCCGCCTCGAGGCCACCGCGGCGCGCTGCCCGGCGGCCAGCGCCGTCCGCGGCCGGGGGCTCATGCTCGGCGTGGAGCTCGGGGGCGTCGAGGCGGTGGGCTCCCCGAGCCTCCGCCAGCTCGGCCGGGAGAAGCGGCTCGTCCCGCTCCTCTGCGCCTACCTCCTCGAGCGCCACGGGGTGCGGGCGCTCCCGCCGCTCGCGGGCCGGACCACCCTGCGCCTGCTGCCGCCGCTGGACGTGCCCGACCAGGCCCTGGTCCAGGCCGCCGACGCCGTCGACGACGCCCTCGCCCGGCTCCAGGCGGGAGACGCGCGCGCCCTGGCGGCGCCGCTCCTCGATCCTCCCGCCCGGCGACGCGCGATCGCGCCGGTCGCCGACCCGCGGCCGCGCCCCACGCCGGCGCCCGTCCCCGCCGCCGGCCGCGACGTCGGCGAGGCCGCGCCGGCCGGCCGGTTCGGCTTCCTGGTCCACCCCCTCGACCTCTCCTCCTACCGGGGCTTCGAGCCCAGCCTGGCCGGCGCCGACGACCGGGAGCTGGCCGGGTTCGACCGGCTGCTCCGCGAGGTGGTGGACGCGGTGGAGATCTCCCGGGTCCGGCTCCGCTCCGCCGCCGGGGCGCGCTGCGAGGGCTGGTTCATCGGAATCCCCCTCACGGCCCGGGCCCTCGCCGCGCTCCCGCCGCAGGCGGCGCTCCGCTGGATCCGGGCCGGGGTGGCGGCCGGCCGGGCCCGGGGCGCGGAGGTGGTCGGCCTCGGCGCCTACACCTCGATCGCCTCGGCGGGCGGCCTCCGGCTGGCCGACGCCGGGGTGAGGCTCACCACCGGCAACGCCTACACGGTGGCGACCGCGGTCGAGGCCCTCCGGCACGGCGCGCGCGCCCTGGGGATGGATCCGGCCCGGGCCACCTGCGCGGTGATCGGGGCGGCCGGCTCGATCGGCCGGGCGGTGAGCCTGGGGGTAGCGCCCGGGGTGAAGCGGCTCATCCTGGCGGGGAACGCCGCCCGGCCGGACGCGCTGGAGCGGCTCCGCGCCGTCGAGGCGGAGCTCGCGGCCCGGGACGGACCGAGGCCGGAGATCGAGGTCACGGTGGACCTCCGGGCGGCCGCCGAGGAGGCGGAGCTGGTGGTGTCCGCCACCTCGGCGGTGGGCGCGGTCCTCCGCCCGGAGTGGCTCCGGCCCGGGGCGGTGGTCTGCGACGTGGCCCAGCCGGCCGACGTGGCGAGCGAGGTCGAGCGGACCCGCGACGACGTGCTGGTCCTCGACGGCGGCGTGGTGGCCCTGCCCGAGCCCATCTCCCTCGGCTGGGACTTCGGCTTCCCGCCCGGCCAGGCCTTCGCCTGCATGGCCGAGACGATGCTGCTCGCGCTCGAGGGGCCGGGCCGGCCCGGGCCGGTCGAGCCCCGCGTGGAGCCGGAGCGCGTGGCCGAGCTCGAGCAGCTCGCCGCCAGGCACGGCTTCCGGCTGGCCGGGCTGCGGCGGGGGGGACGGCCGATCGCGGCGGCGGAGCTCGCCCGGCTCCGCGAGCGGCTCGGGCGCCGCCCCGCCCCGGTCGATCTCGGCGCCTGAGGGAGCGCTGGCGCCCCGGCCCGGCGCCAGGCGGGGCCGCGCGCTGCCCGGTCAGCGGGCAGCCGGGCCCGGCACGGCTCCGGCGACATGGGAGCGCGCGGAAACGCGCCGCCGTTGCGCGAGGTTGCGGCCCGGGCGGGCCCCCACCCTCATGGCACGCGCCCTGCTTCCCTCGCCGCCGGTGGACCCGCGCCGCGCCGACCTCGAGACGGAGACGCTCTACGAGATCAGCCGGGTCCTGTCCCTCTCCACCGACCTCAACAAGGGCATCACCTCGACGCTCAGCCTGCTCGCCCTCTACCTCGGCCTGGAGAACGGGACCCTCTCGCTCTTCGACCCCGTCACCGGGGAGCTCTTCATCGAGGCCGCGCCCGAGATGAACGACGACGAGCGCATCCTGGGCCGGCTCCGGCCGGGCGAGGGCGTGGTGGGGCGCATCTTCGCCACCGGGATGCCGGTGGTCATCCCCGACATCGCCCGGGAGCCGCTCTTCCTGAACCGGACCGGGAGCTGGCGCAACCTGGAGGCGGATCCCCGCGCCTTCCTCGGCGTCCCGGTCCAGGACGGCCGCGCGGTGCTGGGCGTCCTCACCGTGGACCGGCCGCACCGGACCGGCCCGCCCGCCTTCGGCCGCGACGTCCGCCTGCTCACCGCCATCTCGCACCTGGTGGCGGCCCGGATCCGCCTCATGCAGCTGGAGAGCCCCCGCCTCCGGGCGGCGCACGACCTCCCTCCGGTCGCGCCGGAGCCGGAGCGCTTCCCCGGGGTGGTGGGGAGGAGCGCCCGGATGCGCGACGTGCTCGGGCTGGTGGCCCGGGTGGCGCAGAGCCGGGCCACCGTCCTGCTGCGTGGCGAGAGCGGCACCGGCAAGGAGGTGATCGCCCGCGCCCTGCACGAGGCCAGCCCGCGTGCCGGCCGCCCCTTCGTGGCGGTGAACTGCGCCGCCCTCCCCGAGGCCCTCGTCGAGTCGGAGCTGTTCGGCCACGAGAAGGGGGCCTTCACCGGGGCCGCCGCGGCGCGCCCCGGGCGCTTCGAGCAGGCCGACGGCGGGACGCTCTTCCTCGACGAGGTGGGGGAGCTCTCCCCCGCCGCCCAGGCCAAGCTCCTCCGCGCCCTGCAGGAGCGCCAGTTCGAGCGCCTGGGAGGACGGCGCACCGTCACCGTGGACGTCCGGCTGGTGGCGGCCACCAACCGCGACCTGGAGGGGATGGTCCGGGGCGGGGCCTTCCGGCTCGACCTGTACCACCGCCTGTCGGTGGTCGCGGTGGAGCTGCCGCCGCTGCGCGACCGGCCGGAGGACGTGCCCGCCCTGGCCGAGCACTTCCTCCGCCAGCTCAACGAGGAGAACGGCCGCTCGGTCGCGCTCGGGCCCGGGGCGCTCGCGGTGCTGGGCGAGTGCCGCCTGAGCGGCAACGCCCGGCAGCTCCGCAACTGCCTGGAGCGGGCGGTCGTGGCGGCCGCGTCGGACCGGATCGATGGCGCCGACTTCCCCTGCGTCCGCGAGGGAGCACACGGCGCCTGTCTCCTCGAGCGGGTGGTGGCGGCCTCCGGGCCGCCCGGGGAACCGGCCGCGCCCTCGCCCGAGCCCGCCGCCGCCCGCCCGCCGCCGCCGGACGGGGCCGACGAGCGGGAGCGGGTCCGGGCGGCGCTGGAGCGGACCGGGTTCGTGAAGGCGAAGGCGGCCCGCCTCCTCGGGATGACGGTCCGCCAGCTCGGCTACCGGGTCCGGAAGTACGGCATCCCGCTGGAGAGGTTCTAGCGCCCGGCGATGGACCGGACCTCCTTCAACCGCTGCAACCTGCCGCCCTGGGTGATCGCCTCCAGCGAGTTCAACGACGACCCCCGGCCGCTGGAGCTCCAGGGCGTCCGCGCGTCGAACGCCTTCCTCTTCCGGACCCTGGACGCCATCCCGGACCCGGCCGAGCGCGCACGCCGCCTCGACGACTGGCTCTCGGTCCGCTTCCAGCTCCACCACTGGCGGGAGCAGGCCACCGCCGGCGCGCGCCGCTCGCTGCGCAACGGATACCTGCGCTTCCTGCGCGGCTGGGGGATGGACGCCGGGTCCGCCGAGGGGGCGGTGCTGAAGGGCTGGGTGGAGAGCCGGATGGGGATCTCGCCCACCTATCACCGCGGCCCGATCGAGGGGAAGGACGGCGAGGGCTATGCGCGCTACGCCCGCGATCGGATGATCGGGAGCGCCCGCACCAGCGCCATCCTCGACCAGCTCGACCTGGTCTACGCGTTCACCCAGTACGAGCTCGGCCGCACCCGCCCCGGCGAGCGCTGGCTCACCCTCTGGCGCGGCCAGCACGACGCCGGCGACCACGAGGTGCTGGAGCGCACCGGCCCGCGGGAGCAGATCGTGCGCCTCAACAACCTCTGCTCCTTCACCGACGAGCCCGAGCGCGCCTGGGAGTTCGGCTCGACCGTCTGGGAGGCACGGGTCGCCCTCCCCCGGATCTTCTGCGCCAGCTGGCTGCTCCAGGGCGTGCTCCGGAGCGAGCGGGAGGCGCTCGTGATCGGGGGGGAGATGCGCGTCCGGCGCCTGCTCGCCTGACCCGGCCCCGGGACGGTCCGGCCGCCGTTCTGCTACGCTCGCGCCGTCGGGGCCCGCATCGCCTCCGGGGGGAGGGCGGCATGAAGGTGCCGAGCGTCAGCGCCTGGCAGGACGGATTCCACGGGGACGAGCGCGCCCGCGGGCCCTCCCTCTCCGCCGTCCGCCTCGCCGCCTTCTCGCCGCAGGCCGGCTGACCACGCCATGCGCCCCCGCCCCACCGCCCTGGCCCGCCTCGCCCTCCGGCCGCTCTCCCTCGCCCTCCACCGGGCGCACCGGACCGCGCTCGGGCGCCCGCGCACCGCGCTCCTCGCGGCCGCGCTCCTCGGCGCGCTCATGGCCGGGGCTGCGACGCGGGGACGGATGGTCCTCTCCATCCGCGACATGCTCGACCCGGACGCGCCGGCGGCGCGCTGGCTCGAGGAGATGGACCGGACCTTCGGCGCCGGCCACTCGGTGGTCCTCTTCTTCTCACCCGCCGATCCCGGGGGCCGGCTCGCGCGCGAGGACCTCGCTGCGGTGCGGGAGTTCGTCGCCCGGGAGCGGGCCCGGAACCCGGCGCTCGCCGCCGCCACCACCCCCTGGGACGCGCGCCGCGCCGCCCGGGTGAACGGGCGGCTCCGGCTCGTCCCGGTGCTCGAGGGCGACGCACCCGAGGGGCTGGGGGCGCTCGCCGCCACGCCGCTGGGCGGGATCCTGACCGACCGGGCCGGCCGCGACCTCGCCGTCGAGCTGGTCCTCCGCGACTCCCCCCGGCCGACCTTCCTCGGCCGCTTCGACCCCCGGCCCATCGGCGCCCTGCTGGAGCGGGCCCAGGCCCAGGTCGGCGCCGCCCGGCCCGGCCTGGCGATCCGCCTCGGGGGCGTCGCCGCCTTCGAGTGGTACGCCCTGGTCGCGCAGCGACGGATCACGCTCCTCAACGCGGTGGTGGTGGCCCTCCTCCTCGTCCTCCTCCGGCTCCTGCTCGGGACCTGGCGGAGCGGCGTCCTCCTCACCCTGGTGATCTCCTGGGCGGGGGCGGTGGTCTACGGGGGGATGGCCCTCTCCGGCATGGGGGTCGACATCCTCTCGGCCGGCCTCTTCCTCATGCTGGCGGTGGCCGCCATCGAGGACTTCCTCTTCGTCTCCTGGGAGCGGCTGGCGCACGGGTCGTCCTGGCGGCGCGCCTTCCGCGTCCAGCTCCTGCCCGGCGCCCTGACCTCGCTCACCACCTTCATCGGCTTCGCCAGCCTCTGCACCACCGACCTCGCCCTGGTCCGCCGGTTCGGCCTCTGGGGCGCGATCGGGGCGGCGCTCGAGTGGGTGGGAACCTTCCTCCTCCTCCCCGCCCTGCTCCAGCTCGCCCCTCGCTGGCGTGCGCTGGTCGATCCAGCCCGCGCCCTCCCCCACCGCCTGGCGGAGCGCCTGGTCGCTCCGCACCTGCCGCGCGGCCTGGCCCGGGCGGTCCTGCTCCTCCTGCCGCTCGCCGCCTGGGGGGCGGCCCACCTCGACTTCACCGACTCGCCCTACGCGTTCTTCCCCGCCGGGCACCCCTATCGCGAGACGGCTGCCTACACCGAGCGCACCCGGGGGTGGTCGGGCGAGCTGCGGGTGGTCTTTCCCGAGGACGCCTCCCCGCGGGAGGTGGCGGCCGCGTCCCGCGAGCTGGCCGCCCTCCCCGGCGTGGCGCAGGTGCTCGACCCCGGCACCCTCCTCGCCGGCTGGACGGGCGGAGATCCCCTCGCCCTGCACGAGCTGGCGGCCGACCTCGCCGGCGCCGGGGGAGGGCTCACCGGCGAGGGCGGGCGGATGCGCGCCACCGTGCTCCTCTCCGACGTCCACCTCGCGGCCGTGATCCGGATCCGGGACGCCGTGGCCCGGCGGTTCCCGGAGGGCGACGGCTTCCCCGCCGGGGAGCTGGTCTCCTACGCCGACTTCGGCGCGGTCGTGCCGCGGACCCTGCTCGTCAGCCTGGGGACGTGTCTTTTCCTCGTGGGGCTCCTGGTCGCCCTGCTCTACCGGGCGCTCGGGCTGGGGTGGGGCGTCGCCCCGGTGCTCGCCTCCGCCCTCGGCCCGGCCGCCGCGCTGGTGGCGATCTGGGCCACCGGGCTCCACGTCAACGCGGTCACGGCGGCGTTCGCCAGCGTGCTCACCGGGCTCACCGGCGACAACGCGGTCCAGTTCGCCTGCGCCGCGCGGCGCGGCTCGCTGCGGAGCGCCCTCGCCCGCCGTGGCGGGGCGGCCGCCCTGGTCACGCTGGTGATGGCCCTCTGCGCCCTGACCTTCCTCGGCTCCTCCTTCGCGCCGCCCCGGCGGCTCGGCCTCCTGCTCGCGGGCGGACTGGTGGCGGCGCTGGTCGGCGACGTCTTCGTGCTGCGCGGCCTCTGGGGGCCCGAGCCCCCCGGGACGAGGGAGCAAGGGCCGCCCGGCTCGCGAGCGGCTCAGACCTCCGGCGCCGCTCCCCTCGCCACCGGCGACAGGTCCACCAGCCGGTCCGCCAGCCTCGACAGCTCCGCCACCAGGACCCGGTCGAGCTTCCTCGTCCAGCGGCGGGGCAGCCCCTCCAGGCCGTAGTAGGCCCCCGCCACCGCCCCGGCGATCGCCCCGGTGGTGTCGGCGTCGCCCCCCTGGTTCACCACCGCCACCAGGCAGTCCTCGAAGGAGCGCGTGGAGAAGAGGAAGTGGAGCACCGTCTGGATCGTGTCGACCACGTAGCCGGTGGAGAGCCCGCGGTAGGGCTCGTGTCCGAGCCTGGGCTCCTCGCGGGCGGCCTCGGCGGCGGCCGCGCGCATGCGCCCGAGCGAGAGGCCCAGGCTGGCGAGGTGGACGAGCCGCCCGAGGAGGACGCAGGCCGCGTCGGAGAGCGGGTGGTGGTGGGTGAGCCGGGCCTGCTCCACCGCCGCCCGCCGGAGCGCGGCCGGGTCGGCCAGGGTGAGGAGCGCCACCGGGAGGACCCGCATCGCCCCGCCGTTTCCCGCGTCCCACTCGCCCGGCGGCCCCTCGAGCGTCCCCTCCAGCATGAAGCGGCGGATCCCGGCGCGGCAGGTGTTCCCCACGTCGATCGGCCGGGCCCGGAGCCAGCGGGCGAGCCGCTCCGCCGCCGCGCGGGCCGACCAGCCCCCCGCGGCGTCGATCGCCTGCGCGAGGCAGACCGACATCTCCGTGTCGTCGGTCACCTGCCCCGGGCGGAGCCGGAGCCAGCCCCCCCCGGTGACCTCGTGGTGGACCCCGATCGAGGCGCGGATCTCCCCGGCGGTCATGAACTCCACCGTGGCCCCCAGGGCGTCGCCGACGGCCAGCCCGAGGAAGGCGGCCCGCGCCCGGTCGCGGACGTCGGGGAGGTGGACCGAGAGCGCCACCGGACCCGGCTCAGCCCGCCCCGCCGCGGCGCAGGCAGACGAGCCGCGTCGGGCGCCAGCCGAGCCGCTCGTAGAAGGCGAGGGCGGGCCCGTTCTCGCGATCGGCGAGGAGCTGGAGCCGGGTCGCACCCCGCTCCAGGCCCCAGGCCGCGACCGCCTCGAGGAGCCGCCGCCCCACGCCCCGGCCGCGCTCGCCCTCCACCACCACCAGGTCCTCCACCCAGACCGAGGGGGCGCCCTCCGCGGTCGAGACCACCACCTGGCCGGTGACCATCCCGATCACCGCGCCGGCGCGCTCTGCCACGCAGACCGTCCGGGCGGCGCGGTCGGCCAGCATCCGCGCCAGCCCCCGCCATTGCCGCTCCCGGTCCGGCCGGAAGTCCGCCTCGATCGAGAAGAGGATCCCGAGCAGGCCGATCAGGGCCTCGAGATCCGCCTCGCGGGCGGCCCGGACCACCACCGGCGCGGGCACGGCCGCCCCTCAGGCCGCCAGCGGCTCGAAGGAGAACGCCTCCTTCTTGCAGGTCCGGCCGCAGGCCTCGCAACCGATGCAGCCCTCGGGGTTGGCCACGGTGGCGAACATCTTGGCCGACTCCTCCTCGTCCACCTCCGCCGGCGCGAGGACCTCGTGGGCGCAGATCTTGATGCACCGGCCGCAACCGATGCAGCGCTCGCTGTCGATCGTCTTCACGAACCTGGGGGTCCACTCCCGCTTCCCGCGCGTCAACCCGGTGATGTACGCCATCGCTCGCTCCTCTCCTGCGTTCCCTGCTCCGCGATCCTGCGCCTCGCCGCCGCTCACTCCTCCGAGGGGGCGGGCGCGACCTCCCCCATGGCCTTGCGGAGCCAGGGCGGCGGCCTCCCCCGCAGCACCTGCTGCAGCTTCTCCACCACCTCGGCCACCGGCACCTCGGCCTGGGTCTTCATGGGGTGGATCCGGCGGGCCACCAGCCTCGCCGCCGCCGGCCCGCCGATCTGCTGGGTGTAGACGATGGCGCAGCCGGCGATGGCGCCCGCCCGGGCGGCGATCCGGTCCTCCTCGTCCCCGGCCCCGAGCAGCACGTCCACCCGGCCCACGGGCTCGGCCCGCTCCGGACCGATCTCCCAGAGGAAGAAGTGCGCCGCCTGGCCGAAGTGCTGGTCGACGATCTCGCCGCCGCTGCTCGTGAACGCAACGCGCATCCCGCCCTCCTTCAGTTGTGGGCCAGCTTCTGCGCCTCGCCGGCGCCGGCCTGGAGCAGGTTCGCCACCTCGAACACCAGGGCGGTCGACCCGCGGTAGCCCACCCAGACCTTGTGGTGCGCCCCGAGCCGGTCGAAGACCGGCAGACCGGTGCGGAGGTGGGCCTTGATCCCGAGCTTCTGCGCGGCCTGCCGCCCGTTGGAGTTGGCGACCAGCAGATCGGCCCCGCGCCCGGCCTCCTCGAGGTCCTCGAGGTCGCCCACCGCCACCCGGTCCGCGGGGATCGCGTCGAGGCCGCGGGTCCGGGTCGCGGCCAGGGCCGCCTGGACCTCGCAGCCCATCCCCGCCAGGAACCCGGCCATCCCCTTCAGGTGGTCGGCCTCGAGCGCCAGGGCCACCTTCTTGCGGCCGAGCTGGTAGTGGCTGTCCACCATCGCGTCCAGGAGCCGGCCCCGCCAGCGCCGCTGCCCCTCGGGCACCGGCCGGCCGCTCAGCTCCGAGAGGACCGCCACGAGCCGGTCCACCTGGGCAAGGCCGGTGAGCGAGGTGAACCCGTACGCCGGGACGCCGAAGGAGTCGCGGAGCTTCAGGGCGGCCCTGGCGAGGGAGTCTCCGACGTAGATCGTGGCGACGCTTCGCCCGGCGGAGCGGATCGCCTCGACCGGCACCCCGCCGGTGGAGAGCGGCGAGACCTCGTCGCCGACGTGGCCGTCGAGGGCGCAGGAGGGATCGGGCACCGCCAGGGCGGTGAGCCCGAAGGCCTCCACCAGCCCCTTCAGCTCCTCGACCTCGGTGGGGGTGAGGTGGGCGCCCGGGAGCAGGGTGACCTGGCCGGGGATCCGATCGCCGCCCGCGGCGAGCGTTCCCAGGATCGCCTCCACCGCCGCGGCGTAGCCCTCCTGCAGCGAGCCGCAGTAGTCGGGGGTCGAGGCCCAGACCACCGGCGTCCCGGCCAGCTCCGGGCGCTCCGCCCGGAACTGGGCGATCGCGCTGCGCACGTCGTCGCCCATGGTCTCGGTGAGCCCCGAGGTCATCACCCCGACCACGCCGGGGCGGAACTTGGCGATCACCCGCCCGAGCCCCCGCTTGAGGTTCTCCCAGCCGCCCAGGATGGCGGTGTCCTCGCTCATCGCCGTGGAGTTGAGGGCGATCGACTCCTTGAAGTGGCGGGAGAGCTGGAGCCGGATGAAGGTCGAGCAGCCCTGGGCGCCGTGGAGGAGGCCGAGGAGCTGGTCGATCCCGAGGAAGGCCAGGGTGGCGCCGAGCGCGGGCGAGTTCTTCTGCGGGTTGACGGTGGCGGCCTTGGCCGGGACCTTCACCCGCGAGGCGGAGAGGTCCTCGGCGAGCAGCGCCTCGCCGTGCCGGGCGGCGGCCGCGACCGCGGCCGCCCGCTCCTCCCCGGACCAGTCCCAGGGCGCGCGCGCGGAGAGGGCCGTCCAGATGGGGTTGTTGACGGTGAGGTCGAGCTGGCGCGCGAAGGTGACCATCCCCTCGTAGCCGGCGTAGGGGTGGCTCCGGCCGTGGTTGATGTCGAGGAAGGGGGTGCGGGTCTTGAGGGCCAGGAACTTGGTCTTCCCGCCCGCCACCACCAGGTCCGGCATCTTCTCCCGCATCACCCCGAGGAGCCCGGCGGTGGAGGTGTCCTCGATGATCCCGGCGTCCCGGTGCATCAGGGCCTTCATCCGGTGGAAGTCCTCGAGGGTGGAGTTCTGGGTCCCGGCGGCCAGGATCTCGACGCCCAGCTCGGCCAGGGCGTTCACCATCGACCAGGTCTTCACTCCGCCGGTGAAGAGCACCGCCCGCTTCCCGGCCAGCCGGGCCCGGTAGGGCGCGATCCGGAGCCGGCAGGCGGCCTCCTCCTCGGCCACGAGCCGCTCCACCCGATCCCGCATGGTCCGGTCGTCCGGCCCGCCGTTCCCGAGGTCCAGCTCCCTGGCCATGTCCCGGAGCGCCTTGGCGGTGTCGGTCATCCCGTAGAACGACTCCTCCAGGTACGGGATGCCGAACCGCCTCTTCATCTTGCGGGCCAGGTTGGTGAGGCTCTTCGAGCAGATGACGACGTCGAGCCGGGCCCGGTGGGCGTGGCGCAGGTCCTCGAAGCGGGCGTCGCCGCTGATGCAGGAGAGGATCCGGATCCCGAGCCGCTCGAAGAGCGGGAGCATCCCCCACAGGTCACCGGCGATGTTGTACTCGCCGATCAGGTTCACGTCGTAGGGGGTGAGCCGCTCCGGCTCGGCGGTCCCGATCACGTGCTCGAGCAGGAGCTCGCCGGCGAGGCGGTTGCCGATGTTCTTGTCGCCCACGAAGCCGGGGGTGTTGACGGGGATGACCGGGACGTCCACCTCGGCGGCCGCCGCCTTGCAGACCGCCTCGAGATCGTCGCCGGTCATGGCCGAGACGCAGGTGGCGTAGACGAAGATCGCCTTGGCCTCGCCCCGGTAGCGGGCGGCGAGATCGAGGATCGCCTGACGGAGCTTCCTCTCCCCGCCGAAGACCACGTCGTTGTGGAGCAGCTCGGTGGTGAAGCCCCGCCGGTAGAGCTGGCTGCCGCTCGAGCGCGCCCCGCGGTTGTCCCAGCTGTTCCCGGCGCAGGCGATGGGGCCGTGGACCAGGTGGAGCGCGTCGGTGATGGGCATGAGGACGACGCGGGCGCCGTCGTAGGCGCAGCTCCGCTCCGCCCCCTCCCCCGGCTCCGACTTCTTGCAGAACTTGGGCGCCCCCCTCTCCTGGGTCTCGCACTCGCTCGCGTCGTAGAGGTCGAGGCGCGCCATGGCCGGCTCCGGGCAGGGGCGCGCGCCGGGCGGCGGGCGCCCGGGTGGTCACCGCATCATCTCGAAGAAGCGGTCCTCGCAGGTCTCGTCCTTGAGATCGAGGAGCTTGTTGCAGATCTCGGTGACCATGTTGACGACGCCCTGGTAACCGACGACCGGGTAGCGGTGCTTGCTCACCCGGTCGAACACCGGGAAGCCGAAGCGGAAGAGCGGGACCTTGGCGTCGCGGGCGGCGAACTTGCCGTGCGTGTCGCCGATGATCGCGTCCACCGGGTCGGTCATGAGCAGGGACCGCAGGTGCCAGAGATCCCGGTTCACGTAGACCTTGCCGGTCTTGCCGTAGGGCGAGGAGTCGAGCAGCGCCTGCAGCTCCTTCTCGAGCTTCTTCGAGCCCTTCGAGCAGAGGACGTGGTACGGGACCGCGCCCATCTCCAGGAGGAAGGAGACGAAGCCGAGCAGCTGATCCGGATCGCCGTACACCGCGAACTTCTTCCCGTGCATGTACTGCTGGGCGTCGGTCATCGCGTCCACCGCCCGGCCCCGCTCGGCCCTGAGCACGTCCGGCACCGGCTTCTCGAAGAGCTCGGAGAGCTTGAGCAGGAGCGCGTCGGTCCGGGCGACGCCGATGGGCATGGGGATGGAGGCGTGGCGCCCGGAGTACCGCTCCTTCACGAAGGCGAAGGTCTTGGCGGTCGAGTACGGGGCCACCGAGAGGGTGGCCTTGCCGTTGATGGAGTCGGCCGCCTCCTCGAGGGGAGTGCCCCCCGGGTAGAGCCGGTAGGTCCCGTCGTTGGGCGAGTCGAAGGTCTCGGCGATGTCGGCGATCACGGTGTGGGGGATCCCGAACGCCTCCAGGATGCGCTTGTACTCCCGGTAATCGCCGGTGTTGGCGTCGAAGCCGGGGAGGAGGTTCAGCTTGCCGGTGCAGCGCCCCTCGACCTTCTTCCCCTCGGTGAGGGTCTGGAGGATCGCCAGCACCATGGCGTCGTAGCCGGTGACGTGGGTGCCGTTGAACGAGGGGGTGTTGGCGTAGGGGAGCGGGTAGTCCCTGGGGATGGCGCCCTTGGCCCGGGCGTTCTTCAGGAACGCGGAGAGGTCGTCGCCGATGATCTCCGGCATGCAGGAGGTGAAGATCGCGATCATCTTCGGCTTGTAGAGCGCGAGCGCGTTCTCCAGCCCCTCGTGCAGGTTGTTCTGCCCGCCGAACACGGCCCCGTCCTCGGTCATGGAGTCCGAGACCGCCGGGGCCGGCTCGCGGAAGTGCCGGTTCAGGGTGGAGCGATAGTAGGAGGCGCAGCCCTGGGACCCGTGGACGAACGGGAGCGTCCCCTCGAAGCCGTGCGCCGCCAGCTCGGCGCCCAGCGGCTGGCAGGCGTGGACCGGGTTCACCACCAGGGCCTGCCGAGCGAAGTTCCTCTCCCGGTACTCCGGGGTGTTGATCCACTCGGCGACGCGCCTCTCGTCCTCCGGCGCGATGCCGCAGACCGGCTTGACGGTGAGTCCCAGCTCGTTCGACATGGCTCTCCCCTGTCCGGGCCGCTCCGGCCCACGGTGAAGGTCCTGCTCGTCTCCCGATCCCGGCTCCGGGTCGGCCTAGAACGGCGCCTTGACCAGCTTCCAGGTCGGGCTGTTCACCGCCAGGTCGATGTCCCTGGCGAAGACCGGGAAGCCCTTGTACCCGTGGTACGGGCCCGAGTAGTCCCAGCTGTGCATCTGGCGGAAGGGCAGCCCCATCTTCTGGAAGACGTACTTCTCCTTGATCCCGGAGGCGACCAGGTCCGGCTTGAGCGCGTGGACGAACTGCTCCAGCTCGTACTCGGAGGCGTCGTCGTAGATGACGGTGGCCTCGGGCATCTCCGGGCTGGTGCGCTCGTAGTCGTCGGCGTGGGCGAACTCGTACCCGGAGCCGATCACGGTCATCCCCAGGTCCTCGTAGGCGCCGACGGTGTGGCGGGGGCGGAGACCGCCCACGTAGAGCATCACCGTCTTCCCCTCCAGGCGGGGGCGGTACTCGTCGATCACCTTCCGCATCTCGACGTCCCACCGGGCGATGGCCTGCTCGACGTTCTCCTTGATCCGGTCGTCGAACCGCTCGGCCAGCTTGCGGAGGCTCTCCCGGATCTTGGTCGGGCCGAAGAAGTTCAGCTCGATCCAGGGGATCCCGTACTTCTCCTCCATGACCTTGCACATGTAGTTCATGGAGCGATAGCAGTGGATCACGTTGAGCTTCACCTTGTGGGTGGCGGCGATCCGCTCCATCTCGCCGTCGCCGGTCCAGGTCGCCTTCACGTTCAGGCCGATCTCCTCGAGCAGCGACTTCACCGACCAGACGTCCCCGCCGATGTTGTAGTCGCCGATCAGGGCGATGTCGTAGGGGCCGACCGGCTCGGCGAACTCGCGCGTCTCGATGATGTAGTCGCGGATGGTGTCGTTGGAGATGTGGTGGCCGAGGGACTGGGAGACGCCCCGGAAGCCCTCGCAGTTGCAGGGGACGACCGGAAGGTCCAGCTCCTTGGTCATCTTCTTCGCCACCGCGTTGATGTCGTCGCCGATCAGGCCGACCGGGCACTCGGAGAGAACGGAGATCCCCTTCGCCAGCGGGAAGAGCTCCTTGGTCTCCTTGAGGAGGACGGCCAGCTTCTTGTCGCCGCCGTAGACGATGTCCTTCTCCTGGAAGTCGGAGGTCATCTGCATGGCGAAGTTGCTCACGCCGTTGATGCCCGACATGAGGTTCCGGCGCGTGCCCCACGAGTACCAGCCGCAGCCGACCGGGCCGTGGGAGATGTGGGCCATGTCGCGGATCGGCCCCCAGACCACGCCCTTGGCGCCGGCATAGGCGCAGCCGCGGGCGCTCATCACCCCCGGGACCGTCTTGCGGTTCGACTTCACGCAGGCGGCGCAGGCGGCGGGGTCGTTGGGCGCCAGGTGGGGGGCGCGCCTCTTCCGCCCCTTCTCCGGGTAGGCCTCGAGGGCCTCGTCGATCATCTTCTGGGTGGACTCCTTCGTGATCCCGTCGACCTTCTTCACCGAGCTCGACATGGTCCGTTCCTCCGCTCGCCCGCGCGCCCGCCCTAGGCGGGCACGGCCTCGGCCACGCCCACCTTGCCCTCGTCCTCGGCCGCCATGATCCCGAACTCCATGAGCAGGTCCTCGAGCTCGTCCATCTCCAGGGGCTTCGGGACCACCAGCATCTTGTTCTCCGAGATCTTCCGGGCCAGGGTCCGGTACTCCTCGGCCTGCTTGTGCTGGGGCGAGTACTCGATCACCGTCATCCGCCGCAGCTCGGCGCGCTGCACCTCGTTGTCGCGGGGGACGAAGTGGATCATCTGCGTCCCGAGCCGCTTGGCGAGCGCCTCGATCAGATCCGCCTCGCGATCGGTGTTGCGCGAGTTGCAGATCAGGCCCGCCAGCCGGACCCTGCCGGAGGTGGCGTACTTGAGGATGCCGCGGGCGATGTTGTTGGCCGCGTACATGGCCATCATCTCGCCGGAGACCACGATGTAGATCTCCTCGGCCTTGTTCTCGCGGATGGGCATGGCGAACCCGCCGCAGACGACGTCGCCGAGCACGTCGTAGAAGACGAAGTCGAGGTCGGGGGTGTAGGCGCCGTTCTCCTCGAGGAAGTTGATGGCGGTGATGACGCCCCGGCCGGCGCAGCCGACCCCCGGCTCCGGGCCGCCGGACTCGACGCACTTCACGCTGCCGAAGCCCACCTTGAGGACGTCGCCCACCTCGAGGTCCTCCACCGTGCCGCGCTCGCGGACCAGGTCCATCACCGTCGCCTGCGCCTTGGCGTGGAGGATGAGCCGGGTGGAGTCGGCCTTGGGATCGCAGCCGACGATCATCACCTTCTTCCCGAGCGAGGCGAGGCCCGCGACCGTGTTCTGCGTGGTCGTGGACTTCCCGATGCCGCCCTTTCCGTAGATCGCGATCTGCCTCATGGTCGTCTCCGCTCCTTGCCGGTCCCGGGGTCATCGGCCCGCAGGGGCCGCGCTCCGACCGACGGGAGGTCCCTTTGCCAGGGGCGGGCCAGCCTGCGACGACGGCGCCCATCGCGAGTGACCCCGGCCACTTGAAGCCCGGCCGGGCCCGGCCGCCGCCGCCGGTGGGCTCCCGTTGTCCGGATCCGGACAAGGCCAGGGTGCGCAACCCGACAACGTCGGGTCCGAGACCCGACACGGCGACGGTCGGCGCCGGCCCCCGCCCGAGCCGCCTTCCGGCCAACGACCTGGATCCGCGGCTCCCTGCACCGTGGATCCCGGCATCGCGACCGCTGGAACGACCGGTGCACCAGCGGGCTACGCATGAGCCCTCGCCTGCCCCTCGTCGACCCTCCCGGCCCCTCGCCGGCGGCGAACTGCACCTTCGGCGGCGGCTGCGGCCGGCCGGGCGAGGCGCGGCCCCTCCCGCCCGGGCTGGCCGAGAAGGTGCGCCGCCACCCCTGCTACAGCGAGGAGGCGCACCACCACTTCGCCCGCATGCACGTCGCGGTCGCCCCGGCCTGCAACATCCAGTGCCACTACTGCAACCGCCGCCACGACTGCGCCAACGAGAGCCGCCCCGGCGTGGTCTCCGAGCGGCTCACGCCGGACCAGGCCCTGGCCAAGGTCCGCGCGGTCGCCGCGGAGGTGCCCGAGCTGTCCGTGGTCGGGCTCGCCGGGCCGGGCGATCCGCTCGCCACCCCGGACCGCACCTTCGAGGTCCTGGACCGGATCCGGAGGGCCCTGCCGGACCTCACCCTCTGCCTCTCCACCAACGGCCTCGCCCTCCCCGACCACCTGGACCGGCTCGCCGCGCTGGAGGTGGGCCACGTCACGGTGACGGTGAACATGGTGGACCCGGCGGTCGGCGCGCGCATCTACCCCTGGGTGCTCTGGAAGGGCCGGAAGGTGGCCGGCCCGGAGGCGTCGCGCATTCTCTCCGAGAGGCAGCTCGAGGGGATCGCCGGCCTCGCGGCGCGCGGCATCCTCTGCAAGGTCAACTCGGTGGTGATCCCGGGGGTGAACGACGCGCACTTGCCGGAGGTGAGCCGCCGGGTCCAAGGGCTGGGGGTCTTCGTCCACAACCTGATGCCGCTCCTCTCCGCGCCGGAGCACGGCACCCACTACGGGCTCACCGGCCAGCGCGGCCCGACCGAGGCCGAGCTGGAGGCGGCCCGGCGCGCCTGCGAGCTCGACGCCCGGGTGATGCGCCACTGCCGGCAGTGCCGCTCCGACGCGGTGGGCCGCCTGGGGGAGGACCGGGGCGCGGCCTTCGCCCTCGCCCGGCTCCCCCGGGAGACGGCGCGGGACGCGGCCGGGGTGCGGGCCGCCCACCGCGTCGCGGTGGACCGCCGGAGGGCGCGGATCGAGGCCGACCGCCGGGACGCCCTCCGGCTCGTCGCGGACCTCGACGCCGGGCTCCGCGCCCGGGTGGCGGTCGCCACGCGCGGTGACGGCCTGGTGAACGAGCACTTCGGCCACGCCCGCGAGTTCCTGGTCTACGAGGTGGGTCGCGAGGGAGCCCGGCTCCTGGGAACCCGGCGGGTGGAGCGGACCTGCCAGGGCGGCGAGGGCGAGCGCGATGCGCTCGCCGCCGTGCTCCGGACGCTCGCGGACTGCCAGGCCGTGCTGGTGGCGAAGGTGGGCCGCTGCCCGCGCGGCCAGCTCCGGGCGGCCGGGATCGAGCCGGTGGTGGTGGAGGCGTACCGGCCGATCGAGGCGGCCGCGCTGGCCTGGTTCGCGAGGTTCGCGGCGCGCGCTGGAGCGGCGCACGACGCCGCGCCGCGGTCCGCCGCGGTGGCGTGAGACCGGATGGCCTCGGGCCGAGCACCGCCCCACCGGGGCCGGACCGCCCCGGGAGCGGGCTCCTATACTGAATCGATGGCGCCCAAGGACATCTTCACCGAGCCGGCCGACGTCGACCCCTTCACGCTGCGGAACCTCGGCCCCCTCGCGCCCCTCGCCGGGATCTGGGAAGGGGCCGGGACCGATCACCACCCGTTCAGCGAGGGCGGCCGCGACCAGGCCATCTCGGAGCGCATCGAGCTCCAGCCGATCGATCCCCAGACCAACGGGCCCCAGCTCTTCTACGGCCTCCGCTACCACGTGCGCGTCACCAAGCCCGGCAAGGTCCACACCTTCCACGACCAGGTCGGCTACTGGCTCTGGGAGCCGGCCACCGGGACCCTCTTGCAGACCGTGGCAATCCCGCGCGGCCAGGTGGCGATGGCGACCGGGAAGGCCGCCCCGACCGCCCGCACGTTCACGGTGCAGGCCCGCGAGGGAGACCGCTGCGCCGGGATCTGCTCGAACCCGTTCCTCGACGAGGCCTTCCGGACGGTCGAGTACCGGATCACGGTGGCCGCGAACCCCGACGGCACCTGGAGCTACGAGCAGGACACCGTCCTCCAGGTCCGCGGCCGCCCCGAGCCCTTCCACCACGTCGACCGGAACACGCTCCACCGGATCGCCGAGGCGACCCCCAACCCCGCCTCGACCGCGCCCGACGAGCCGGACGACGACTGAGGGAGGCGCGCGGCCCGCGGCCGGCCGGTGCGCGTGCCCTGCAGGCACGGATCGCCCCGGAACCAGGGCGCTTTCTTCCTCCAGTCCGCCCGCGGCAGTTGAGCGCAGCGACGCTCGCCTCCGGGTGCGCTACCGCTCCGCCCCGGGCCGCTCCGGCCCGGGGGGTGGGGACCCTTGGCGCTCGTCTGGACCGACGATCTGGCGCTGGGCGTCGACGCGCTCGACGCCCAGCACCGCGAGCTGTTCGTGCGCACGAACCTGCTCCTCCGCGCCGCGGAGGGGCCGCCCGCGGACCACGAGTCGACCCAGCTCCTCGCCTTCCTCTCCGGCCACGTGAGCCACCACTTCGAGGACGAGGAGCGGCTGATGGCGGCGCTCGAGTACCCGGAGGCCGCCGCGCACCGGGCCGAGCACGACGAGTTCCGTGCGGTGCTCCGGGACCTGGTCCGGGAGCTGGCGCTGGGCGGGGTCGGGGAGCGGCTCCGCCAGCGGATCCAGACCGAGGTCTGCGCCTGGATCGAGCGCCACGTGCAGGAGTCGGATCGCGCCCTGGCGAGCTTCACCCGCGCGGCGAAGGGACGCCCTCCCCGGCTCCGGGTGATCCGCGGCGACGGCTGACGCGCGGCACCCCTGTCCGGCGCCCGCGCACCTCGCGCTCGGCCCGGCGCGGGTGTGGGCCGCTGTGCGGCTCGCCGCCACCACTGCTCACCCCCTTGTCATGCGTCATTCGCTGGTGCGACGAGATCCCATCGGCCGTTCTCTGTAGCCTGCCGGTGAACGGGTCTAGCCTGAGTCCGCTGCTCCCCGTTCGCCGGGCCCGCCCGCGGAGATCGCCATGCACCGCCACCCAGACCGAAGCCTCGCTCGCGCCCTGCGCTGCGCCCTCGCCGCGCTCGCCCTGGCCGCGGCGCCGGCCGCCCGGGCGCAGTTCCCCATCACCGAGTCGTTCATGAACTCGACCGCCCCGGGGTGGCTGATCCTGGGGAACGCCTCGCTGACCGGGGGCGGGGTGGATCCGGCCGGCGCCGGCTGGCTCCGGCTCACGGGCCTGACCACCAACCAGGCCGGATCGGCCATCTACAACACCGCCTTCGCGAGCACGAGCGGGATCGCGGTCACCTTCGACTACGCCGACTACGGCGGGACTGCGGGGCAGGACGCCGACGGCTTCTCCTTCTACCTGATCGACGGCAGCGTCACCTCCCCCACGGTCGGCTCCTCCGGCGGGCCCCTCGGCTACGCCGCCAAGACCACCATCACCGGCTCGAGCTGCAGCTCCGGGACCGAGACCGTGGGTACGGCCGGCGTGACCAAGGGCTACGTGGGCATCGGCTTCGACGAGTGGGGAAACTTCTCCGACTGCCAGTCCGGCTACGCCTCGCCCGGCCAGAAGGCCCAGTCGGTGGTGATCCGCGGCTCGGGCACCAACTCGGTCGCCGGGTCGAAGGTGACCGCCTTCCGCTACCTCACCGGCGTCCAGGTGAGCGGCGCCCCCTGGAACTCCACCATCGACTCGGTGGCGCGCGCCAGCGCCCGGCACGTCCGCATCTCGATCGTGAACCAGAAGATCACGGTGGAGATGGACTTCGGCGCCGGGTACCAGACCCTGGTGAGCGGCTACGACCTCTCGACCGCCACCGGCCAGACGGCGCTCCCCGCCACCTTCAAGATGGGGTTCTCCGGCTCGACCGGCTCGTACATCAACTACCACGAGATCCGGAACATCCAGGTCACGCTCCCCGCGAACCTGGCCCTCACGCAGACCGTGGCCCCCACCACCGTCGCGGTCACCGGAACGATCACCTACACGATCACGATCACCAACGACAACACCAACGACGCCCTCGGCTCCACCCTCACCGACGCCTTCCCCGCCGGCCTCTCCAACGTGAGCTGGACCGTGACCGGTACGACCGGCGGCGCCACCACCGGGCGCGGCAGCGGCACCGGGAACCTGAACGAGACGGTCAACCTGCCCAAGGGATCCTCGGTCACTTACACGGTCACCGCCACCGTCACCGCCGCCGCCGCCGGTCAGATCCTCTCCAACACCGTCACCCTGACCCCGCCGAGCGGCCTCTCCGACCTGCTCAGCAACACCGCCGCCGCGGCCATCACCGTGAGCAAGATGAGCTCGGCCACCGCGCTCGCCTCGAGCGTCAACCCCTCCCGGTTCGGGCAGGCGGTCACCTACACCGCCACCGTGACCGCGGTGGCGCCGGGGAGCGGCACGCCCACCGGCACCGTGACCTTCCTCGACAACGGGACCGCCATCGGCACCGGGACGCTCTCGGGCGGCGTCGCCACCTTCACCACCAGCGCGCTGGCGGTGGGCACGCACCCCGTCACCGCCAGCTACGCGGGCGACTCCGCCTTCTCCGGGAGCGCCACCGCCTCGGCGCTCTCCCAGGTGGTGAACCCTTCCCTCACCACCACCGCGCTCTCCTCGACCGCCAACCCCTCGGTCTCCGGCCAGGCCATCACCCTCACCGCCACGGTCGCGGCCAGTGCGCCCGGGGCGGGGACCCCCACCGGCGCCGTCACCTTCAAGGACGGCGGCACCACCCTGGGCACCGGCACGCTCTCCGGCGGCGTCGCCACCTTCACCACCGGCGCGCTGACGGTCGGGACGCACTCCCTCACCGCCGCCTACGGCGGAGACGGGAGCTTCAGCGCCAGCACCTCGCCCACGCTCTCCCAGGTGGTGGCCAAGGCGACCGCCTCGGCCGCGCTCGCCTCCGGGACCAACCCCTCGCGGTTCGGCCAGTCCGTCACCCTCACCGCCACCGTCGGCGCGGTGGTGCCCGGGAGCGGGACCCCCACCGGCACGGTCACCTTCCTCGACGGCGGGACGGCGATCGGCACCGGCACCCTCGTCGGCGGCGTCGCCACCCTGACCACCAGCGCGCTGGCGGTGGGCAGCCACTCCCTGACGGCCAGCTACCCCGGCGACGGGGCCTTCCTGGCCGCCACCTCGACCGCCCTCTCCCAGACGGTCAACGCCGCCGCCACCACCACGGCGCTCGCCTCGAGCGCCAACCCTTCGGTGTCCGGGCAGCCGGTGACCCTCACCGCCACGGTGACCGTCACCGCTCCCGGGACCGGCACCCCCGGCGGCGAGGTGGACTTCTACGACGGCGCCACGCTCCTGGGCAGCACCCCACTCAACGGCTCGGGGGTGGCCACCCTGGCGGTCTCGACCCTGGCGGTGGGGAGCCACTCGCTCTCCGCGGTCTACGACGGGGCCGGCGGCTACGCTGCCTCGAGCTCCACGGTGCTCACGCAGACCGTGGGCAAGGCGTCCACCCAGACCGCGGTGGCCGCGGCGGGCGGCACCTTCGTCTCCGGCCAGCCCCGGAACGTCACCGCCACCGTCACCGCCGTCGCCCCCGGCGGCGGGACGCCGTCGGGCACGGTCACCTTCAGCGAGGGGGCGACCACCCTCGGGACGGCGACCCTCTCCGGCGGGACGGCCACCCTGGCCATCGCCCTCCCCGCCGGCAGCCACACCCTCACCGCCACCTACGGCGGCAGCGCCAGCTTCGCCGGGAGCGCCGGGACGGCGGCCGACCCCGTCCAGCAGGCCTCGAGCGCCACCGCGATCGCGGCCAATTTCTCGACCGTGGTCTTCGGCGAGCCGGTCGTCCTCACCGCCACGGTGACCGCCGCCGCCCCCGGGGTCGGGACCCCCACCGGGACCGTCGCCTTCTTCGACGGGGCCACGCTGCTCGGCAACGCCACCCTGAACGGGAGCGGCGTCGCCACCCTCACCGTCTCCACCCTCGGGATCGGCGCCCACTCCCTGGGCGCGGCCTACGGCGGCGACGCCGCCTTCCTGGGCGGCACCTCCGGCGCGACCCCGCTCACGGTGCAGCCCGCCTCGACGGCGGTGGCGCTCGCCTCGTCGCTCCTCACCGCCACCTTCGGCGATCCCCTCACCTTCACCGCCACCGTGACCGTGAGCGCCCCCGGGGCGGGGACGCCCACCGGCACGGTCCAGCTCCTCTCCGACGGCACGCCCATCGGCTCGGCGACCCTCGACGCCGGCGGCCAGGCGAGCATCGCCGTGGCCGGCGGGGTGCTGGTGGCCGGCGTCCACCAGGTCACCGCCGTCTACCAGGGCGAGGCGCGGTTCCTCGGCGCGACCTCCTCGGCGCTCGCCGAGACCATCTCGCGCGCCGGGACCTCGACCGCGGTCGCCGCCAGCCCGAACCCGGCCGTCACCGGCCAGCCGGTGGTGCTCACCGCCACCGTCACCGTCCCCGGCGGCCTGCGCGCCGCCGGCGGCACGGTCACCTTCCTCGAGGGCGGCTCCACCCTCGGCACGGCCACGCTCTCGAGCGGCGCCGCCAGCCTCTCGCTCTCGAGCCTGGCGGTGGGGACCCACTCCATCACCGCCAGCTACGCAGGGGACGCGGACTACGCCGCCAGCGCCTCGACCCCGGTCTCGCAGCGGGTGAACCCGGCTGCCACCTCCACCGCCATCGCCTCGAACCCGAACCCGGCCGTCTACGGCCAGCCGGTCACCTTCACCGCCGCGGTGACGGTGACCGCGCCCGGGGCGGGGACGCCCACCGGGACGGTGACCTTCCTCGACGGGAGCACGGTCCTCGGCACCGGCACCCTCGACGCCTCGGGCGTGGCGAGCTACAGCACCTCGGCGCTCCAGGGCGGCGTCCACTCCATCACCGCGCGGTACGAGGGGGAGACCCGCTTCACCGGGTCGACCTCCGCCCCGGTCACCCCGCCGCAGTCCATCGGGACGGCGGTGGCGGCGGTGGCGCTGGCGACCTCGAAGAGTCCGACGGTCTTCGGGGAGACCTTCCTTCTCTCCGCCACCGTCTCCTCCTCCGCCGGCACCCCCACCGGCACCGTCACCTTCTCCGACGGCTCCTCCACCCTCGGCTCCGTCGCCCTCCTCTCCGGCGTCGCCGCCCTCCCCGTCTCCACCCTCTCCGTCGGCAGCCACCTCCTCACCGCCACCTACAACGGCTCGGCCGACTTCGCCTCCACCTCCGGCACCGCCACCCAGTCGGTCACCCGGGCCGCCTCCGACCTCCTCGTCCTCGCCCTCCCCGCCCAGGCCGTCTTCGGCCAGTCCGTCTCCGTCTCCGTCGCCGCCTCCGCCCGCACCCCAGGCGCCGGCACCCCCACCGGCGGCGCCGTCACCCTCTCCGACGGCGGCCTCGTCGTCGCCTCCGGCACCCTCTCCGCCGGCGTCGCCTCCTTCGTCCTCTCCTCCCTCCCCGTCGGTACCCACTCCCTCACCGCCGACTACGCCGGGGACTCCTCCTTCCTCGCCGGGACCACCGCCTCCCCCTTCGCCCTCCAGGTCGTCCCCGCCCAGACCCAGACCGCCCTCGCCTCCTCCAAGCCCTCCTCCCTCTTCGGCGAGAAGGTCACCTTCACCGCCTCCGTCACCCCCGTCGCCCCGGGCGCCGGCGTCCCCACGGGCTCCGTCACCTTCTCCGAGGGCTCCACCACCCTCGGCTCCGCCTCCCTCGACGCCTCCGGCAAGGCCTCCCTCGACCTCTCCTCCCTCTCCGTCGGCGGCCACGACCTCGTCGCCACCTTCGGCGGCAGCACCAGCTTCGCCCTCTCCATCTCGCCTTCCGTCCACCTCGACGTCTCCCAGGCCTCCGCCTCCCTCGTCATCGCCGCCAGCCCCGCCGCCGCCGTCTTCGGCCAGCCCGTCGACTTCACCGTCACCGCCTCCCCCGTCGACCCCAGCACCGCCACCCCCACCGGCCTCGTCTCCCTCTTCGACGGCCCCGTCCTCCTCGGCACCGCCTCCCTCGACCCCTCCGGCGCCGCCCTCTTCCCCGCCGTCGTCCTCTCCGCCGCCGGTCCTCACTCCCTCTCCGCCTCCTACGCCGGCGACTCCGGCTTCACCCCCGCCTCCTCTGACCTCTTCCCCTTCACCGTCGACACCGCCCCGACCACCGTCTCGGTCTCGGCGCCGCCCCTGGCGGCGGTCGGCTCCAGCGTCGGCGTGACGGTGGCGGTGGCCGCCCAGGCGCCCGGCGCCGGCCTGCCCGGCGGCTCGGTGGACCTGCTCGAGGACGGCGTGCCGGTCGCGACCGGCGCGCTCACCGGCGGGACGGCGAGCTTCACGCTCGCGAACCTCACCGTGGGCACGCACGCCCTGACCGCCCGCTACTCCGGTGACGCCAGCTTCTCACCGAGCGACGCGCCGCCCGCCACGCTCGACGTGGTGGCGGCCGCCTCCGGGATCACCCTGGTGGCCGCCCCGTCGCCCGCGACCTTCCAGGAGCCGGTCCTCCTGGCGGCGGTGGTCGCCCCCACCTCCGGAGGTGCCGGCGTCCCCACCGGCACCATCCACTTCCTCGAGGGCGGCCTCCAGATCGGCGTCGCCCAGCTCGACGCCTCCGGCGTTGCCGGGATCACCCTCCTCCCGGCGGTCGGCGCCCACGCCTACACCGCCCACTACGACGGCGACGCCAACAACCAGCCCGCCGACTCGGCCGTCGCCCCGCTGGTGGTGGTCCAGGCGGCGGCCACCGTGGTCGCCTCCGCCAGCCCGTCGCCCTCGGTCTTCGGAGCGGCCCTGGTCCTCGGCGCCACCGTGGCCCCGGTCTTCCCCGCCACCGCCGCCCCCACCGGCCAGGTCGCCTTCACCGTCGACGGCGCCCCCGCCGGCACCGCCACCCTCTCGGGCGGCGTCGCCGCCGTCCCCTTCACCGGCCCGCTCGGCGCCGGCCCGCACACCGTGGTGGCCAGCTACGCCGGCGACGCCGACTTCTCCGCCGCCGTCTCACCCCCCTTCGTCCAGGTGGTCTCCCCGGCC
>Ga0335076_10000378_pt1 | contig 40469 bp, 43 predicted proteins | sample Lox_Sample_25_FD_206717 | JGI IMG/M metagenome (GOLD analysis project Ga0335076, IMG submission 206717) | Soil microbial communities from Loxahatchee National Wildlife Refuge, Florida, United States - Lox_Sample_2.5 | ecosystem: Environmental > Terrestrial > Soil > Wetlands | place: USA...
AGAGTGGTGAAGATGGCGGCGAAGAGGACCACCATCAGGACCACCCCGGGGAAGAAGAACTGCAGGTAGCCGACGGGCGAGCCCGGCATGCGGAAGGTACCGGCCATGCCCGTGCCGATGACGAGCCAGAAGATGACCGGCTGTCCCAGGGCGCCGAGAAGGCGGGAGGGCTGGCGGAAGAAGCGCAGGAGGTCGCGGCGCCAGAGGACCGCGACCGCGGCGAGGTCGTAGCCGGCGCGCCCGGCCCCCGGGAAGGCCGACCGGCTCACGGCCTCCCCTCCTCGAGGAGCGCCTCGCCGGTGACCGCCAGGAAGGCGTCCGCGAGCGTCGGCCGGCGCACCGACACCGACCGGAAGCGCCCGGCGGGAAACGCCTCCACCAACCGGGGCACGAGCTCGTGGCCGCGCTCCCGGCCGATGGCGACCGCTCCCTCGACCACCCGGGCCGGGAGCTCGAAGCGGGACTCGATCTCCCGGGCCAGCCGCTCCGGCTCCTCGGCCGCCACCACCACGATGTCGCCAGCGATGCGGGAGCGGAGGGACTCGGGCGTCTCCTCCGCCACCACCTTCCCGTGGGAGAGCACCGCCAGCCGGTCGCAGTGCTCCGCCTCGTCGGGGCGGTGGGTGGTGAGGATGACGGTGAGCCCCTCCTCGCGCCGCAGCCGGGCGATGGCGTCCCAGGTGCGGCGGAAGGAGGCGGCGTCGAGCCCGGTAGTGGGCTCGTCGAGGAGCAGCACCTCGGGGCGGTGGATGAGCGCCCGCGCGAGCTCGAGCCGGCGGCGCAGCCCTCCCGAGAGCCGCCCCACCGGCTCCCGGGCGCGGTCGGCGAGACCCGCCGAGAGGAGGAGGGCCCGCGCCCGCTCGACGGCCTCCGCCCTCGGGATCCGGAAGAGCGCCGCCCCGAGGAGCAGGTTCTCCTCCGCGCCGAGCTTCGAGTCGAGGCTCGGCTCCTGGAAGACCACGCCCATGCGGGCGCGCAGCGACGGGGAGCGGGGGGGCAGCGGCACGCCGTCGAGCAGGATCTCGCCGGAGGCCGGCGGCGCGAGCCCCGCCAGGATCGCGAAGAGCGTGCTCTTGCCGGCGCCGTTGGGCCCGAGGAAGCCGAAGATCTCGCCCCGGCGCACCTCGAAGGAGACGCCCGCGAGCGCCGTCCGCTTCCCGTAGGTGAACGAGAGGCCGCGAGCAGCGAGCCGCGCCGCCGCGGGCGCGTCCCGCGCGATCCGAGCGCCGTCCACGCGCGGAGACTACCGCGCCCCGAGGAAGAGGGCGATGAAGAGCAGGACGAGGTAGAGGAGGGTGGAGAGGAAGAAGTTGCGGGCCCAGCGCTTCGAGCCGTCCGGGAGGCGGAGCCCGGAGGCGGCGGCGGCGGTGAGGGCGACCCCGAGGAGGGCCGCGGCGACTCCGTAGGCCGGGCGCGCCATGCCCAGGAGGGCGGGCAGGGCCCCGATGGGCACGAGGAGCGCGCTCGACGCCAGGGCGGCGAGGCGCGCGGCGCGCTCGCCGTGGACGAGCGCGAAGACCTTGAGGCCGCCGCGCTCGTAGTCCTCCTTCAGGTAGACGGAGATGGCGAGGAAGTGGGGGATCTGCCAGACGAAGAGCAGGGCGAAGAGGGCGAGGCCGCGCGCGCCGGCGCTGCCGGTGGCCGCGGTGTAGCCCATGAGCGGCGGGATGGCGCCCGGGAGGGCGCCCACCAGGAGCGCCGCGGCGCTGACCCGCTTCATGGGGGTGTAGACGAAGGCGTAGGTGACGAGCGCCACGGCGGCGAGGAGCGCCGTGAGCGGGTTGGCCGCGAGCGCCAGGAGGGGGACGGCGAAGGCGGGGAGCGCGAGCCCGATCGCGAGCGCCGAGCCCGGCTCGACGCGGCCGGAGGGCAGTGGCCGGTCCTGGGTGCGCCGCATGCGCGCGTCGACGTCGCGCTCCAGGTAGTTGTTGAGGACGTTGGCCGCTCCCACCACCATGGCGGTGCCGAGGAGGAAGGCGACGACCCGCATCGCCGAGGGGCGCGCCGGGGCGAGCCACATCCCGGCGGCGGCGGTCGACACCACCATGCCGGAGAGGCGCGGCTTTCCGAGGGCGAAGAGGTCGAGGAGCCCCCCGGTGGAGTGGGTGGGGACGGCGGCGACGCGCACCGCGCTCTGCCGGGCGCGCCTCACGCGTCGCTCCGGGCGGGGACGAGCCCGGCGGCGGGGTCGGTGCGGTCGGCCGTCGCCTCCGTCCGGGCGGGGCCGAGGGCGAGGAACAGGGAGAGGGTGTCGGCGAGCAGGAGCGCCCCGACGGCGAGGTGGAGGCTCACCACCGGCACGGCGATGAGGCTCCACACCGTCCAGGCGCCGAGCCCGAGCTGCAAGAGCGCGAGGAGCGGCGCGAGCGCCGCGGCCCGGCGCGCCCGGGTGCCGCCGTGGCGGAGGGCGAGGAGGCCGGCCGCCGTCGCGAGCAGCGCCGCGACGACGCCCGCCATGCGGTGGAGCATCTGCAGCTCCGCCGGCCCGCCGAGCGGCCAGACCACGCCCTGGCAGAGCACCGCCTCGGTTCCGCAGGCCAGGCCGGACCCGCTGTGGCGGACGAGCGCGCCGAGCACGATCTGGAGGTAGACGCCGAGGGCGGCGAGGCCGGCGAGGAGGCGGACCGGGCCGGGTGCCGCCGCGGCGGAGGCCGGGGCCGGCGCGAGCCGGTGGGAGAGCGCCACCACCACGAGGAAGAAGGCCATGGAGGTGGCGAGGTGCGCCGAGGAGACGAGGACGGGAAGCTTCCACAGCACCGTGACCGCGCCGAGCGAAGCCTGCACGAGGACGAGGAGGATCGAGGCGGACGCGAGCGCGCGCACCGCGGTCCCGCGGCGCCGGCGAAACACCGCCACCGCGAGAGAACCGGTCAGCCCCACCACCGCGAGGGCGACGAGGCGGTGGCCGTGCTCGAAGAGGACGCCGCCCTCCATGGCCGGGAAGAACTGGCCGTAGCAGAGAGGCCAGTCGGGGCAGGAGAGGGAGGAGCCGGTGGAGTGCACGAGGCCCCCCACCACGAGGAGGAGGAAGGTGGCGACCACCGTGGCCTGCGCGAGCCGGTGCTCGTTCATGTGAACGTCCTTTTAAGGACGCGCCTGATCCCGGTCAAGGACGAAGGGGGACCCGGGAAAGGTCCTGCCCGCCAGGGGCGGGTGCGTGTATGGAGGGCGGGGCGCGTGGCTCTCGCCCCGGGAGGAGAGGCATGCGAAGGATGGTGCTGGCAGCGGCTCTCGCCGCAGCGATGGGCGAGGCGAGCGCGGGCGAGCTCCGGGGGGAGGCCCGCCTCGCCGGCCCGGTGCCGGAGCTGCCCCCGCTCGAGGCGACGAAGGACCGGGCCGTCTGCGGCGGGGAGGTGCCCGACGACTCCCTGGTGGCGGCCGGCGGGAAGCTGAAGAACGTGGTGGTGGTGGTGAAGGGCGGCCCGAGGCCCCCGCCCGCCAAGATAGCGCTCGACCAGGAGAGGTGCCGCTACCTGCCCCACGTCCAGGGCGCGGCGCTCGGCAGCACGCTCGAGGTGGTGAACGGGGACGCCCTGCTGCACAACGTGCACGGTTACGTCGGCCAGGCCACCGCCTTCAACCTGGCCATGGCGGCGAAGAACCAGCGCACCCCGCGCAAGCTGGAGAAGCTCGGGCTGGTGGTGGTGCGCTGCGACGTGCACTCCTGGATGAGCGCCTTCGTGCTCGTCACCGACTCGCCGTTCGCGGTGTCCGGGGCCGACGGCGCCTTCCGGGTCGAGGGGCTCCCCCCGGGGCGCTACACCGTCACCGCCTGGCACGAGAGGTTCGGCGAGAGGAGCGCCTCGGTGACCGTCCCCGCCGCCGGCGCGGCGCAGGTCGACTTCACCTTCGGTCGCTAGGGATCCAGCAGGCTAGGGCTCGTCCTCGTCGCCGGCATCGTCCTCGAGCGCCTCGCTCAGGACGTCCTCGGTTTCCTCCACCTCTTCCACCTCCGGCTCCGGATCCGGCACCGGGGCCTTGGGACGCTTCTCTTGCGGCGGGGGCTTGGCGACGGGGGCGTCGCGCTGATCGGTCCCGCACTTCGGGCAGACCACCTGCGGCTTCTTCAGATCGTAGAACTTGGCCCCGCACTTGAAACAGACTCGCTTCGTTCCGAGATCCTTCGCCGGCATGGTCGTCTCCCCTGGGGTGCGCGCCGTTTAATCCAAAGGGCGGCGTAACGTCAAAGGAAAAGGAGGGCGCGCCGGGGCGACCACCCCGATGGTATACCCTGCCAAATGACCGAGGCGGAGCGACTCGAGAAGCGGCTGCTGCGCGCCACCGCGCGCGCCATCGAGGACTTCGACCTCGTCCGCGCCGGCGACCGGATCCTCGTCGCCGTCTCGGGCGGCAAGGACAGCTACGCGCTCCTGCACCTCCTCCAGAGGCTCCAGGACAGGGCGCCCGTCCCCTTCGACCTCCTGGCCGTGAACCTGGACCAGGGGCACCCCGGGTTTCCGGCGGAGATCATCGAGGCCCACTTCCGGGCGGTGGGCGTGCGCTACCGAATGCTCCGGCAGGACACGCTCGCCATCGTCCGCCGGGTCGTCCCGGAGGGAGGGACCTACTGCTCCGCCTGCTCCAGGCTGCGACGGGGGATCCTCTACAACGCCGCGGTGGAGATGGGCTGCAACAAGATCGCCCTCGGCCACCACCGCGACGACCTCCTCGAGACCCTGCTCCTCTCGGCGCTCTACTCGGGGAGGTTGAAGAGCATGCCGGCGAAGCTGCGCTCCGACGACGGGCGCAACGTGGTCATCCGCCCGCTCTGCTACGCGGCCGAGGAGGATCTCGCCGCCTTCGCCGGCGAGATGCGCTTCCCCGTCGTGCCCTGCGACCTGTGCGGCTCCCAGCCCGACCTGAAGCGGCAGCGGGTGAAGGCGCTCCTCCGGGAGCTCTCCGCCGAGAACCCGGCGGTGAAGGGAAACCTGCTCCACGCCCTCCAGACGGTGGTGCCGAGCCACCTGCTCGACCGGCGCCTCCTGGAGCGGCTCGGGGAGGCGAGCGGAGAGGATCCCTGGCTCGACGCTGACAATACCTGCAGTGAGGGTCCCGCGACCCTGGGACGCGGAGAAGGGCTCTAGCGCCCGTGCGTTTGTTGCTCGCCCGGGAAGCGCGTCACTAGGATGTGAGCGTGCGGTTCAGCTGCGATTTCTGCGGGCGCGGCTACTCGGTCTCCGACCTGTTGCAGGGGCGGGCCTTCAAGATGAAGTGCCGGGCCTGCGGTCGGGACGTGGTCGTCCGCCCGCCTCCCTCGGCGCCGCTCGCGGCGGTGGGGCGCTGGGCGTCGAAGCAGCCCGGCCCCGGCTTTCGCCCCGACGAGAACCCCTTCGTCGTCGCCCCCATCACGGCGGCGGCGGTGCGCGCCCTGGCCGCGCCCGCGCCCGGCCCCGCCTCGCCGCCGGGCGGCGCGAGTCTCCGGGCCGTGGCCACGGCCGCTCCCCTCGCCCCCCTTCCGGCGAGCACCGACGACGCCGAGGACCTGGCCCGGGCGCTCGCCGAGGTGATCGACGAACCCGATCCGCCCGGGGCGGCGGGCTGGCCGGAGCCGCCCGACCGCTTGAAGGGCGCGAGCCGCCCCCCTCGCCTGGCGCTCGCCGCGGCGCCGGAGGCGGTGCGCTCCCCCCCGGCAGACCTCCTCGCAGGCGCGGCGCCGTCGGCGGGGCCGCGGATCGCCCTCGGCCTTGCCGCCGCCATGGTGGTGGCCATCGTCGTCGCCGTCCTCTTCCTGCCTCGCCGCCAGCCGCTCGCTGCCGCCACCGGCGCGGTCGAGGGGTCCGCAGCCGCGGCGGTCGCGAGCCCCGCGCCCCCGGCCCCCCGCCCCCCGGCGGAGCCCGCCGCGGTGGCCGCCGCCCCGGTCCCGCCGGCGGTGGCGCCCGCGCCCGTCCCCGGCTCCGAGGCGCGCTTCCCGCCCGGCCCGCCCGACGTCGCGCTCTCGAAGCCGGAGGCGCGGCTTCCGGCGCGCTCCGCCCGGTCCGAGGAGCCTCGCGGGCCCGCCGCGGCGGCGCCCAGGGCCGCCTCCGCTCCCACCCAGGCCGCCCTCGCGCGCCCGAAGCCGGAGCCGGCCCCGGCGAAGGAACCGGCGGCCGCGTCGACGGCGCCCAAGGCGGAGCCTCCGGCGCCGGCTGCCGGCGAGGAGGCGGAGGCGACTCGGTCGCCGCCCCCTGTCTCCGCCGAGAGCCTCCGGCGCGCGCTCGCCGCGAGCCGCGCCGGGTTCGATGCCTGCGTGGCCGAGGCGGTGCGGCGCGACCCCGACCTGGACCTCGCCGACAAGAAGGTGACCCTCACCGTCACCGTGGCGCCCACCGGGACCGTCAACTACCCCACCCTCGACGACGCCAACCTCGCCCACTCCGACCTCGGCACGTGCCTCAAGGCCGCGGCGCGGAAGCTCTCGGTCGCCTCCTTCTCCGGGGAGGCGCGCCGCGTCGAGCTCCCGCTCGCCCTTTCTCCGCCGTAGCGGTGGTGGGGAGTCGGCCCCGCGAGCTACACTCGCGCGATGGCGATCCTCCCCGACGGCGCCGTGCGCGTCCCGGCGGACCTGGCCCCCCTCCTCGAGCACTCGGTCCTGCGGCCGGAGGCGACGGCCCTCGAGGTGCGAAGGGCCTGCGCCGAGGCGCGAGAGCACCGCCTCGGGGCGGTGTGCGTGCGCCCGGCGTGGGTCCGGGAGGTGAGGCGGGAACTCGCCGGCTCGGGAGTGAAGGTGGTGGCGGTGGTCGACTTCCCGGAGGGGCAGGCCGGGACCGCCGAGCGGGCCCGGGAGGCCCGGACGGTGGTGGCGGGCGGGGCGGAGGAGGTGGACGTGGTGCTGCCGCTCGCGCTCCTGCGGGCGAAGGACTATCGCGGACTCCTGCGCGACCTCGGCGAGGTCGTGGCGGCGGGAGCGCCGGTGAAGGTGATCCTCGAGACCTGCCGCCTCTCCCGCGAGGAGAAGGCGATCGCGGCCGCGCTCTCGAAGGGCGCCGGCGCGGCCTGGGTGAAGACCTCCACGGGCTTCGCCGAGGGCGGGGCCACCGAGGAGGACGTGGCGCTGCTCCGCTCGGTGGTGGGAACGGAATTCGGGGTGAAGGCCTCCGGCGGGGTGCGCACCGCCGGCGACGCCCTGCGCATGGTGAGGGCCGGCGCCGACCGCGTCGGGACGAGCGCCTCGGTCGCCATCCTGGCGGGGTGTTTCTAGGAGCCAAAGAGGCGCTCCGAGCCTTTCTCCTTTTCCCTGGGGCGGGGCCACGCCGTCGCTTACGATCCCGGGGATGCGCGACGGCCGCTTCGTCATCCTGGTCGCCGACAGCGCCGGAGTCGGCGCCCTGCCGGACGCGGGCGACTACGGGGACCTGGGCTCGGACACCATCGGCAACGTGAGCCGCGCCGTGGGCGGGCTCCGGCTCCCGGAGCTCGAGCGAATGGGGCTCGGGAACATCGCCGACGTGCTCGGGGTGGCCCCCGCCTCCGACCCCGCCGCCTTCTTCGGCCGGATGGCCGGCCGCTCGCCGGGGAAGGACACCACCACCGGGCACTGGGAGATGATGGGCGTCGTCCTGGAGAGGCCGCTCGCCCTCTTCCCGCGCGGGTTCCCGAGGGAGATCGTCGAGCCGTGGCTCGAGGCCATCGGCGTCGACCGGCTTCTCGGCAACAGGCCGGCGAGCGGGACGGCCATCATCGAGGAGCTCGGGGCGGAGCACCAGCGGACCGGGAAGCCCATCGTCTACACCTCCGCCGACTCGGTCTTCCAGGTCGCGGCGCACGAGGAGACGGTCCCCCTCGCCACCCTGTACGCCTGGTGCCGGGAGGCCCGCCGCATCCTCGACCGCTACGACGTGGCCCGCGTCATCGCCCGACCCTTCGTGGGGGCGCCCGGGGCCTACCGCCGCACCTACCACCGCAGGGACTACTCGCTCGCGCCGCCTCGGCCCACCGTGCTCTCGGCGCTTTCCGCGAGCGGGGTGCCGGTGGTGGCCGTGGGGAAGATCGCCGACATCTTCGACCGGGTGGGGGTGAGCGAGGAGGTCCACACCGAGGGAAACGCCGACGGGCTCTGCCGGACCGAGGAGATTCTCGGGCGGATGGAACGCGGCCTCCTCTTCGTCAACCTGGTGGACTTCGACATGCTCTACGGCCACCGGAACGACGCGGCGGGGTATGCCCGTGCGCTCGCGGAGTTCGACCGGGCGCTGCCGTCCATCGAGGCCCGGCTCCGGCCCGGCGACGTGCTCGCCGTCACCGCCGACCACGGCTGCGACCCCACCACCCCCTCCACCGACCACAGCCGGGAGTACGTCCCGCTGCTCGTCCGGGTCCCGGGGCGGCGCGGTCGCCCGCTCGGCACGCGGCGGACCTTCGCCGACCTGGGGGCGACGGTGGCGAGCTACTTCGGCGTCGCGCCGCAGGCGGGAGAGAGCTTCCTCCCCGCCCTCCAGGCGAGCCCGGAAGCCTAGAGGGTGATGACCTGGTCCACCTTGGCGCCCCCGAGTGCCCGGTAGAGGTCGGGGAAGCAGCCGATGGGGATCCCCTCGATGAGCCGGTCGGCGATGTTGCGCTGGTAGCAGCACTGATCGCAGCCCATGAGGAGCATCCCCGTCTCGCGCGAGATCTTGGCGAGCCTCTCGCCGGTGGGGTTGCCGCGGACGAGCAGGTAGTTGTTGTCGACGAAGAAGAACATCCCGGCGACCTGGGCGCCGTGGCGGCGCTCCTCGAGCTGGGGGACGATCATCTTCTCGAGGATGTAGGACGCGTTCGGGGTGGAAAACACGTAGGCGACGTTCATCGGGAACCCCCGGCGACTTCGGGACGAGAGGAGAGGGCCTGCGCGAGGGCCCGGGCGACGAGCTCGGCGCGGTCGCGGTGGAGCGGGTGGGCGCCCGTCACGGCCGCCAGGAGCCGGCCGGCGCGGAGCGCCCCGGGAGGCTCTCCGGCCTCCGCCAGGAGGCAGGCGGCCTCGGCGTAGCCGATGAGCGCGGCGCAGGCGCTGGTGCGGTGGCGTGCCCTCTCTACCCGGCCGTCCGAGCCGAGCCAGAGGCCCACCCGCACGAGGAGGCGGTCGCCCCCCGCGGCCTCGCCCAGGAGGGCGGCCCCCTCGAGCGGGCCGGCGTGGAGCGGCTCGTACACCAGGTCGGCGAGGCGGCGTGGCACGCAGGAGAGCCTAGCCCTGCACGGTCCCGGCGCAACCGATTTGGCGGGGCCTGTCGGGGCGAGCCGCGCCTCCGCGGCGCGTCCGGCGCGCCTTTGGCTAGTAGCGGGGCAGCGAGGGGTCGACCTCGTCGCCGTAGCGAAGGATGCCGCCCGCCAGCGAGGTGACGCGCGCGAAGCCGGCGAGCCGCAGCTGCTCGCCGGCCCTCTGGCTGCGGGTGCCGCCCTTGCAATAGAGGACGAAGTCCCCGCCGCGATCGAGCTTGGGGATCTCGTCCGCGAACCGCGAGAGAGGGGCGAGGCGGGCGCCGGGGATCCGGGCGATCTCCCACTCGCGCTCCTCCCGGACGTCGAGGAGGGTGAGGGCGTCGCCGCGTCGCAGCCGCGCGGCGAGCTCCACCGGCGTGATCTCGGGGACGCCGACCGCCGCCGGTCCGGCGCAGGCCGCCGGCTCGTCCCTGACCTCGCGGATCTCGCGCGTGCCGCAGGCGGGGCAGCGAGGGTTCTTGCGCACCTTCACGGTGCGGAACTGCATCGAGAGCGCGTCGACGAGGAGGAGCCGGCCCACGAGCGGCTCCCCGACCCCCATGGCGAGCTTCAAGGCCTCGGTCGCCTGGATGGTCCCGAGGAGCCCGGGCAAGACTCCCAGGACGCCGCCCTCGGCGCAGGACGGGACCTCGCCCGGTGGCGGCGGCGAGGGGTACAGGCAGCGGTAGCAGGGCCCGTCCTCGGCGGCGAAGACCGAGGCCTGCCCGTCGAAGCGGAAGATGCTCCCGTAGACGTTGGGCTTGCCCGCGAGCACGCAGGCGTCGTTCACGAGGTAGCGGGTGCCGAAGTTGTCCGTTCCGTCCACCACCACATCGTGCTCCCGGACCAGGGCGATCGCGTTCCCGGCGCTGAAGCGCGCCTCGTGGAGAGTCAGGTCGAGGTGCGGGTTCAGGTCGAGCAGCCGGTCTCGGGCGGAGTGCGCCTTGGGCCTCCCGACGTCTCGGGTGCCGTGGAGCACCTGCCGCTGCAGGTTCGTGACCTCCACCCGGTCGAACTCGACGAGGGTGAGGTGCCCCACGCCCGCCGCCGCGAGGTAGAGGGCGGCCGGGGAGCCAAGCCCGCCGGCGCCGACCAGGAGGACGCGGGCGGCCTTGAGGCGCCGCTGCCCTTCCAGGCCCACCTCGGGCAGGACGAGGTGGCGCCCGTAGCGCACGAGCTCGTCGCGGTCGAGGGAGGGAAGCTCTGCCAAGGTCCTGGCCATCTTACGCCCGCGGCGACGGGAGCGTCGCCGTCCTCTGCACCGGGTCCCGGGCGAGGGAGGCCTCCCCGCCCTCGGAGAGGGCCAGGCCGGAAGGGCCGCGCCGGCTGGTGGCGGTCACGCCCCTCTTTCTAGCTCCGGAGGGGCGGCCCCACCAGCGAAGTCCAAAGCCGGAGGCGCGAAGCCCCCGGGCCGTGCTCGGCCCGGGGGCGCGACGAGCGGCACGGGGAGCTACTCGGCCTTCTGGAGCGCGTTCACCTGGTTCGCGAGCTGGCGCATCGCCCGCTCCTTCGAGCTCGCCTGCGCCGCGGGCTTCGCGGCGGCGTCCGCCGAGGAGCGCACCTTATCGGAACCCCCGCGCTCCGGGCTCGGCGAGGACCGGCTCGCCACGAGCTCCCTCGTCGAGGGCCGAGCCGGCGCCGGGTCTTCCGCCCGCGAGGTCCCCGCCGAGAGGGCGAAGGCGATCGCCGCGACGAGGGGAAGGAGGCAACGGAAAGAGTGGTGGGCGGTCTTCGAAGAGATGGAGCGCGTCATGGTTTCTCCTGTGAGGCCGGGGCATCCCCGGTGGCCCTCCCGCAGCGTGGAACGGGCAAGCCGAGGAGTCTGACAGGCTCCTCGTGGGGGCCTCCCGGGCGCGACCTCCCGGAGCCGGACTCGGATGGAGAGGAGAGGGAGTGGCCCTCGCCGCCCCGAGGACGCCGAAAAGGCCCCGCGCCCGTGGGTGCGAGGCCTTCGCTCTGAGGGGGTCGGACGTGGAGGACGCGGGAAGAAGAGGTGCGAGGTTGCTAGGTGTCGTCGGACGGCCAGAGGTCGATGACGACGACCCGGCTCACGGACTCCTCCTCGCGCGGCGCCGGCCCGCGCGCCGGGGAGGGAAGCGGTGCCTCGAGCTCCGGCCTCCGGGTTTCCTCGATGGCCCGGCGCTGCCGCTCCAGCTCTTCGATCATCCAAGGTGGCGGAATGCGAGTCATGGCCGTCTCCGTGTGCGGTGCCTTCACCCCCTTGGAAAGCGCAGGTCGGCGGAGCTGACGCCGAATCCCTCGCCTCCCCCGACCCCGGAGCTCCGTCCCCGGCGGGACGTGCCTTTCCCGAGTGGGAGCGGGGGGGGAGGCCCCTCCAGGATGGCCGCGACGGACCCCGGCCCCGAGAAGTCGGGACCGCGCGATCCGCCATACCAGACGAAACGGCGATATATCGGACGCCCGGGCGCCCGTCGCCTCGCCGGTCGGCTCCTCGGCGCCGGCTCGCGAGCGTCCGGAAAAGAGAGGGGGCGGGCGCGCAGGCGCCCGCCCCCTTTGGGGACCGCTACCTCGCCGCCGCGAAGGCCTCGGCGAAGTCCTCCTTGATGTCTTCGATGTGCTCGATGCCCACCGAGACGCGGATCTGGTCGGGCGTCACCCCGGCCGAGCGCTGCTCGGCGTCGGAGAGCTGCTGGTGGGTGGTGGAGGCGGGGTGGATGACGAGGGTCTTCGCGTCGCCCAGGTTCGCGAGGTGGCTCGAGAGCTTCACGCTGTTGATGAACTTCTTGCCGGCCTCGAAGCCGCCCTTGATGCCGAAGGTGAACACGCTGCCGAAGCCGTTCCGGAGGTACTTCCGCGCCCGCTGGTGGTAGGGGTGCTCCTCCAGGCCGGTGTAGTTCACCCAGGAGACCTGGGGGTTCGTCTTGAGCCACTTGGCGAGGGCCAGGGCGTTCTGGCCGTGGCGCTCCACGCGGAGCGACAAGGTCTCGAGCCCCTGCAGCAGGAGGAAGGAGTTGAAGGGCGACAGGGCCGCGCCGAGGTCGCGCAGCCCCTCCACGCGGGCGCGGATGATGAACTGGATGTTGCCGAAGGGACCCTTGGGCCCGAAGACGTCGTTGAAGACGAGGCCGTGGTAGCCGGGCGAGGGTTCGGTGAAGAGCGGGAACTTGCCGCTCTTCGCCCAGTCGAACTTGCCGGAGTCCACGATCACCCCTCCGATGGAGGTGCCGTGGCCGCCGATCCACTTCGTGGCCGACTGCACGACGACGTCGGCGCCGTGCTCGATGGGGCGCACCAGGTAGCCGGCGGCCCCGAAGGTGTTGTCGCAGATGAGCGGGATCCCGTTGTCGTGCGCCACCTGGGCGAGGGCCGCGAAGTCGGGGACGTTGCCGGCCGGGTTGCCGATCGACTCGACGTAGAGCGCCTTGGTCTTCCCGTCGATGGCCTTCGCGAGCAGGTTCACGTCGTCGCCGTCGACGAGCTTCACGCCGATGCCGAGGCGGGGGAGGGTGACCTTGAACTGGTTGTAGGTGCCCCCGTAGAGCAGGCTCGTCGAGACGATGTTGTCGCCCGCCTGCGCGATGTTGGCGATGGCGAGGAACTGGGCCGCCTGGCCCGAGGAGGTGGCGAGCCCGGCCACGCCTCCCTCGAGCGCCGCCACCCGCTTCTCGAAGACGTCGGTGGTCGGGTTCATGATCCGGGTGTAGATGTTCCCGAATTCCTTGAGCGCGAAGAGGTTCGCCCCGTGCTCGGCCGAGTCGAACGTGTAGGAGGTCGTCTGGTAGATGGGGACGGCGCGCGCATTCGTGCCCGGCGCGGGCTCCTGTCCGGCGTGGACCTGCAGCGTCTCGAAGCGGGGCTTGCGGTTCGGGGGGAGGGCCATTCTCGTTTCCTTGCCTTTCGAAGGGATGGGAGGCGGTATCCTAGATAGTGGAGACACGTCTTGTCAAGCGGACGACCCGGCCCACGGCCCGTGCGGGCCGGGCCCGGCGCTCGATTTCGGGGGCCGACCGCCTGCGAGGGGAGCTAGCATCGGGGCGCGCCATGGTGCCGTCGTGACGAGCAGCGCGCCGCGAAGCGTTCCCGAGCTCTTGCTCTGGCGGGTGGAGCAGACGCCGGACGAGGAGGCCTTCCGCTACCCGGAGGAGGGGGAGTGGCGCTCCCTGAGCTGGAGGGACGCCTTGGCGCGGATCCGTGCCGTCTCCTGCGGCCTCCACTCGCTCGGGCTCGAGCCCGAGGAGCGGGTCGCCATCCTCTCCTCGACCCGGATGGAGTGGCTCCTCGCCGACTACGGGATCCTCTGCGCCGGCGGAGCGACCACCACCATCTACCCGTCCAGCACGGCGGAGGAGACCGCCTTCATCCTCGCCGACTCGGAGTCGGGGGTGGTCTTCGCCGAGGACGACGCCCAGGTGGCAAAGGTGTCGGCGCGCCGGAGCGAGCTCCCGCACCTGCGGGCCGTCGTGACCCTCGACGGCCGACCGAGCGGCGACGGCCAGGTCCTTTCCCTCGAGGAGCTCCTCGAGCGCGGGCGGAGCTTCGACGCGAAGAACCCGGGCCGCTTCGAGCAGCTCGCCCACCTGCCCGGGCCGGACTCGCTCGCCACCCTCATCTACACCTCCGGCACCACCGGCAGGCCCAAGGGGGTGGAGCTCACCCACGACTGCTGGGTCTCCCAGTCGGCCGCGGTCGAGCGGAGCGGCATCCTGAACCACGAGCCCATCCTGCAGCTCTTCTGGCTCCCGCTCGCCCACTCCTTCGGCAAGATGATCGGGACGGCGCAGCTGCGCATCGGGTTCGCGACCGTGATCGACGGCCGCGTCGAGAGGGTGGTCGAGAACATGGGCGCCCTCCGGCCCACCTTCGTGTGCGCGGTGCCCCGCATCTTCGAGAAGATGCACGCGAAGGTGCTCGCCAGCGTCCGCGACGCCGGGCCGCTGAAGCAGCTGCTCTTCCGGCGCGCCCTGTCGGCGGGGCGGGCCCGGGCGCAGGCGCTGCGGGAGGGGAGGAGCCCGGGCCCGCTGCTCGCGCTCGAGCACCGCCTGGCCGAGCGGCTCGTCTTCCAGAACCTCCGCCGCCTCTTCGGCGGCCGGCTCGCCTTCTTCGTCTCCGGCAGCGCCCCGCTCTCGAGGGAGGTGGCGGAGTTCTTCGAGGCGCTCGGGGTCCAGATCCTCGAGGGCTACGGCCTCACCGAGTCCTCCGCCGCCACCCACGTCAACCTCCCCTGGAGATGCAAGGTGGGGACCGTCGGCCCGCCGCTCCCCGGAGCCGAGGTGGCGCTCGCCGAGGACGGCGAGATCCTGATGCGGGCTCCCTGGATCATGCGCGGCTACCACGGCATGCCGGACGAGAGCCGCGAGGCCCTCGCCGGGGGCTGGCTCCACACCGGCGACATCGGCCGGGTCGACGAGGACGGCTACCTCTCCATCACCGACCGAAAGAAGGACCTCATCAAGACGTCCGGGGGCAAGTTCGTGGCACCGCAGGAACTCGAGGGCCGGCTGAAGGCGCTCTCGCCCTTCGTGGCGCAGGCGATCGTCCACGGCGACCGGCGCAACTACATCGTGGCGCTCGTCACCCTCGACGAGGAGGCGGTGCGGAAGTGGGCGAAGGCGGGCGGCCTCGCCGGGCTCTCGCTCCCCGAGCTCTCCCGGCGCCCCGAGGTGCACGCCCTCGTCCAGCGGGGGATCGCCGACTTGAACGCCACGCTCCCGCGCTACGCCACCGTGAAGAGGTTCGCCGTGCTGGAACGGGAATTCACCGAGGCGGCGGGCGAGCTCACCGCGAGCCAGAAGGTGAAGCGGCGCGTGGTGGAGGAACGCTACCGGGAGATCCTCGACTCGCTCTACCCGCGCCGCGAGGCGAGCCCGGTCTCCTGACCCGGCGCCTCAGCGCCCGGCCGGCGCCGGGGCGGCCGCGGCCTCGGAGCCCCCCGGTAGCGCGTCGGTGTCGAGCAGCGACCGCCTCATCCGCTCGAGCGCCCCCTCCGCCTCGGCCACGAAGCGGTTGTCGACCCCTCCCTGGCGCGCGGCGTCGAGCGTCTGCTCGTAGACGGCGATGGCCTTGGTGAGGAGGACGCGCAGCTTGCGCCGTAGCTCGTCCCGGTACGCCTGCCGCTCCTCCTCCGTGAGCCCGGGCGGGAGCGGCGCCCCGAGCATCTCGGCGTGGAGCTCGTCGTAGAGCTCGCCGATCCGGTAGCCGGCGGCGACCGCCCAGTCCGGGCTCCCCACGCGGATGGCGCGCAGGTAGTAGCCCTGCGCGGCGAGCAGGAGCTCCGCCTTCCGCTCGAGCTCGCCCTGGAGCGCCGCCTCCCCGCTGCGGGCCGGGTCGAGGGGAGCGGCCCGGAACCGGCGCCTGGCGACCTCCCCCAGGTAGTAGTGGGCCTGAGCCGGGTGGTAGGGGTCGAGCCGCTCCCGGTCGCTCGCCTCGGTCCAGAGCGAGACCGCGCGCCGCAGCGCCGCCTCGGCCGCCTCGAGGTCCGCGAGGTCGAGGTCGACCACCCCGAGCTCGGTGAAGGCGCGGATGCGGTTCGCGTCGGACAGGTCGCCCCGGCGTCCCAGGCGCTCCAGGATCGCGGCCGCATCCCGGAACTCCTCCAGGTGCCAGAGCGCGGAGGCGGCGTGGAAGGCGGCCTCGTCGGCGTCGGGACCGGCGTAGCCCTTCTCGAAGTCTGCGAAGCGCCGCCGAGCCTCCCGCCAGTCCCCGAGCCGTTCCTCCGCCAGCCCGGCGTTGAAGAGCGAGGCGGCGTGGCGGCCCGAGGCCGGGTGGAGGTCGGCGACCCGCCCGAAGGCGGCGGCGGCCCGGGGGTAGTCCCCGGCCGCGAAGGCGGCGGTGGCGATGGCGAAGAGCTCCTCGTCGTTCTTCCCGGCGAGCTCGAGGTCGAGCCGCGAGACCTCGAGCGTCGACCCCTCCTGGAACTGGACCTCCGGCCTCGCCGGGGCCGCGCCGCCGCGGCTCGAGGCCGCCGGAGCGGCGCAGGCGGCGACGAGGAGGAGCGCGAGCGGGACCTTCGGGGCGCGGGGATCGCGGCTCCGCCCGGGGAGCCGGCGGGGGGAGGATCTCATCCGGCCACCACCTTGACGAGGAGGGTCCGCCGGCGCGGGCCGTCGAACTCGCACAGGAACACGCCCTGCCAGGTGCCGAGGAGCGGGGCCCCGCCCTCCACCAGCAGGGCGGCGGACGAGCCGACGAGCGAGGCCTTCACGTGCGCGTCCGAGTTCCCCTCGCCGTGCCGGTACCGACCCTTCGCGGCCGCCAGGGGGACCGCATTCTCGAGCGCGAGGAGCAGGTCGCGCCGCACGTCCGGGTCGGCGTTCTCCTGGACGGTGACCCCGGCGGTGGTATGGGGGCAGTAGACCCAGGCCACGCCGCTCGCGACGCCGGCGGCGCGCACCGCGGCCCGGACCTGGGCGGTCACCTCCACCATCTCGGCGCGCTCGGTCGTCTCCACCTCGAGCCGGACGACGTCCATGGCGCCCATCCTAGCCGGGCGGGGCGCGGGCGCCAGGACGCGCCCCGGGGACCTCAGAGCCAGGAGCCGAGGGCGGCCAGGCCGGCGAGGTCGTGGACGTCGCTCCCGAGCCGCGGCACCGAGACGTGCGCCCCGGTGGTCCCGCCCCGCAGGCGGCGGAGCTCGCGCGCGTCGGCGCGCGCGAACACCTGGTGCTCGGCGAGCGTGCGCGCCACCCGCCTGGCGAGTTCGCCGTCCCCGAGCCCCGCCTTGGCGGCGTCGAGCGCCGCCGCCAGGTTGGCGGCGCTCGGCAAGGGCTCGTCCGCCTCCCACAGGTCGGGGGTGACGCGGTTCGCCACCACCCCGGCGACCGGCATCGCTTGCGCCCGCAGGTGGCCGTGGAAGAAGAGCGCCTCGTCGATGGAGAGCGGGCTCGGGCTCGAGACCAGGACGAACCCCACGTCGGGCTTGGAGAGCATTCCCCGCACCGCCGCCGCCCGCGTCTTGAACCCCTCGTACATGCCCTGGAAGTTCTCCATGAACTCGGCCACGTCGCGGAGCACGTCCGACCCGGTGAAGCGCGAGAGGGTCTTCGCCACGTAACCCCCGCCGAGCTGGAAGAGCCGGAGCCCGATCCGGCCGGCGCCCACCGCGGGTGCGAGCAACAGGCGCGCGGTGTCGTTCCCGAGAAAGTCGAGGATGCGGTCGGGGGCCTCGAGGAAGTCGAGGGCGTGCGCGGTGGGAGGGGTGTCGAGCACCACCAGGTCGTAGTCGCGCTCGGTGGCGAGCTCGTAGAGCTTCTCCATCGCCATGTACTCCTGCGAGCCGGCCAGGGCGCCCGACACCTGCTGGTAGATGCGGCTCTTCAGGATGCGGTCCCGGTGCACCTCGTCCGGCGCGTGGCGCGCGATGAGGTCGTCCCAGGTCCGCTTCACGTCGAGCATCATGGCGTGGAGCTCGCCCCGGGCGGCCAGGCCGGCCTTCTCGAAGGCCTCCGCCGGGACCCGCGTCTCCACGTTCCCGAGGGAGGCGAGGCCCAGGGCCGCGGCGAGCCGCCGGGCGGGGTCGATGGTGCAGACGAGCGCCCGGCCCCCTTCGCGGGCCCGCGACAGGGCGATGGCGGCGGCCACGGTCGTCTTGCCGACTCCCCCGCTCCCCACCACCACCGCGATCCGCTTCTCGGAGAGGCCCTTGAGGAGCGCACCCATCAAACGTGGACCTCGAGGGTGTCGGCGATGCACTCCACCGCCTCCCGGCCCCAGCGGTCGAGGGCGAGGAGGGGCAGGGTGACGGTGGGCAGGTCGACCGCGCTCCGCAGGCGGGCGGCGTGGCGCTCCGCCTGCTCGGCGCGCTCCGCCTGGAGGAGGGCGGCCCGAGCGGCGGGCCCGAGCGGCGAGGGGGCGTGCTGGAGCCCCTCGAACCCCTCCCGCTCCTCCGGGAGAAAGCGCGCGTCCGGCATGGCGTTCAAGAACAGCGGCCCGCGCGGGATGTGCAGCACCTCCCGCACCTGGGCGTCGAGGTCGATGGTCTCGCTCACCGGCATCTCCTCGGGCAGGGAGACGATGGAGAGCGCCGTGCGCTGCGGGTCGGTGAGGAGGGCCTGCATCCACTCCGCGTCGCGGCGCATGGGGCCGCGCGGCACGGTCTCGAGGAGCGCCGCCGGGACGCGGAAGAGCTGAACGGCGTGCCCGGTGGCGGGCGCGTCGACCACCACCATGTCCCAGCGCGGGCGCCCGCCTTCGAGCACGCGAGCCTCGTAGAGGATCTTGCCCAGCATGAGCGTCTCCGGCAGCGCCGGGATGACCCGCAGGAAGAACTTCACCAGGCGGTTCTCGAACACCGCCTGGTAGAGGGCGCGGTAGCGGAGCACCATGAGGCCGTACTCCTCGAGCGCGTGCCGCGGGTCGACGTTGACGGTGAAGATGCCGGGGACCGCCTCCCGGGCCACCGGTCCGGCGGGCGGCGCGCCCAAAAGAGGCGCCACCCGCTCCTGCACGTTCACCTCGGCCACCAGCACGCGCTTGCCGCGGCGGGCGGCCACGAGCGCCAGCGCCGCCGACACCGTCGACTTCCCCACGCCGCCCTTTCCCGTGACGATGAGCAGACGTCGATCGAGCAGTGCCGGGCCGTCCACGGAGCTTGACAAGCTATCGTCGGGAGGGCGAGAAGTCCACATGCTCCGCTCGCTCCTCAACCATCCCATCGTGAAACAGGCGCGCGCCGCCGGCGAGGCGCAGTTCGGCAAGGCGGTCGCCCAGCTGCTCTCCGGCGACCGGACCTCGGCGCTGCGGGCGATGCTCGCCGCCGCCGGCGAGGCGCGCCAGCGCCTCGACCGCGGGCTGCGCGCCGCGCTCGACGCCGCCCAGGTGCCCTCGACCCAGGACGTCGAGGATCTGAAGCGGCGGCTGGCGGAGATGGAGGAGCTCATCGACCGGCTGGCGGCGCGGCTGGCGCGCAAGGAATCGGGCGAGGACGACGGCGGCGCCGGGGCCGACCGCGAGGTCCCGCCCACCCAGGACGGCGGCTAGGGTCCCCGGCCCGACATGCGCCGCATCGCCTTCGTGAACGAGAAGGGCGGGACCTGCAAGACCACCCTTTGCGTGAGCACCGCTGCGTGGCTGGCCCGCGAGCGCGGGAAGAGGGTGCTCGTCGCCGACCTCGACACGCAGGGTCACGCGGGCAAGGCGCTCGGCCTCGACGTCCGCGGGCTGCATCCCACCGTCCGCGAGGTGCTCCTCGATCCGGCGCTCCCCCTGCGGGCCGCGGTGCGGGCCACCGCCGTCCCCGGACTCGAGGTCCTACTCGCCAACAAGGACCTCGCCACCTTCCCGCTCGACGTGGCCACGTCGGAGGACCGGGCCGACCGGCTCCGCAACCGGCTCGAGGCCATCCCGGTCGACGCCTGGGACGCCATCCTCATCGACGCGCCGCCCTCGGTGTCGCTCGTCACCGAGAACGTGCTGCGCGCCGCCACCGAGCTCGTCATCCCGGTGGCGCTCACCTACCTCGCCCTCGACGGGTGCGCGGAGATCCTCGACAGCCTGGAGCGGCTGCGGCGGGAGTTGGGCCGGGCGCCGCAGCTCACGCTCGTGGTCCCCACCCTCTACCGCAAGACCCAGCTCGCCGACGAGATCCTGGCGAAGCTGCGAGACCGGTTCCCGCGCCAGCTGGCGCGCACCGTGCTCGGCTTCTCGGTGAAGGTGGACGAGGCCCAGAGCCACGGGCAGACGGTCTTCGAGTACGCGCCGCGCTCGAGCGGGGCGGCGGCCCTCTCGGCCCTGGCCGACGAGATCTGGGGGCGGGGACTGCCGTCCTAGGAACCGGCCTACTTCTCGAGCTCGCGCAGTCGCTGCTCGAGCTCGTCCAGCCGGGTGACGAGCTGCTGCATGTCCTTGCGGATCTCGGGGAGGTTGGCGACGCCCTCGACGGCGGTGCGAACGCGCTCGTCGAGCCGGCGCTGGAACTGTCCCACCGCCTCCTGCGAGGCCGCGAGCAGGTCCTTCGCGCGGTCGCCGGTGGCCTGCCCCTTGGTGAGGAGCGTCTGCACCCGCTGCTCGGCCACGTGCCGCAGTCCCTCCACCTTGTCCCGGAGCTCGGCCTGGGTCTCCTCCACGAACTGCTGGGCGCGCTCGCCCCCGTGGCGGATGAGGTCCCGGAGCGTCCGGAGGCTCATCTTGGAGGTCTTCTTCTCCTCCTCGAAGATGATCTGGGCGAGGGTGACGCTCGTGAGGTCCTCCTTGGTGCGGTTGTCGATGATCTTGACCTCCGCGCCCGCCTTCACCATGTCGGCGATTTCTTCGAGGGTGACGTAGCGAGACTCCACGGTGTCGTAGAGCTTGCGGTTCGTGTACCGCTTGATCACCTTCGGCTCGCGACCGGCCGTGACTGCGTCGGCCGTCGTGGTCTGCTCGGTCATCTTTACCCCGGGTCTTTTCGCAGGGATGCGCTGTGCCGCAGTGCGGCATTGTGGTTGGCGCGGTCCTTGGTGTCAAGGGGATCCCGGTGTAGTGTGGAAGTGCAGCCGGAGCGGCCCCAATGGGCACGAGGCCCTCCGGGCGGGTTTCCGACATGCAAGGTGGGGCGCAATGATCGTCGTCTGCACGTCCTGCCGCGCCCGCTTCCGCGTCGCCGACGAGAAGGTGGGACCCCGGGGAGCGAGGGTCCGCTGCGCCAAGTGCAAGAACGTGTTCACGGTGGGCCCGGTGGCGACACCGGAGGCGAGCGCCCCGCCCGCGCCGCCCTCTCCACCCGCGGCGGCGCCCGCGAGGCCCCCCCCCATCCCCCGCCACGACGACCCGTTCGCCGCACCGGCCCCGCCCGCGGTGGCGGAGCCGGCGACCGGCGCCAACGATCCGTTCGCCAGCTTCGCCACCGGGGCGGGAACCCCGGAGCCCACCCCGCCCGGGTTCGGGCTCGAGACGCCCGCGGCGCCCTTCTCGTTCCCGGCGGAGCCGGCGCCCGCGCGCGCCGCCCAAGCGCAGGCGGCGCCGCAGTCCGGGTTCCTTCCGGTGACGAGCCTCGCCGACCTGGAGAAGACGGGCGCGCGCTTCCTCGTCGGGAGTCCCCCGCCGGTCGCGGACGAGTCGGACCTCGGCCTGGCCCTCGAGGAGCGGACCCCGGTCGGCATCCCGCTCGATCGGGACCTGGCGGTCGCCCCGGGGCCGGCCTCGGAGGCGGCGGAGCCGTTCGGCGAGGAGTTCCCCGCCCCGGATCCGGCCCCGGAGGTGGGCTACGGGCTCGACTACGAGCTTCCCCCGCCCCAGCCGGCGGAGGCCGGGGGGGAGCCGGTGGCGCTCGTCACCGAGGAGCCGCCCTTCGAGGTGAAGGGGCCCGCGCCCCGGGCGCCGAAGTCCGCCCCCGCTCCCGCCCCGGAGGCGGTCCCGCAGCGGGGGGAGGAGGCGGGCCCGGTCGAGGCCGACACCTTCGGCGGGCGCCGCCTCCACGGCGTCCTCATGAACGCCCTCTCCCTCGCGCTGTTGCTCGTGTTCACCGCCGGCATCCTGCTCTACTGGCGGGGGGAGAGCGTCCTCAACCTGGTCCGGAGGGCCGCCCGGGCCCCCGCCTCGGCGCTCTCCTCGGTCGCCAAGTCGAACGGGTACTACCTGACCTCCTCGGGCCGGCCCCTGGTGTACGTCCGAGGCGAGGTCCGCTCCCAGAGCGCCGTGCCCGTGGGGCGGGTGCGGGTGCGGGGGGAGATGGTCCAGGGGGGGCGCGTGGTGGCCCGGGCCGAGGGGCTCGCCGGCGCCGTCCCGACGCCCGAGGAGCTCGCCGCGCTCGTCTCCAGGGAGGAGCAGGAGAAGCTCGCCACCGTCCTCGCCCTGCGGGCCCCGCGGCAGCTCCCCCCCGGGCAGGAGCTCCCCTTCGTCCTGACCTTCGTCGACTACCCACCGGACATGGGAGAGGTGACGTTCCGAGTCACGGCCGATCCCGCGCCTGGTCCGTGACGGCCGTGCCCCGGGTCCCGAAGCCCTACGCCGACGCCGACGCGCTCGCGCGGCAGCTGGGACCGCTGGAGGAGGGCCCCATGCGTGCGCGGGCGGCGGGGCGCCGGCTCTCCCGGCTGGGGCCGGAGCGCGCCGCGCTCCTGCTCGCCGCGCTGATGGAGCGGGGGGCGGAGGGGGGGGCCGCCCTCTCCGCCGTGGGCCAGGCCCTCCTCGACCCGGGCGCCGGACTCGACTACGAGTGGAGGGCGGGCCTCTATGCCGCCGCGCAGGCGCTCGACCTCCCGCAGGTGGCGAGCCTTCTGCTCGCGCCCGGCCCGCAGCGCCCGTTCGAGGAGCCGCGCGACAAGTCCGACCCGGCGCTGGCGCATCTCACCCTGGGCCACAAGAAGGCCCTGGCACGCCTGCGCCGCGACCCCGACTTCCTCGCGCGGCTGGCGGCGGAAGGCGAGCCGGCGGTGGTGCGCGAGCTCTTGCGCAACCCGCTCCTCACCGAGCCGCTGGCGGTGCGCATCGCCTCGCGCCGGCCCGTCCGCCCCGAGACGCTGCGCTGCCTCTACGAGGACCGGCGCTGGCGGACGCGCAGGGGAGTGAGGCTGGCGCTGGCGCGAAACCCCTTCGTGGAGACGGAGATCGCGCTCCAGATCCTGCCGACCCTCTCCGCCCGCGAGATCGCCGAGATCGCCCGCGACGGTTCGCTCCACCCCGCCGTCCGGGCCATGGCGGAGCGGCTCGTCGAGAGCCGGACCCCGGGCGAAAGCTAGACCTTCTCGCGCTCCGAGGAGACCGGGGTCGCAGGCGCCGTCGGCTCCGGCCGCGCCGATCCGAGCTTCTCCCCCCCGGCCTTCTTGGGCGTCACGTCGATGGAGTCGTCCTCGCGCGTGGCGTTGCGGAAGTTCTTGATTCCCTTCCCCAGTGCGTCGCCGAGCTGCGGGATCTTGTTCGCCCCGAAGATGAGCAGCACGACCACCAGGATGACGAGAATCTCGCCGAAGCCGAGTCGCATGCGCGGTAGCATACCCTCGGGGACCCGAAGACGCCAACCGCTCCCGTGACGACGCCCACCGCATTCCCGCACCGGGCCGGAAGACCGCTCGTGCTCGGGCACCGCGGCGCCAGCGCCGAGGCGCCCGAGAACACCCTCGCCGCCTTCGCCCTGGCGATGCGGGGCGGCGCCGACGGCTTCGAGCTCGACGTCTGGCGCTGCGGCAGCGGGGAGGTGGTGGTCATCCACGACGAGGACACGGCCCGGGTGGCGGGCCCTTCGCTCCGGGTGACGAGAACCCCCCTGTCGCGGCTCGGCGAGCTCGACGTGGGCGGGTGGCGCGGGTCGGCGTACCGCGGCGAGCGCATTCCCCGGCTCGAGGAGGTGCTGGCGAACTTCCCGGCCGCGGTGGTGAACGTCGAGCTCAAGGCGGCGAGCCTGCCCGACCCGTCTCTCGCGCTCGCAGTGGCGCGCCTGGTGAGGCAGGCGCGCGCCGCCGAGCGGGTGGTGGTGTCGAGCTTCAGCGCCGGCCTCCTCGCCGCCTTCCGGCTCGCGGCGCCGGAGATCCCGGCCGGCTTCCTCGTCGACCGGCGCCGGATGTGGCAGCTCCGGACCGCCCTCGCCACCGGGCTGCTGCGCCCCCCGGCCCTCCACCCCTCGCTCGACCTCGCCACCGGCGATCGGGTGCGCGCCTGGATGGGGCGCGGCCTCCGCCTCGCGGTCTGGACGGTGGACGACGCGGCGGAGGTGGAGCGGCTCTTCGGGCTCGGGGTCGCCGCCCTCATCTCCAACGCGCCCGCGGCGGTGCGGGAAGCGGTCGGGCGCGCCGCCGGCGGCTGACGCAACCGGCCTGGGCCGCCGTCAGCGCAGCGGCTTCACCCGCCCGAGCTGCCGGGCGAGGAGCGAGGGGTCGGCGGCGGGCTCGAGGCAGCGGCCACGCTCGCACACGTAGGCGGTGGGCCGGCCGCCCGGCGCACTCTTCCCGAGGGCCACCGGCGCGATCCGCGCGAGCGCCTCGACGCCGGCGCCGTCGGCGGCTCCGGTGATGGCGCGGTTCGGGAGGAAGGTCCGGCGGACGACCTCGAGGAGGGGGCGAGGGGGCTCCCCTCCCTCGGGCCAGACGAGCACCACCTCGAGCGGCACGTCGGTGGCGAAGTCGACGGCGAGCAGCATGTCGTGGAGCGCCGCCGGGTGACGGGCGAGGACGGGGGCGTAGGCGCGCAGCGCCCCCTCGGCGGTGCGGCGCCAGCGGTCGTCGGAGGTGAACGCCTCGAGGCGGAGCGCGTTGAGAAGCGCCACCGAGGCGCCACTCGGCTCGGCGCCGTCGTGCGATGGGCGCTCGCGGGCCACCAGCCGCTCCTGGTCCAGGGCGCTGCGGAACCAGCCACCGCCCTCCGCGTCCGCGAAGAGACGGTCGGTCTCGCCCGCGAGCCGCAGCGCCTCCTCGAGCCAGCGGGGGGCGAAGGTGGCCTCGTGCAGGTCGAGGAGCCCCTGGGCCAGGAAGGCGTGGTCCTCGAGGAAGCCCGGGCCCGACGCCCGTCCGTCCCGGTAGCTGCGCTGCAGGCGGCCCCCGACGCGGAGCCGCGCGAGCGCGAAGGAGGCCGCCCGCTCGGCGGCGAGCAGGTACGAGGGCTCCGAGAGGGCGCGGCCGCCGAGCGCCAGGGCGGAGATCATGAGTCCGTTCCAGGCGGCGAGGATCTTGTCGTCGCGCAGCGGATGAGGCCGCCTCTCGCGGGCGTCGAGGACCGCCCGCCGGGCCGGGGCGAGCGACTCCCATTCGTCCTCGTCCGGGACGGGGACGTGGAGGACGTTCCGGCCCTCGAAGTTGCCCCGGCGGGTGACGCCGTAGAAGCGGGCGAAGCGCTCGGCGTCCCGGCCCAGGATCTCCCCGAGCTCCCGCTCCTCCCACACGAAGAAGGCTCCCTCCTCGCCCTGCGAGTCGGCGTCGGTGGCCGAGTGGAAGCCGCCCTCGGACCCCGTCATCTCGCGGAGCACGTAGTCGAGCGTGGTGCGCGCCACCCGCGAGAGGTCGCGGCGGCCGGTCACCTGCCAGGCCTCGACGTAGGCGAGCGCGAGGAGCGCGTTGTCGTAGAGCATCTTCTCGAAGTGAGGCACGAGCCAGCGCTCGTCCACCGAGTAGCGGTGGAACCCCCCCGCCACCTGGTCGTGCATTCCGCCCGCCGCCATCCTCTCCAGGGTCTTGACCGCCATGTCCAGGGAGGAGGAGTCGCCCGACCGGCGGTGGTGGCGGAGGAGGAGCCGGACGGGGAAGCTGGAGGGGAACTTGGGCGCCCCGCGCGCGCCGCCGTTCACGGGATCGTAGACGCGGCGGTAGAGCTCGACCGCCGCCTCCACCGACTCCGGGCCCGGCAGCGACGCGCCGGGCGCGCTCCCCGCCATCGCCTGCCCGAGCGCCTCGGTGATCGAGGAGGCGGCGGCGGCCACCCGGGTGGGGTCGCCGCGGTAGACGGCGGCGAGCTCGCGCAGGATGGAGAGGAAGCCCCTCCCCGCCCCCCGGTCCCCGTCGTGCGCCGGGAAGTAGGTGCCGCCGAAGAAGGGGCGGCGATCGGCGTCGAGCCACACGCTCATGGGCCAGCCGCCCTGGTCGGTGAGCACCTGCACCGCCGCCATGTAGACGGCGTCGACGTCGGGGCGCTCCTCCCGGTCCACCTTGATGGCCACGTACTGCTCGTTCAGGAGCCGAGCGATCTCGAGGTCCTCGAACGACTCCTCCTCCATCACGTGGCACCAGTGGCAGGTGGCGTATCCCACCGACAGGAACACCGGCCGCCCGGTGCGCCGCGCCTCGGCGAAGGCCTCGTCCCCCCAGGGGTACCAGTTCACGGGGTTGTGCGCGTGCTGCAGGAGGTACGGGCTCGCCTCGAGCGCGAGGCGGTTCGCGTAGCGCGCCGCGTTCCCGTCGCGGTGGCGGGTGCGGGGCGCGCCCGGCCGGGCCGCGACGGCGAGGCCGATGCGCCGCTCCACCTCGGGCGGGAAGGGCGTCGCCCCCGGGGGGAGGGTGCTCTCGGGGTGGGACAAGCTCGGGACCTCCCTCGCGGCCTTGGCCGCCCTCGTGAACGGCGGACTTAACGAGCCCGCCCGCCCCTTGCCGGCGGAAGGTGGGGCGGGCCTCCCGCCCTCCGGCCCACGAGCAGCGTCGGCCCCCGGGCTCCCCGGGGGCGCTCCACGCTCCAGACGTGGCTCCCCGGCAGCCCCTCGGCCAGGGCGAGGAGCTCGTCGGGCCGGTAGCAGCGCAGCGCCGAGACCACCCCGTCGAAGAGGGCCAGGAGCGGCACGACGGGCAGGAGGTAGGTGAAGAGGAGGCGGGAGGCGGAGAACGGGCGCAGGAGCGGTGTAACCGCCCAGACGAAGAGGGGCGAGAGGAGTACGAGGAGGAGGCCGAGGAGGCTGCGCCGGGTCGCCTCGGCGGCGACGAGGGGGATGCCGCGGCGCGCGGCGTCGGCGAGGACGGCGCGCGCCGCCTTAGGCGGGAAGTGGTGGAGGCCGTCGAAGATGGTGCGCACGCCCTCGAGCTCCTCGGGCACGGCGTCGGCGGGGACCGCGCTCGGGAAGCCCTCGACCGCCCCCGCGGAGGTGCGGCGCAGGAAGGCCCAGGTCGCCGGGTCGGGGTGCAGATCGGTGAGCACCACCCGCGCCCGGGCCCCGAGCGACCGGGCCACGTCCTCCGCGAGCGCCGGCCAGGGGCCGCCGCCGCCCGAGCACAGGTCGACGACGCGGTCCGTGCGCGCGCCCCGCATGAGCTCCGCGATGCGCGGCGCCGCGGGCGCGAAGAAGCGGGTCAAGGTGACGACGCCGCGCAGGTAGTCGCCGAGCCAGCGCCGAAGCGGCCTGGGGAGGAGCGCGAGGTCGGTGAGCTCCACGAGCTGGAGCCGCGGCCACCGGGCGGCGGGGAGCCGGGAGGGCTCGGAGGCCGGCATGGCTATCCCTTGATCACGCCCATGGGGTCGAGACGCGCCACGCGCCGCGAGAGCCCGGCCGAGGCGACCACGCCCACCACCCGGGCCACGTCCTTGTAGGCGTCGCTCATCTCCTCCGCCAGCGTCTTCTTCCCGCGCGAGATGACCTCGATGCCGCGGTCGAGGAGCTCGCGGTGGATGGACCGGCCGCGGGCGAGCTTCATCGCTTGGTGCCGCGAGAGCAGGCGGCCGGCGCCGTGGCAGGAGCTTCCGAAGGTCTCCTCCATGGCAGTCGCGGTCCCGGCGAGCACGTAGGAATAGCGCCCCATGTCGCCGGGGATGAGCACCGGCTGCCCCACCGCTCGGTACGCCGCCGGGACCCGCGGGTCGCCGGGGCCGAAGGCGCGGGTCGCTCCCTTGCGGTGGACGAGCAGGCGCCGGGGCCGCCCATCGACGACGTGCTCCTCGACCTTCGCCACGTTGTGGCACACGTCGTAGAGGAGCCTCGCGCCCACGTCCCCGTCGGAGGCGCCGAGGGAGCGGCACAGGGCCTGGACCGCGAGCCCGGTCATCACCTGCCGGTTCGCCCAGGCGAAGTTCGCCGCCGCCTGCATGGCGCCGAGGTAACGCCGGCCAGCCGGGCTCTCGATCGGGGCGCAGGCGAGCTGCGGGTCGGGCAGGGCGGCGTAGTCGGGGCCGTAGCGGGCCATCTGGGGAGTGAGGTCGGCGAGGGCCTCGTCGCAGACCTGGTAGCCGAGGCCGCGCGACCCCGAGTGGATCTGGATCGCCACCTCGCCCTGCCGCAGCCCGTAGGCGGCCGCCACCGCCTCGTCGTAGACCTCGGCGACCCGGTCCACCTCGAGGAAGTGGTTCCCGCTTCCGAGCGTCCCGACCTGGTCGGCCCCGCGCTGCCGGGCGCGCTCGCTCACCAGGGAGGGATCGGCGCCGGCGAGGCATCCGCCCTCCTCGCAGTGGTCGAGGTCGTCGGAGGCGGCGGCGTAGCCCCGACTCGCGCCCCAGCGCGCGCCCCGGGAGAGCACCTCGTCCATCTCCCGCGGAGAGAGGCGGGGGATGGCGGCGCTGGCGCCGACGCCGGTGGGGATGGCCCGGTAGAGCTCGGCGGTCACCTCATGGCGCCGCTCGAGGACCCGCTCCGCCTCGAGGCGGGTGGAGATCACCCGCACCCCGCAGTTGATGTCGTAGCCGACCCCGCCCGGCGAGATCGCACCCCGCTCCAGGTCGACGGCCGCCACGCCGCCGATGGGGAACCCGTACCCCCAGTGGATGTCGGGCATGGCCAGCGACCACTTCACGATGCCCGGGAGGTGGGCGACGTTCGCCACCTGCGCGAGCGCCGGGTCGTCGGGGGCGGGCGGCCCGTCGCTGTAGACGCGTCCCGGCACCTTCATCCCGCCTTCCCGCGGGATCTCCCAGAGCCAGTCGTGGATCCTCCGGAGCTTCATCGGTCGCCCGTCGCTACACGTCGAGGATCACCTGGGCGCGCCATCCCCCCGGCACCGGCTCGAAGCGGGCCCGGTGGTAGGTCACCGCCTTCACGTCCGCCCCCTCCCGGTGCCGGGCCGGGTCGAAGCGGCCGAAGGCGACCCGGAGCTCCGCCCTCCCCGGCGAGAGGCGGAGGACCTCGCACGCCCCCGGGACGACGTGCCTCGTCGCGAAGCGGAAGAGCACCTCCCTCAGGGCGGCGACCGCGGTCTGGGCGAGGTCGGCCCCGCCGGCCGCGACCACCGTCTCCTCCGCGTCGGACGTCACGCTTCCGCCGCCCGCGAGCAGGGCGCCGAGGGCGAGGACGAGCCGGGCGAGCGCCTCCTCCCGGGTGGCGCCCTCGGCCGCGATCCCGGTATCGGCGGTGTGCGACAGCTCCTGGTACGGCTGGGGCAGCTCGTAGCGCACCCCGCCATCGTCGGCGCCGCCGCCTCGCGCGGCAAGCGCCTCTGGCGGGTCGTCCGCCGCCGCCCGGGCCGGCGACCCGCGGCGGACGCGCGCCCGTTCACGGCGCGCCGTCGCGGCCGTGGAGGCGCCGGGCAAGCTCCCGCTCCCTCTCCCGGTGGCGGTAGCCCTCGGGGGGATCGGGCGGGGCGTGGGCGAGGAAGCTCGCCGCGATCCTCCCCAGGTAGGCGTCGAGGGCGAGGTGGCGGAACCCGAGCTCGTCGCGCGCCCGCGACGGGTCGAGGAACGACATCCAGCGCCCGCTGAACGGCGAGACGGCGACCGGCTCGAGCCCGGCCGACAGGAGCGCGCTCGCGGGGACCCGGACGAGCGGCGAGCGGGAGCCGAGGAGCTCGCGCAGCTTCTCGAGGAGGGCGTAGAGCGTCGGGGCCTCTTCCTGCGCCAGGTTGTAGGCCTCGCCGAAGGTCTCGGCGCGGCCGGCGGTCTCGACGAGGAAGCGCGCCACCTCCGGCCCGTAGACGTGGCGCACCGGCTCCGCGCCCCCGTCGGGCACGAGCATCGGGCCGCCGTCGAGGAGCCGCCACAGGTAGCTCTCGATGCGCCGGAAGTAGTCGAGCTCTCCGTTCACCATGGGGATGCGGACCCGGGTCGCCGGGAAGCCCTCCCGGCAGGCCTCCGCCAGGGCGTCCTCCGCGTCGCGCTTGCCGACCCCGTACTCCCACTCGCCGAGGTCGGGCGGGCCGGCCGGGCGCGGGAGGACCGGCCCGGGGTAGTCGCGCTCGCGGGCCGGCCGCGGGGCGCGCTCCCGGACAAGGTAGACCTGCCCGGTGCTCACCATGAGGTAGTGACCGACCCGACCGCGGAAGATCTTGCCCGCCCGGCGCCCGTCCTCCCCGCTGTAGCAGGCGAGGTCCATCACCACGTCGAAGCTGCGGCCGGCGGTGAGGCGCTCGAGGTCGGTGCCGCGGTCGCCGCGCAGCCTCTCCACCCGGTCCCCGAACGGATCGGGACGGCGCCCCCGGTTGAGCAGCGCGACGCGGTGCCCGGCGGCGAGCAGCCGCCAGGTGGCGAGGAGCCCGACGAACCGGTTTCCACCGATGACGAGGACGTTCATCGTTCCACCTCCTGTCCCGCTGCGGTGCCAGCTCCGACGTGGATTGGCACGAGCTCGCGCGACGAGATGTCGCGAAAGCGGAGGAAGAGCGCGACCGCGACCGCCACCAGGCCGGCGCACAGGCCCCACCACAGCCCGGTCACGCCCCAGCCGAGCGCGAGGCCCAACAGGAGCGCCGCGGGGAGCCCGAGGGCCCAGTGGCCGACCATGTTGGCGGCGAAGGTGAAGCGCGTGTCGCCGGCTCCGCGGAGCACTCCCGCCCCCACCCCCTGGACCCCATCGGCCACCTGGAAGACGCCGGCGACCCGGAAGAGGGGCGTGGCGGCGGCGGCCACGGAGGGGTCACCGCTCATCAGCCGGGCGAAGGCTCCGGGGAAGGCGAGGAAGGCCGCGCCCCACACGGCCATGAAGGCGGCGCCCGTTCCGAAGGCCACCAGCCCGGCGCGGCGCGCCGCGAGGGTGTCGCGGGCGCCCACCGCCCACCCCACCCGAACCGAGCCGGCGCTGCCGATCCCCACCGCGGCGTTGAAGGAGAAGCTGGCGACGGCGATGGCCACCTGGTGGGCGGCGAGCGGGATGGTCCCGAGCCTGCCTGCCAGGAAGCCGACCAGGGCGAAGATGCCCACCTCCGCTCCCATGTGGAGCCCCACCGGGAGCCCGACCCGGACGGCGCGAGCGAGCTCCTCCCGCGCCGGCGCGCGCGAGAAGCCGGAGCCGGAGGGGAGCCGCGCCACCGCCCAGGCCAGGACGGCCGCCTGGAGGAGGGTGGCGAGGGTGGTCGCGATGCCCGACCCGGTCGCCCCGAGCGGGGGGACGGCCCGGAGCGGCCCCGCCCAGCGCCCCAGGCCCGCACCCCCGAACACGAGCACGAGGTCGAGGAGGAGGTTCGCCACGTTGGCGAGGACCGCGCTCGCGAGCACCGCTCGCGGGGCGAGGGCGGCCTGCAGGTAGGATCGAGCGGCGAAGAAGAAGAGGAGCGGAGGCAGCCCGGGGAGCCGCGCCCACAGGTAACCGGAGGCCTGCCGGGCTACCTCGGGTTCGATGCCCCCGGGGACGAGCGCCAGGGGCGCGAGCGCGAGCGGGACGGCGAGCGCGGCTCCCACGGCCGCCGAGAGCCAGGCCCCCTGCCAGAGGAGGTGGCGCGCCCGCCCGGCATCCCGGGCCCCGAAGGCCTGGGAGACGAGCGGGTCGAGTCCCATCATCATGCCCATCCCGGCGACGGCCACCGAGAAGAAGAGGATGTTGCCGAGGCCGGTCCCGGCGAGCGGCACGGCGCCGGCGCGCCCGACCACAGCCGTGTCCACCACGCCCATGAGCGCCTGGGCGCCCGCGGCGAGGGCGAGGGGGAAGGCGAGCCTCGCGAGCGCTCCGACCTCCTCGCGGACGGTGGGGATCGAGAGCGCCATGGCGGCCGGGAACAATAGCCGCTCGAGTTCGGGGACGAAAGGAGCGGGCGGTCGGGGTAAGCTCCCGCGGCCCATGCGCTGGCCCCGCCCCCTGCGATGCCTAGAGCACCGCAACCTGCGCCTCTTCTTCGGCGGACAGGCCGTCTCGCTCGTCGGCACCTGGATGCAGTCGGTGGCCCAGGGCTGGCTGGTGTGGCGACTCACGCACTCCTCGCAGACGCTCGGCGCCGTCGCCTTCCTCCAGCAGATCCCGGTGTTCCTCTTCGGTGCCTGGGCGGGCTCCCTGGCCGACCGCCTGCCGCGGCGGGGCATCGTCCTCGCCACCCAGGCGAACGCAGCGCTGCAGGCGCTGGTGCTCGCGGTCGTCACCCTCGGGGGATGGGTAGAGGCCTGGATGCTCTTCCCCCTCGCTTTCATGCTCGGGCTCACCTACGCGTTCGAGATCCCGGCGCGACAGAGCCTGCTCGGGGAGATCGCCGGCCCGGACATGCCGAACGCCCTCGCGCTGAACTCGAGCATCGTCAACGGGGCGCGCATCGTCGGCCCGGCGCTGGCGGGAATCCTGGTCGCGGCGGTGGGGGAGGGCTGGGCGTTCGCCCTGAACTCCCTCTCCTTCCTCGGGACCATCCGGGCCCTCCTCGTCATGCGCGCTCCCCCGTCCCGGCCGGCGCCCCGTCCGGCGGGCACGCACCTCGGGGAGGGTCTCCGCTGGGCCTACCGGACGCCGCTCGTCCGCGCCCTGCTCGCGCAGCTCGCGGTCTCCAGCATCTTCGGGATGTCCTACGTGGCGCTCCTGCCGGTGCTCTGCGCTCGCGTCCTCGGAGGGGGGCCAGAGCTCTTCGGCCTGCTGCAGTCGTGCGCCGGGGCGGGGGCCCTCGGCGGCGGCGTGATCCTCCTCGTGCGCGGCGGTCTCGCGGGGCTCGAGCGGCGCACGGCGCTCGGCGCCACGGCGCTCGGCGGCGGCCTCGCCGTGGTGGCGCTGAGCCGCGCGCCCGCGCTCACCGCCGCCGCCCTGGTGGTGACCGGGTTCGGCTACGTCACCCAGACGGCGGGCACCATGACGCTCCTGCAGGCCCTCTCGCCGCCGCAGATGCGGGGGCGGATGATGGGGCTCTTCTCCACGCTCTTCGTGGGGATGTCGCCGTTCGGAGCCCTCGCCGGCGGCTTCGCGGCGGCGCGCTTCGGGGTGCCGCGGACGCTCCTTGCCGGGGCCACCCTGGTGCTCGGCGCGAGCGCCGCCTTCCACCTCGGCCTTCCCGGGCTGCGGCGCCGGACGCCGCTCCCGTCGCCGTGAGGATAGAGGACCGGTACTGGACGGGTATTCAGAGGCGTGGCACGATGCGCGCCGTGGTGGTCGTGGGCATCGACCCGGGAACGCAGCGCTGCGGCTACGGGGTGGTGGCGAGGGTGGGGAGCCGGCTCGAGGTGGTCGAGTCGGGCGTGCTCGTGCCCGGAGGCCAGCCCCTCCCGCACCGGCTGGCGTCGATCCTCGAGGGGCTCGAGGCGATCTTCGCTCGCGTCCGGGCCGAGGCGGTGGCGGTGGAGTCGGTCTTCTCGGGGGTCTCGCCGCGGTCGGCGCTGGTGCTCGGGCAGGCGCGCGGGGTGGTCCTCGCCGGCGCGGCGCGCGCGGGCCTCGCGGTCTTCGAGTACGCCCCCGCACAGGCGAAGCTGGCCCTCACCGGCAACGGCCTCGCCGAGAAGTCGCAGATGATGCGGATGGTCCGAGCCCTCTTCGGCGTCGAGCCCGGGCTGGCGGACGAGGCCGACGCCATCGCGCTCGCCGTCTGCCACATCTCCCAGCGGGCGCGGCGGCGCCTCCCGCCGGCGCGCCCCTCCCGGGCGAGGAAGAGCGCTTGATCGCCCACCTCGCCGGGACCGTCGCCGACAAGCGCGACGGGGAGGTGGTGGTGGACGTGAACGGCGTCGGGTACCGCGTTCGCGTCTCGCAGAGCTGCCTCGCGGCCGTCCCCCCGCGGGGGGAGAAGGTGCTCTTGCGGACCTACACCCACGTGCGCGAGGACGCGCTCGACCTCTACGGGTTCGCGAGCGAGGAGGAGGAGGCGGTCTTCCGCGAGCTCATCGGGGTGAAGGCGGTCGGCCCCCGCGCCGCGCAGAACATCCTCTCCGGCATCGAAGCGCGCGACCTCGCCCTGGCGGTGGCGAGCGGAGACGTGGCGCGGCTCACCAAGGTCCCGGGCATCGGCAAGAAGACGGCGGAGCGGCTGGTGGTGGAGCTGAAGGAGAAGCTGGTGGCGCTCGCCAGGGCCGCGGCGCCGTCGAAGGGGGCCGGCCGCGGGCCGGTCCTGGAGCAACTGGAGCACGCGCTCCTCGGGCTCGGCTACCGGCCCCAGCAGGCGGGGCAGGCGGTCGAGGCCCTCGCGGACGCCTCCCAGGGGCGCGCCCTCGACGAGCTCTTGCGGGAGGCGCTCAAGCTCCTGCGGGGCTGACTCGCTCACTGCGCGAATACGGTCACCGTCGCCGCGGAGGAGTGCACCTCGGTCACGACCGTCGTCCCGGCGGGGAGGGCCGGCGTGAAGGCGCCGCCGAGCGGCGGGAGCAGGATCTCGAACACCGCCGCGCCGGTGGAGTCGAAGAGGTAGGTGGCCGAATCCTGGTTGAGGAACTGCACCGGGGTCCCGGCTCTCACCGTCACGCACCAGGGGTTGCAGACTCCTCCGGTGACGGCGACGGTGTCGGCGCTCACGGCGCTCGCCGGGGTGCACGGGGTGCCACCGTCTCCGCCGCCTCCCATTGGCTGCGGCGGGTTGAGAGGCTGGCAGGCGCAGGCGAGGAGTGCGAGGCCCACGAGCGGGGCCCGGGTCCTGTCGCGGGGGTCGGACACGAATGGTAGGTTACCCCCATGGCGGTCCGGGCGGCACGGGAGGTTTCGGCGAAGGCCCAGGAGGGCGAGGAGCGGCTCGAGCAGTCGCTCCGCCCCGCCTCCTTCGACGAGTACGTCGGGCAGCCGAAGCTGGTGGAGAACTTCCGGGTATACGCGAAGGCGGCGCGCCAGCGCGGTGACGCCCTCGACCACGTGCTGCTCTCGGGTCCGCCCGGGCTCGGCAAGACCTCGCTCGCCCACATCCTCGCCGCCGAGCTGGAGGTGGCGCTGCACGTGACGAGCGGCCCGGCGCTCGTCAAGAAGGGCGACCTCGCCGGGCTCCTCACCGCGCTCGGGCCTCGCGACATCCTCTTCATCGACGAGATCCACCGCCTCTCCCCGGCGGTGGAGGAGGCCCTCTACCCGGCGATGGAGGACTTCCGCTTCGACGTGGTGCTCGGTGCCGGGCTCGGCGCCCAGACCATGGAGATGAAGCTCGAGCGCTTCACCCTCGTCGGGGCGACCACCCGGACCGGGCTGCTCGCGAGCCCGCTGCGCGACCGGTTCCCCATCCAGGAGCGGCTCGAGTACTACGGGGCGGCGGACCTGAAGGAGATCGCGGTTCGCGCCGCGCGCAAGCTCTCCCTCCCGGTGGACCCGGCCGGCGCCGAAGAGCTCGCCCGCCGGGCCCGGGGCACCCCGCGCATCGCCATTCGACTGCTCCTGCGTGCGCGCGACTTCGCCGAGGTGGAGGGCGACGGCAAGCTCACGCGCGCCATCGTAGAGCGGACGCTCGAGCGTCTCGAGGTGGACGCCCGGGGGCTCGACGCCATGGACCGGCGCATCCTCGCCATCGTCATCGACGTCTTCGGCGGGGGGCCGGTCGGCATCGACGCCGTCGCCGCGGCGGTGGGGGAGGAAGGGGACACGATCGAGGACGTCTACGAGCCCTTCCTGGTGCGAGAGGGATATCTCGCCCGGTCTCCGCGGGGGCGGCTGGCGCTCCCGGCGGCGTACGCCCACCTGGGGAGGGACCGCCCGCGCGGCAAGCAGGAGAGCCTCCTCTGAGCGGAGGTGCGCTCACCTCGGGACGGGGGCCGCTCCCCGCCTCCGCGGACCGGCGCGTTCCTCCGCGTCCGGCAAGCGGCTCCTAGGAAGTCTCTCGCCGAGCCACCGCGGGCGACGGGCGCGGAGCTCGCGCCCGCTGCGACACCGCAGTGGGTGAGTCTTCTCGTCGCGACCCTGGGTCCGGAAGGACGGCGCGGGCCGGTCAGGCGGGAACCGAGGGGTCCTGGCCGGGACGATTTCGCGCCATGGCCATGGCGAGGATCCACCCCAGGACGAATCCCCCCACGTGGGCGAAGAACGCCACACCCGCGCCGCTCCCACCCAGGAAGGCGTAGACCACCTGCAGGACGAACCAGACGCCGATGAAGAAGCCGGTCGAGGGGTAGGAGCGCCGCGGCGCGCGCGGGGCGAGGACCAGGTAGGCGGCGAGCACGCCGGCGATGGCCCCGCTCGCGCCCACCATGGGCACGAAGGGATCGCCCACCGCCATGGCGAGCAGGGTGTGGGCGAGCGCCGCCGCCACCCCGCTCGCGAGGTAGAAGAGGAGGTAGCGCCCGTGCCCGAGTGCCCTCTCCACGCTCGGGCCGAACACCCAGAGGAAGGCGAGGTTGCCGCCCAGGTGGGCCCAGCTGCCGTGGAGGAACATGCTCGTGAGGATGGTGAAGGGCGGGGGGACGATATCGCGCGGTCCGATGTCCCTGAAAGTCACCACCTCGTAAGGGATGACCCCCCCGACGAGCGCCGACAGCTGGATGCGCAGCTCGACCGGGTTCCCCGGCGGCCCGACGTTGAGTTGCCAGAGGAAGGCAAGGAGGTTCGCGGCGACGAGGGCCACCGTCACCGCGGGGCCGCGCTCGACGGGGGGGTCGTCCACGGGTGTTTTCACTTCGCGCTCGCCCTCTCTGTCTTATAGCCCGTCGCGTCAATCGTTGCGTGTTGGGGAGCAAGGCCTGACACGGCTGTCGCGATTCGCCGTCCGCCACGGCGCGCGCTGCCAGTAGAAGCGGCGCCAAAGTCTGTGGAAATGGCTAGTAAGCACTTGTCATTACTATAAGATTTACTGAAGTAGCAGGTTTTCCCGCGGCGAATGGCATTTTTATTGCTCCATACCATCGCGCACTGCGTGTACCGCGGCGCAACGAGAGGGCAGGTCGGGGGTTCGAGGTCGAAAGCGGAGGTCGTTCACATGGCGTACTGGCATCAGCGAACGGTCGGGAAGCGGGTCCTGTGTTCTGGAGTGGGTCTCCACTCCGGGCGGCCCGCGACGATCGTGCTCGCCCCTGCCGCGCCCGACGCCGGCATCACCTTCGTCCGCATGGACCTGAGGGCAGAGATCCCGGCCCGCTCTGCGTACGTGGCCGACACCACCCTCTCGACGAACCTCGCCGCCGGGGCGGCCCGGATTCACACGGTGGAGCACGTGCTCTCGGCCCTCACCGGCATGGGCATCGACAACTGCCGGGTCGAGGTCGACGGGCCGGAGATCCCCATCCTCGACGGGTCGGCCGCGCCCTTCGTGGCTCTCGTGCGCGAGGCCGGGGTGGTGGAGCAGCGCCAGGGGAAGCGATTCCTGGTCATGGTGCGGCCGGTGGAGGTGCGCGACGGAGACAAGCTCGCCCGGCTCGAGCCCGCCGAGTCGCTCTTCATCGAGTTCACCGTCGACTTCAAGCACCCGCTCGTCACCGACCAGGCCTTCCGGTTCGCCTTCTCCGATCGCGCCTACGAGCGCGAGGTGGCGCGCGCCCGCACCTTCTGCTTCCTGCGCGACATCGAGCAGATGCAGGCGGTGGGGCTCGCCAAGGGCGGGAGCCTGGAGAACGCCATCGTGGTCGACGACTTCTCCATCCTGAATCCGGAAGGGCTGCGCTTCCCCGACGAGTTCGCGCGCCACAAGGTGCTCGACGCCATCGGCGACCTCTCGCTCGCCGGCCTCCCCGTCATCGGACACTTCCGTGCCTACAAGAGCGGCCACGGCCTCAACCAGGCCCTGGTGAGGAAGGTCCTCTCCGACCCGAGCTGCCACATGGTGGTGCGCGTGAGCGCCGAGAAGGAGCTCGAGCCCCTGCGCCTCCGCCTGCCCCTGCTCGGCGGCGCCGAGGCGCGCTAGCCTCACCCCGGGTCGGGGCTCCGGGTGCTGGAGCTCTTCCACGCCATCGGCGACGAGGACTCGGCCACGGCGCGCCGGCGCGCCGCCGAGCTCTTCCTCCTCGACGGGATCGCGCTCCGCAACATCCACTTCGAGAGCCACCGCCAGGCCCTCGCCGACCGCGGCGGCAGCGGCACCGTGCCGGCCCTCTGGGACGGGCGCGAGCTGCACGAGGGGCTGCCGCGGGTGCTCGCCGCCCTGGAGGCCGGGAAGGGGCGCTAGCCTTCCCCTCACCACTTCCCGAAGCGCCGCCGCGCCTCGGCGGTGAGGGCGTCCCGGTGGCGGGGGTGCGCGACGGCGATGAGGGCCTCGGCCCTCTGGCGGAGGTTCTTTCCGAACAGGTCGGCGATGCCGTGCTCGGTGACGACGAAGTGCACGTGCGCGCGCGTCGTCACCACCCCCGCGCCGGGCTTCAAGTGCGAGACGATGCGCGACTCCCCGCTCGAGGCGGTGGAGGGGATGGCGACGATGGGCTTGCCGTCGTCGGAGAGCGCCGCGGCGCGCAGGAAGTCCATCTGGCCGCCCACGCCCGAGTAGAGCGCCTCGCCGATCGAGTCCGCGCACACCTGGCCGGTGAGGTCGATCTCGAGGGCGCTGTTGATGGCGGTGACGCGGGGGTTGCGCCGGATCACCTCCGGGTCGTTCACGTAGGCGATGTCCAGCATCTGCACGGCCGGGTTGTCGTCGAGGAAGTCGTAGAGGCGCCGGGTGCCGAGAGCGAACCCCGCTACGATCTTCCCGGGGTGGACCCGCTTCATCTCGCCCGTCACCACCCCCTTCTCGACCAGGTCCACCACGCCGTCGGAGAGCATCTCGGTGTGGATGCCGAGGCGGTGGTGGCCGGAGAGGGCCTGCAAGGTGGCGTCGGCCATGGCTCCGATGCCGAGCTGCAGCGTGGCCCCGTCCTCCACCAGTTCGGCGCAGTGGTGGCCTAGGGCGAGGTCGACCTCGCCGAAGGGAGGGTGGCGGAGCTCGGGGATGGGGTCGTCCCCCTCGACCGCGAAGTCGATGTCGTCCACGTGGATGAGGCCGTCGCCGTGCGTCCGCGGCATGAGCCGGTTCACCTGAGCGATCACCACCCGGGCGGCCTGGACGGCGGCGCGGGAGGCGTCGACGGAGACCCCGAGCGAGCAGAAGCCGTGCCGGTCCGGGGGCGACACCTGCACGAGGGCCACGTCCAGCCCGAGGAGGCCGGAGCGGAAGAGCTTGGGCACCTCGGAGAGGAACACCGGGAGGTAATCGGCGCGCCCCTCCTGGACCGCGCGGCGCATGTTCGGGCCCACGAAGACCGAGTTCACCCGGAAGCTCGGGGCCATCTCCGGCGCGGCGTAGGGGGCGTCGCCCTCGGTGTGGAGCTGCACGATCTCCACCACCCGCAGCGAGGGGGCGCGCGCGGTGAGCGCCTCGATGAGTCGACGCGGGGCGGCGGCAACGCTGTGGATGAAGATGCGGTTGCCGGACTGTACGGCGGCCACGGCCTTCTCGGGGGAGACGATGTTCAAGGCGGAACCTCCTCTGGACCCCGGACCATAGCAGAGGGCGCCTGGCGTGTGGGTCCGAGGCTAGAATGGCGGTGCGGTCCCGGGGCCGCGCAGGGAGAGAGCCATGACCCATGTCGCACTGGCCGCAGTCCTCGCCGCGGTGGCGGGCGCGGAGCCCCCGCCGCCCGCGCCGGACGGCGGGCCGGGCCCGGCCCCGGAGCTCCACGTCTACGGTCCGGGCGGCCCGCTCACCCCGATCCGGGGCTGCGCGGAGCGCTTCGCCCGGGCGAAGGGGGTGCGGATGGTGGTGGACGGAGGCCCGGAGGAACGCTGGTGGCCGAGAGCCGAGAGGGACGGCGACGTGATCTTCGAGGGCGCCGAGTACCTGCTCACCGACCTGGAGCGGCGACACCCCGGATTCGTCGACGCCTCCACCCGCGAGAGCCTGTGGCTGCGCTCCGCCGCCATCCTGGTGCGCCGCGGGAATCCCAGGAGGATCCGGAGCCTGGAGGACCTGGCCCGGCCGGGCGTGAAGCTGCTCGACGTGAACGGCGCGGCGCAGACCGGGCTTTGGGAGGATCTCGTTGGCAGGCTCGGAACGCTCGCCGCCACCCAGAGGAACATCGCGGTCGTGGCCACCAACACCGCCGAGGGAATCGCCGCCTGGAGGAACCGCCCCGAGCTCGACGCCTGGATCACCTTCGGAAGCTGGCATGACCGGCTAAAGGACGAGACCGATCTCGTCGAGCTCCCGGAGGCGCAACGGCTCTACCGCGGCACCCCGGTGGCGGTCACCCTCAGGACCTCAAGGCGCGACCTCGCCCTCGCCTTCGTCGCCTTCCTGAAGAGCGAGGAGTGCCATGAGGTCTTCCGGCAGGCAGGATGGAGGTAGTCCCGCGCCTGGATGCGGGGTGAGCCCCTTGCGAGCGTCGATGAAAGACCTCCGCCGGGCCGAAGGGCGCTCCGCGTCGCGGGCCGCGAGCCTGGTGTCGGAGCCCGGGCGCATCAAGCTCGAGTGGCTGGCTTCAATGGGGGGCCATCCTCGTCCAGACCGCCGCCGTCCTCTGGGTGCATGCCGCCGGCGTCGTCTCGCTGCCGGTCGGCGCGCTCCTCGGGCTGGTGGGGCTCGAGGTCGCCTTCAACGCCGGGCTCCATGCCTGGCTGCGGCGGAGGCTCGCGGTTTCCGGCCGGGCCCTCGCCGCGGTCATGCCCCTCGACACCGGCGTCTTGAGCGCGCTCCTCCACCTCTCCGGCGGCCCCTTCAACCCCTTCTCCGCCCTCTACCTCGTCAACGTGGCCCTGGCCGCCATCCTCCTTCCGGTGGACGTGGATCCAGCTCGCCTTCAGCGTGCTCGCCTTCGCCGCGCTGCTCCCGCTCCAGGGCGCCGTTCGGCGCCCGCAAGCACGAGGCGACGATGCAGATCCACCTGCGCGGCATGCTGGTGGCCTCGCAGCCTTCTTCATCGTCCTGGCGGCGTTCGCCGCGCAGCCCGGGCCGGCCCGGGGGAGATCGCCACCCCGTCGCTCGCGGACGGAATGGGAGCACATCCAGCGGGTCCTCGCCGACAGCGCCGGGAACGTCTCCGAGCGCCGCTCGCTGCAGCCGAAGCTCAGGAAGTGGCGG
>Ga0335076_10000379_pt1 | contig 40416 bp, 37 predicted proteins | sample Lox_Sample_25_FD_206717 | JGI IMG/M metagenome (GOLD analysis project Ga0335076, IMG submission 206717) | Soil microbial communities from Loxahatchee National Wildlife Refuge, Florida, United States - Lox_Sample_2.5 | ecosystem: Environmental > Terrestrial > Soil > Wetlands | place: USA...
GAGAAGGTACGCCGCTCGGTGCTGCTCGACGCCCGGGCGGATCTGCTCGTCTACGGCAGCGGCGAGCGGCAGATCTGCGAGATCGCGCACCGCCTCGCTGGCGGCGAGCCGATCGGCGCAATTACCGACGTGCGCGGCACCGCGTTTGCGCGCAAGGGAACCCCGGACGGGTGGATCGAGGTCGACTCGACGCACCTCGATGCGCCAGGACCCTTGAATGCTCCCCTGGACCCCTACGCCGTGGCGCCGGGCGCGCCTGCGCCGGCTGCGACCGCCGTCGCACCCGCGGAACGCGCCAGCGAGAAGGTGGTCCGTTTCGTGCGCCGCGTAAAGAACGCCGATCGCGAGCGCAGCGTCATCCGCCTGCCCTCACACGAGACGGTCACGGCGGACCCCGTGATGTACGCGCACGCCTCGCGCATCCTGCATCTGGAATCGAATCCGGGTAACGCGCGCGCCCTGGTGCAGCGCCACGGCGACACCGACGTGTGGCTGAACCCGCCGCCGATCCCGCTCACCACGAAGGAGATGGACTGGGTATACGAGCGTCCCTACCGCCGCGTGCCGCATCCGTGCTACGGCAACGCCAATATCCCCGCGTACAAGATGATCCGCTTCTCGGTGGCGATTCAGCGCGGCTGCTTCGGCGGCTGCACGTTCTGCTCCATCACCGAGCACGAGGGCCGCATCATCCAGAGCCGCTCCGAGGAATCCGTGCTGCGCGAGATCGCGGAAGTGCGCGACCGGGTGCCGGGATTCACCGGCGTCATCTCCGATCTCGGTGGGCCGACGGCCAACATGTACCGCCTCGCCTGTAAGAGCCGCGAGATCGAGAGCGCCTGCCGCCGTCCCTCGTGTGTGTATCCCGGGATCTGCCCCAACCTCAACACCGATCACGCGCCGCTCATCCGCCTCTACCGCCGCGCCCGCGCGCTGCCTGGCATCCGCAAGGTGCTGATCGCCTCGGGCGTGCGCTATGACCTCGCCAGCGAATCGCCCGAGTACGTCAGGGAGCTCGCCGGGCATCACACCGGCGGCTATCTGAAGATCGCCCCCGAGGCGCTGGCGGAAGGACCGCTGTCGAAGATGATGAAGCCGGGCGTCGCTGCCTACGATCGCTTCAAGGCACTCTTCGATCGCTACTCGAAGGCGGCCGGCAAGGAGCAGTACCTCATTCCCTACTTCATCGCCGCCCACCCCGGCACCTCGGATGAGGACATGCTGGAGCTGGCCCTGTGGCTGAAGAGTAACGGCTTGCGCGCCGATCAGGTGCAGGCGTTCCTTCCGGGGCCGATGGCGACCGCTACCGCCATGTACCACTCGGGCCGGAACCCGCTGAAGCGCATCACCCGCAGCAGCGAGACGGTGCTGGTCCCGAGAGGACTCAAGGTGCGCCGGCTGCACAAGGCGTTCCTGCGCTATCACGATCCGCACAACTGGCCGATGTTGCGCGAGGCGCTGCGCCGCATGGGGCGGGCGGATCTGATCGGCAACGGCCGGCGGCAGCTGGTGCCCGCCTACCAGCCCGCCGGCACCGGCGACGGCGGCGAGGGGCGTCGCGGCGGCGCCAGCCGGCCGTTTCGCACGCAGCACACCGGGTTGCCACGGGTGCCGCGCGGCAAACCGCGCCGTCGCTTCCCCCAGGTCCCCTGAGGCACGGCGCGCGCTCGAGCGGGCGGCGCCAGCGCAGTGCGCGGCGCGCGCCGGCACGATTGCGCCTCTACGCCGAGAGGGGCGCGAGCTGGCCCGCCGCGCAGGTGCGCGTCGGGACCGAGCGTGCCGACGGCACAGGCGGTCCGCGAGCCGCACGAATTCGTCGCACGGCTGCGTCTCGGCGCCGACCGCCACAGCCATGAATTGTCTCCGGGTGCCTGATTCTGCTGGTCGGGCTGTACGTCGCGCATCAGGGGCTGCCGGCGCTCGCCTAGCGTCGTGCGCTGCGCCGGCGAGGCCCGCTGCACGCGATTGCGGACGCAGGCAACGCCAGAGTAGGGTGGCCGTCATGAATGTGCTGCTCCTGCGTGCACGGCGCCTGCGGCTGCTCGCGGTGGCCTGCTCCATGGCCGCGGCGCCCGTCCCCGGCCAGAGCCCCGCGCCGTCGGCGGTGCCACCGACGGCGGCACACGCGGACGCCGGCACGGTCGCGGTGCTGCAGGTCAACGGCGCGATCGGGCCTGCGACGTCCCGCTACGTGGTGCGCGGACTCGAGGCCGCCCGCAGCAGCGACAGCCGCCTGGTGGTGCTCGAACTCGACACTCCGGGCGGGCTCGACAGCGCCATGCGCGACATCATCCGCGCGATCCTCGCCTCGCCGATTCCGGTGGTGAGTTATGTCAGCCCACCGGGCGCGCGTGCCGCGAGCGCCGGCACCTACATTCTCTACGCGAGCCACATCGCGGCGATGGCGCCGGCGACCAACCTCGGCGCCGCCACTCCGGTAGCGATCGGCGGCGAGCCGCCGCCCGCGCCGTCACCGATGCCGATGCCGGGCGGAGAGCGCCCGACGGACAAGGGGAGCGGCGGCACGGACAAGGCAGGCGGCGGCAGCGACAGAGGCAACAGCGGCGCAGACAAAGGTAACGGCGCTGCGGACAAGGCGCCGCAGAGCGGGCCGGCAGAGCCGGCGACCGCCATGGAGCGCAAGGTCATCAACGACGCCGTCGCCTACATCCGCGGTCTGGCGGAACTGCGTGGCCGCAACGCCGACTGGGCCGAGCAGGCGGTGCGCGGTGCCGCGAGCCTCTCGGCGACGGCGGCACTGCAGCAGAAAGTCATCGATCTCATCGCGCGCGACCTGCCGGACCTGCTGACCAAGCTCGACGGGCGCGAGGTGAAGATCACCGACAACCGCACCGTGAGGCTCGAGACGCGCGACCTGGCGGTGGTGCAGATGAAGCCCGACTGGCGCACCGAGCTGCTGGCGGTGATCACCAACCCGACCGTGGCGTATGGATTGATGCTGATCGGCATCTGGGGGCTGCTGCTCGAGGGATACAATCCCGGCGCGGTGCTGCCGGGCGTGGTCGGCTCGATCTGCCTGCTCATCGCGCTGTTCGCCTTCCAGATCCTGTCGGTGAATTACGCGGGGCTCGCGCTGGTGGTGGTGGGCACGGCCATGATCGTTGCGGAGTTCTTCTTTCCCACCTACGGCTCGCTCGGCGTCGGCGGTCTCATTGCGTTCGTGGTCGGCTCGCTCATTCTGTTCGATACCGACGTGCCCGGCCTGAACATCGGCCGACCGCTGATCGCCGCGTTCGCCACGGTGGGAGCGCTCATGATCGCCGGCATCGTCTATCTCAGCACACACGCCATGCGCCGCCCCGTGGTCACCGGCGCGCAGGCGATGATCGGCGCCAGCGCCGAGGTGGTCGCCGACTTCAGCGGCAAGGGGCGCGTGCGCTACGGCGGGGAGCTGTGGAACGCGCGCAGTGACAGCGCGCTGCGCGCCGGCGACCTGGCGCGCATCGTGAAGGTGGAAGGTCTAACATTGTGGGTCGAGCCGCAATGAGAGCGTCCTGAGCGGCCGGAGATTCGCATGCCCTTCATCGTCGCCGTCCTCATCATCATCGCGGTTCTGGTGTTCAGCTCGCTCAACGTGCTCAACGAGTACGAGCGCGGGGTGATCTTTCAGCTCGGCCGCTTCGTCGGCATCAAGGGTCCCGGTCTCATCATCGTCTGGCCGGTGTTTCAGCGGATGCGCAAGGTCGACCTGCGGGTCATCGTGCTGAGCGTACCGAAGCAGGACGTGATCACGCGCGACAACGTATCGGTGAAGGTCAACGCCGTCGTCTACTTTCGCGTCGTCGATCCGGGCAAGGCCATCATCCAGGTGGCCAACGCCTTCGATGCCACCAGCCAGGTGGCGCAGACCACGCTGCGCTCGGTCGTCGGCCAGCACGAGATGGACGATCTGCTGTCGCAGCGCGACAAGCTCAACGTCGACCTGCAGCGCATCCTCGACCAGAGCACCGAGGCCTGGGGCATCAAAGTCGCGACGGTCGAGATCAAGGACGTCGACCTCGACGAGACCATGATCCGCGCCATGGCCAAGCAGGCCGAGGCGGAGCGCACGCGGCGCGCCAAGATCATCAATGCCGAGGGGGAGAAGCAGGCCGCCCAGACGCTGGTCGAGGCGGCGCAGGCGCTCGCCCGGGAACCGAGTGCGCTGCAGCTGCGCTACCTGCAGACCCTCGCCGACATCGCCCACGAACGCACGCAGCTGCTCGTCTTCCCGCTGCCGCTCGACCTGATCAAGCCGCTGCTCGGCCAGCGTGAATAGCGGTCGCGCGCTTGCCGCTGCGGGTGTGCTGCTGGCGATCGCCACCGCCTGCGGCGCCTTTGGCGCTCATGCGCTGAAGGCGCAGCTGCCCCCGGAGCGGCTTGAGATCTGGGAGGTCGCAGTGCGCTACCAGTTCTTTCAGGCGCTCGGCCTGCTCGGTATCGGACTCACGCTGCGCGTGCTCGATGCCGCGCCGCTGCGCGCCGCGGCGGCGCTGATCGTAAGCGGCGTGGTGCTCTTCTCGGGTAGCCTCTGTGCGCTCGCGCTCGGCGCGCCGCGCGCACTCGGGGTGCTCACGCCGCTCGGCGGCCTCGCCTGGATCGCCGGCTGGCTGCTGTTTGCCTGGGGTGCCTGGCAGTTCGGCGGCGGCAACGCTTGAGGGGATCACACACATGTTGAATCGGACGGCAGCCGTTACGCTTGCCCTCGGTATCGCGGCGACCGCAGCCATCGGCGCCTCGAGCACGGCCCCGCAGGCCGAGCACGCCGCGATCGGTGCCTTCGGACTCGACCTCTCCGGGGGCGATCCGCGCATCAAGCCCGGCGACGATTTCTACACCTACGCCAACGGCCGCTGGCAGGAGAAGACGCAGATCCCGCCGGATCGCTCTTCCTGGGGCTCCTTCATCATGCTCCGCGAGCGCTCCCTCGAGCAGCTGCGCGGGATCCTCGAGGCGCTGCCGGCCCACGCTCCCGCGGGTAGCAATGAGCAGAAGCTGTACGATTTCTATCGGGCCTACCTCGATACCGACGCGATCGAGCGCGTCGCGCTGTCCCCCGCCAGGCCGGTGCTCGATAGCATCGCCGCCGCCAAGACCCACGAGCAGATCGCTGCGCTCATGGGGCGACCGGAGCTGCGCCTCACCGCGCCGGTGGACTTCGACATCGATCCGGATGAGAAGGATCCCGATCACTACATGGTGGTGATGGTGCAGAGCGGGCTCGGCTTGCCCGACCGCGACTACTACCTCAAGGACGACGCCGTCTACAAGCAGCTGCGCGAGAAATACGCGGCGCACATCGAGCGGCTGCTGACGCTCGCCGGGCAGCCCGATGCGGCGCAGGGCGCAAAGTCGATCGTCGAGCTCGAAACACAGATCGCCCAGGCGCACTGGCCGCGGGCCAAGACACGCGAGCGCGATCTGACTTACAACCCGTACACGCGCGAGGCGCTCGCCAAATTCGCCACGGGCTTTCCCTGGCCGCAGCTGCTCCAGGGTGCCGGGCTCGAGGCGCAGCCGCGCTTCATCGTCTTCGAGCCCGATGCAGTGCAGAAGCTCGGCACGCTGTTCAGGCAGCTGCCGGTGGAGCGCTGGCGCACCTACCTCACCTACCACTACCTGGTCGGCAATGCGGATGTGCTGCCGAAGGCGTTCGACGACGCGGTGTTCGACTTCTACGGCCGCACCCTCCATGGTCGACAACAGCAGCAGGTGCGCTGGAAGCGCGCGGTGGCGGCGGTCGATGCGGGACTTGGCGAGGCGGCCGGCGAGCTGTACGTCAAGCAGTACTTCCCGCCCGCATCGAAGCAGCAGATGCTCGAGCTGGTGGAGAACCTGCGCGCCTCCTACCGCGAGCGCATCGAGAAACTGCCATGGATGACACCTGAGACGAAGACGGTGGCGCTGGAGAAGCTCGCGGCGTTCCGCCCCAAGATCGGTTACCCGGACAAGTGGCGCGATTATTCCGCGCTCGAGGTAAGACCGGACGATGCCTTCGGTAACGTCTCCCGCGCGGCTGCCTTCGATTGGCAACGCCAGGTCAAGCGCCTCGGGGGTCCGACCGACCGCGGCGAGTGGGGCATGACGCCGCAGACCATCAACGCCTACTACAACCCGACGTTCAACGAGGTGGTCTTTCCGGCCGCCATCCTGCAACCACCGTTCTTCGATCCGCACGCCGATGCGGCCGTCAACTACGGCGGCGTGGGCGGCGTCATCGGGCACGAGATGGGTCATGGCTTCGACGATCAGGGCGCGAAGTCCGATGCGCGCGGCGTGCTGCATACCTGGTGGTTGCAGCAGGACACGGACGCTTTCCACAAGCGTGTCGATCGCCTCGCCGCACAGTACGACACCTACACGGTGCTGCCCGGGCTCAACATCAACGGTCGCCTGACCCTGGGCGAGAATATCGGCGACCTCGGGGGTCTCTCGGTGGCGAACGAGGCGTACCACCGCTCGCTCCACGGTGCGCCGGCCCCGGTGCTCGGCGGCCTCAGCGGCGACCAGCGCTTCTTCCTCTCCTGGGCACAGGTATGGCGGCAGAAGCAGCGCGACGAGGACCTGCGTGCCCAGGTCACGAGCGACCCGCACAGCCCGACGAAGTACCGTGTGAACGGCGTGGTGCGCAACGTCGATGCCTGGTATCCGGCCTTCAAGGTGCAAGCGGGCGAGAAGCTCTATCTGCCGCCGGACGAGCGCGTGCACATCTGGTGAAGTCGGGGCTGCCGATCGATACGGCGCTGCCGGCACTTGGCGCAGCCCTCCTCAGCCACCGGGCGGCGGTGCTGCAGGCCCCACCGGGTGCCGGCAAGAGCACCGTGGTGCCGCTCGCGTTGCTCACGGAACCGTGGGCACAGGGCCGACGGCTGCTGATGCTCGAGCCGCGCCGCCTGGCCGCGCGTGCCGTTGCCGCGCGTATGGCGCACACGCTCGGCGAGAGTGTCGGCGAGACCGTCGGCTACCGCATGCGGCTCGACACCCGCATCTCGCGCCGCACCCGCGTGGAAGTGGTGACCGAGGGCGTGCTCACGCGGCTGCTGCAGGAGGATCCGGCGCTCGAGGGCGTCGCCGCCGTGATCTTCGATGAGTTCCACGAGCGCAGTCTCCAGGCCGATCTCGGGCTGGCGCTCGCGCTCGATGCGCGCGCAGCGCTCGCTCCGGACCTGCGGGTGCTGGTGATGTCGGCGACGCTCGAGGCGGCGGCGGTGACGCAGCTGCTCGGAGGCGCACCGCTCATCAGCGCGCCCGCGCGCGCCTACACGGTCGAGACGCGCTACGCCGGCAGCGGAGCACCGCGCCTGCCCGCGGCCGCGGGCGTACGGGCGGCACCGGAGCCCGAGCGGCAAATCGCGCAGCTCGTCAGCCGTGCACTGCGCGAGGAGCACGGCGACCTGCTGGTCTTCCTTCCCGGGGCGCGCGAGATCCGCCGCGTGCAGGGGCTGCTAGACGGCGCCGCGGATGCTGCCGGTGTTGCCCTGCTGCCGTTATTCGGCGGGCTCTCCGGCGAGGAGCAGGATGCGGCGCTCGCGCCGGCGACGCACGGCGTCCGCAAGGTCGTGCTCGCCACCAACCTCGCCGAGACCAGCCTGACGATTCCGGGTGTGCGCGTCGTCGTCGACTCGGGTCTGGTGCGGCGCGCGCGCTTCGATCCGGTCACCGGCATGAGCCGCCTCGAGACGGAGCGCATCTCGCGTGCTTCGGCGCAGCAGCGCCAGGGGCGCGCCGGGCGTACCGAGGCCGGCGTGTGCTACCGCGCCTGGAGCGAGGGGGCACACGCGGCGCTCGCCGCCTTCACGCCGCCCGAGATCAGCGACGCCGATCTCGCACCGCTTGCGCTGGAGCTGGCGCGGTGGGGCGCACGCGACGCGCGCGAGCTGCGCTGGCTCGACGCGCCGCCGGAAGCCATGCTCGCGAGCGCCCGCGACCTGCTGGGGCGCCTCGGGGCGCTGGACGGGGCGGGCCGCATCAGTGCCCACGGCCGCGAGATGGCGCGTGCCGGTGTGCATCCGCGCCTGGCGCACATGCTGCTGCGGGGGCGCGCGCTCGGCTCGCTGGCGCTCGCCGCGCAGCTCGCGGCGCTGCTCTCGGAGCGCGACCTGCTGCGCGCCAGCGCGGCGCGCGATGCAGATATCCGCACGCGGCTCGACGCGCTGCGCGGCACCGAGCGGGTGCCGGGCGCCGACCGCGCCCTGTTGCAGCGCGCGCGCCGCGCGGCGCTCGATCTCGAGCAGCGGCTGGCGGCGAATACGGGCACCCCTCGCGCCGCTGGCGGTGGAGAGGGATCCCGCGTGCCGCTGGCGCGTCACCGCGCCGCGGGGTCTGCCGCGCCCGCGCAACGCCGCGATGTCGCTCCCGGCGTGCTGCTCGCCTTCGCCTACCCTGACCGCATCGGCCTGCGCCGTGCCGGCGGCGCGGGACGCTTCACTCTCGCCAACGGCCGCGGCGCGCTGTTCGCGCTTCCCGAGACGCTCGCGCGTCAGGAGCTGATCGTGGCCGTGGACCTCGACGATCGCGAGCGCGACGCGCGCATCCTGCTCGCCGCACCGCTCGCCCGCGCCGAGCTGCTCGAGCACTTCGCCGACCGCCTGGTCGAGCGCGAGTCGGTCGAGTGGAGCTCACGCGCGCAGGCGGTGCTGGCGCGGCGCACGCTCGCGCTCGATGCGCTCGTGCTCGAGGAGAAGCCGCTCGTCGAGGTTCCCGCCGACGCCGCGCGCGCCGCCATGCTCCAGGGAGTGCGTGAGCTTGGGGTCGCGGCGCTTCCCTGGGACCGCGCCGCGCGCGATCTGCAGGCGCGCATGGAGTTCGTGCGTCGCTCCCGGGGCGAGGCACCAGCGCCGCCGCCGTGGCCGGCGGTGTCCGACGCCGCACTGCGCGAGTCGCTCGAGGTCTGGCTCGGCCCCTGGCTCGAGGGCGTCACGCGTCGCGAGCACCTTGCGCGGGTGCCGCTGGCGCAAGCGCTGCACGCGCAGCTCACGGCCGCGCAGCAGCGCGAGCTGTCCGAATGGGCACCGACGCACCTGCGCATGCCGAGCGGCGCGCAGCTGCGCGTCGACTACCTGGACGACAACGCGCCGCTCGTGTCGCTGCGGCTGCAGGAGGCGTTCGGACTCGACGCCACGCCGTACCTCGGCCGTGCCAGGGTGCCGGTCACCTTCCGGCTGCTCTCCCCCGCGCAGCGACCGGTGCAGGTGACGCGCGACCTTGCGAGCTTCTGGCGCGGCGCCTATGCACAGGTGCGCAAGGACCTGCGCGGCCGCTATCCGAAGCACCACTGGCCGGAGAATCCACTCGAGGCGCAGCCGAGCCGCCTCAGCCGAGCACCGCGTCGCGCCCGCTGACGGGCGCCGGCGCGCGCCTGCCCCGATCGGGTATATTTCGCGCGCCCACCTTCTTACCGGGGGACGCCGGCGATGATTTCGGCTCGCGCCGCTCTCGATGTCCTGCGCGAAGGCAATCGCCGGTTCGTGCGCGAGCTCGGGCTCGAGACGAACGGCAACCGCGCGCGGCGGCGCGCGCTGCCGGCCGCGCAGGAACCGCTCGCCATTATTCTCGGCTGCTCGGATGCGCGGGTGCCAGCGGAGATCGTGTTCGATCAGGGACTCGGGGACCTGTTCGTCATCCGCGTGGCCGGCAACATCGTCGCTCCCTCGCAGGTAGGGAGCGTGGAGTTCGCCGCCGAAACCTTTGGCACGCGCCTGGTGGTCGTGCTCGGGCATTCCAACTGCGGGGCGGTACACGCTACGCTCGAGCAGCTCGCGCGGCCCTCGCGCGAACAGTCGCGCAACCTGAGAAGCATCGTCGACCGCATCCGTCCCGCGGTGCAGGGGCTGCTCGAGCACTCACCGCCGCGCGACGCGCGCACTCTCGAGGCACTGGCAGTGCGCGCCAACATCCGCATGTCGGCCGACCACCTGCGCCACGGCTCGCAGCTGCTCGAGCAGCTGATCGAGCAGGATGGCCTGATGGTCGTGGGCGCGGAGTACTCGCTCGAGAGCGGCGTGGTCGACTTCTTTGATGGGGTGCCGCTCGCCCCGTGATGGGGCAGCTCGGTCGCGGGAAAAAGCCGATGCAGCGGCCGCTGACGCGGCGCTGCACCGGGGAATACCGCGGCCCGCGCGCATGCGCGGTGCGCGGTCTGGGGTTCTATCTGCCGGCGCCGCCCTTGACCTTCCGCTGCGCGCCCTTGCACTGCGCCCTGCTCATCTGCAGGAAGCCCTTGCCGTTGCACGGTGGCATGGGTGCAATCCTCGCGAGTTTGGCAGGGCTAAGCCAGCCCAATCAGGCGAGATGACCGGCGGGAGCGACGAGTTGTTACGCCACCAGTTTGTCACCGCGCAGCCGCTGCCCGGCAGCGCCATTGCCCCGCACCAAGCGCCGCTCCAGCCAGTAATCCACCGACACGGCACCGGCGCCGGCAATCGCCAGCCAGAGAAACAGTGCGAGGTACTCGAACTCATCGAAACCGAGCAGCGTCTCGAGCGAATCGACCTCAGCCCACTTCGCCGAGCGGATCGCGACGATCATGGTCACGCCGAGCGCGCCGGCGGAGATGCGCGTCAGCAATCCGAGCAGCAGGAACAGGCCGCCGAAGAATTCGATACCCGAGACGAACGGGGCCAGCACCTGCGGCAGCGGAATGCCCCAGCCGACGAAGTTCTCGGTTACCTGCGGCAGGTTGTTGAGCTTGCCCCAGCCGCTCAGGAGGAACACGTAGCCGACGGTGATGCGCGCGAACAGCGGCGCGAGCCAGCCGAGATACCCGGCGACGCGCCGGGGCCAGTCGATGAGCCATTGCACGAGAATCGTCACGGGCACTCCTGGGTTCCGTCGCGGGAACAGTTGGCCGAGAAGACCGGGCGGTCCGGCGCGATATTGCCGGGAGCGCCTGCCCGGATGCGTATAATCGCCGCCGGCGGCCACTGCGACCATGCGCAATTCCCAGCCCGAATCCCCGGTCTCCTCAATCAGTACGCGGCTGCCCGCAGCGCACGCACCGGCGCAGCTCACGCAGCTGTTCGAGTCGCTGCGCCCGGACCTGCTGCGCTTTGCGCACTGGCTGGCGCGCGATCGGGCGATCGCGGAGGACATCGTGCAGGAGTCACTGCTGCGGGCCTGGCGATCGCGGGACGCCCTGAAGGAACCCGGCGCCGCGCGCGCCTGGCTGCTCACCATCGTGCGGCGCGAGCACGCCCGGCTCTATGAGCGCAAGCGCCTCGAGCTGGTGCCGCTCGAGGAGGTCGTCGAGACGCAGGCAAGCCCGAGGCTGGCCGAGCCCGATGGCGATCTGTTTACGCTGCACCATGCCATCATGAGATTACCGCTTGAATACCGGGAGCCGCTCGTGCTGCAGGTCGTCGGCGGCTTCTCGACCGAGGAGATCGCCCGCGAGCTGGCACTGACGCCGACTGCCGTGCTGACGCGGCTGTTCCGCGCGCGCAACAAGCTGCGCGTCATTTGCGGCATGGCGGCGGCCCCCGACGCCGACGGCCAGGGCAAGGGCGAGGGCGAGGGCGAGGGCGAGGGCGCAGCATGAGGTGCGAAGAGGCCCGCTTGCAAATCGGCGCCGAGCCTGGCAGGGCAGACCCCGCTCTGGAGCAGCACCTGCAGTTGTGCGCCGCGTGCCGTCAGTTCCGCGAGGAGATGCGCACCCTCGATGCCAACATTCGCCGGGTGCTCGAAGGTCCGCCGGAGCCGGCGGCGGTGGGCGCCGGGGCCGCCGTGCGGCTGCGCCCGCGGATCCGGCCGCCGGCATGGCGGCAGTGGGCGCTCGCCGCGAGCGTGACGCTGGCAACCTTCGCGGTGCTCGCCTTGTGGCTGCTGCGGCCCGGCGAGACGCTGGCGCGCGACGTCGTCGCGCACGTGCGCGACGAGCCCGAGAGCTGGCTCGCCGCGCAGCACGTCGACGCCGCGAGCATCGATGCGGCGCTGCGTGGCGCGGGGGTCGAGCTCAAAGTTACCTCCGACAAGATCACCTACGCGCACAGCTGCTGGTTCCGTGGGCACTACGTACCGCATCTGGTGGTGCAGACGGCGCGCGGGCCGGTGACGGTGCTGATCCTGCGGCACGAGGCGGTGAGCCGACGCTACGAGTTTCACGAGGGGGGCATGACCGGGGTGATCGTGCCCGACGGCACGGGCAGCCTCGCATTGCTCGCGCGCGGCGCCGGCAACATCGACGACATCGCCGGGCAGATGCAGCAGGACGTGCGCTGGCTGCCGCAGGGCACCTGAGGAACCTATCCATCCCGTGAAGCGGGACGCGCGCGGCTTCAGCGCGGCGTCGCTCCCTGGCGCACCAGCGCAGGCGCTGCCAGCGGCAACACCAGACGGCTGGCACGGCGGCCGTCGTGGAAGATGCGGATGTGGGCCACGCGTGCCTCCGCCGGGTTCTCGTAGCCGATGCGCCCGCCGGTGTTGTAGTTCTTCTGGTAATTGGGCGAGTTGAGGGGCGCCAGCACCAGGCGCAGCCGCGCGCCCGCCGGGATGCGCCACGCCACCCAGGGGAACTCAAAAACGATCGGCACGACCTCGCCCGGCCGCAGCAGCTGCGGCGTGAACGGACTCTCGCGGAAGCGCGCACGGCGGATGTCCTGGCCGAGCTGCACGGCCGAGCCGTCGGCCGCGATGAGCAGCACCTGTGCCCACAGGTCGAAGTCCGGAGCGTCGGCCGCGCACTCGAGCGTCAGGCGCATCTGCCCGGCCATCTCGGTAGCGGTGGCGAACGGCTCCGAGTGAAACACCATGGCGCGCTTTTGCAGCGCGCGGAACTGGCTGGTGAGATTCTCGCCGGGCGCGTACTTGGCGACGTCGAGCTCGGGAAGCTCGCGGGGATCGCTCACCATGACGGCCGGGGTCTCGGCGCCCGGCGGCTGTGCGCTCAGGCGGCCCGAACGGAATACGTCGTGCGGCGTCCCCTCGGGGGCCGACAGGTGCAGCACCAGCTCTGCGCCTGAGGCGCCGGTGAGCGTTGGCGCGTAGCGCCACTCGTTGGCCCCCATCATGAAGTAGGCGACGCGGTCGCGGAGCAGGGCCGGCAGTGCGCCGCGCCCGAGCGCCCAGTCATACCACTCCAGATGCAGCTTCTTCATATCGAGCACCGCGGCGTCCGGGATCGTGAGACCGTCGATGTCCTTCTCGGGGACCTGCGTGCCGCCGTGGTCCCACGGGCCGATCAGCAGATAGTGCTTCGCGGCCGCGGCGGGCGGCGCCTGCGCCACGTGGTTGCGGTAGTAGCGCAGCGCGCCGGGCTGATCGTCATCGAAGAAGCCGGTGGCGCTGAGCACCGGAAAGTTCATGCCGGCGTAATCGGCGGCCTTCGGCTCGGCGGCGAGGTTGAACGCCTCATCACCCACATGATCGAGCCACGCGGTCATCAGCGGCACGCGGCGGCCGTTCGCATCGCTCATCCACCAGTCGTCCGCGGCGATGCCGAGCGAGCGATCGAGCTCGCCGAACGGGCGCTGCGCGGCGTAGTGCTCGAGCATCTTGCCGGCCCAGTATTCCTGGTTGGCGAGGAAGCCGGGATTGAGGCCGCGGCCGGAGGTGTAGCCGAGTATCACGCCGGTCCATGACTGGGGGATGCCGTTGGTGTTGGGCACGTCCCATCCCGGATAGATCGCCACGTAGGGGGCGATGGCGGCGAGATGCGGCGGATGCTGTGCGGCTGCGTGCCACTGCGTCATGCCGACAAACGAGCCACCGTACATCGCTACCTGGCCGTTGCTCCAGGGCTGCTGTGCGATCCACTCGATGAGGTCATAGCCGTCGCGACCGACCGTGAGTCCGAGGTTGTCGCTCTTTACGCCCCCGGAGCGGCCGCGACCGCGCACGTAGGCCTGCACGAAGACGTAGCCGTGGCGTGCGAAGTAGGGCGGCTCACCGCGGCGGCTGCCATCGATGTCGTACTGAGTCAGCGTCAAAATCGCCGGTGCCCTTTGCGTCAGTGCCGATGGCCTGGTGATCCATGCCTCGAGCTCGACGCCATCGCGCATCGGGATCATGCGGCTCAGCTCGATGTCGTAGCCGGGACCGATATCGGCCGCGCCCAGCGCGCGAGCGGCAGCGAGCGTCACGAGCGCGGCGGCGATCGATGGCCGGAACATGAATGCCTTCCTGCTAGGTAAGGGGAGTTTGATTGCAGCCTAGCATGCGCATAATCTCGATGGCCCTCGGAGCGACCCTGGGGGAATCTGTGCCATGGCCCTCATTGCCCGCCTCAGCTGCGCCGCCGCTACCTGCGCCGCCCTGCTCGGCGGCTGCTCCACTTCGTCGCACATCATGCTCGGCAATGCCCGCCCGCCGATCTCGCCGGAGAGCGTGCAGATCTATACGCAACCGCCGCCACAGTACGAGCAGATCGCGCACCTCGATGCCACGAGTCAGGCCTCGTTCGCCATCACCGGCCAGCAGAACATGGACAAGGCGATCGCGCGCCTCAAGGAGGAAGCGGCCAAACTCGGTGCCAACGGTGTGCTGCTGCAGGGCGTGACGGACCAGCAGTCCGGTTCGATCGGCACCGGCGTGGGCAACTCCAGCTACAGTGGCAACAGCGCTGTCGGCGTGGGTGTCGGCGGCTCGTTCGGCATCTACAACAAGGCGGTGACCGGTCTGGCGATCTACGTGCCACCGCCGCCACAGTAGTGCGAAGTACCATTGGTCTGACGGCTACGGCAGCTACGTCAACACCGACGACCCGAACTACAACCCGAGTGCCGACAACGCCGACAACCGGATACTCATGCAGGAATCGCAGCAGGTGCCGTCGAGCGCGGCCTGAGCGCGAGGGACGTACTTACCGTGCTACTGAGCCCGGCTACAACGCAAGCGTGGCGGAGGGTCGCGGCGTGGGCGGTGCGGGTCCCGGGCGCGCTGCTGCAATGCGCAACAACACATTGCGGCGCCGATCACGGGCCGCGAGTTACACTAACAGCCGGGTGTGACGGATTTGCGGCCAACACTTTCCAACATAACGGAGGTCGCCATGCTTGCCGATATTCTGTCGCGATACTGGTGGATGACCCTGCTGCGCGGGTTGTTCTGGATCCTGTTTGGCATCGTGATCCTCGCCAGTCCTGGTATCTCTCTGCTTACGCTCACCCTGGCGTTGGGAATCGTGATGTTCGTCGACGGCATCATCAACGTGATCAATGCCTTCAGCGGACGCAAAGAGCACGACGATTGGTGGGTACTGCTGCTGGTCGGCCTCGCAGGCATCGGCGTCGGTATCCTGACATTCAACAACCCGGCGGTCACGGCACTCGCGGTGGTGTTCTATGTTGCCATCTGGGCGGTCGCCACCGGGCTGCTGGAGATCGTTGCCGCGGTGCGGCTGCGCCGGCAGATTCAGGGAGAAGTTTGGCTGGCGCTGGCAGGCATCGCGTCGGTTGTCTTTGGCGTGTTGCTGGTCGCGCGCCCCGGGGCCGGAGCACTGACGCTGCTGTGGCTGATTGCCATTTATGCGATCGCGTTCGGTGTCCTGCTGCTGCTGCTCGCCTTCAAGGTACGCAGTGGCGTCAAGAGAATCGCCGGCGCGCTGGGCACGTAGGCTGGTTCCGCGACGGTGCACGACCTGTGTGCAACCTGTGGATGCCTCTGCTGCGCTGCGAGACTTTGTAAATCCGCGACGTGAATCGCTGCAGCTATGCCGCTCTTCGGTGCTAGCATCCGCGCGCTGACGGGGAGGGCGGCGGCGACTCGAGCGAGATCGCAGGGCGCAAGGCCGCCACGAATCAAACAGCCAGGGGAGTGTGCACCAATGCTGATTCTTACGCGGCGCATCGGCGAGACCGTTATGATTGGTGACGACGTGACCATAACGGTGTTGGGGATCAAGGGAAACCAGGTTCGCGTTGGCATCAATGCGCCAAAGCACATCGCGGTGCACCGCGAGGAGATCTACCAGCGCATCCAGGCCGAGAAGCTCGCGAACATGGCGCCCGGCAGAATCGGGAACTTCTCCTCAGCAACAGCCCACCGTCAGTAAACTGGTTCCAGGAGTAAGCGCGATGACGCTCTCGAGTGGCGCGGACGCGGCGGAGCAACCGCCTGCAGATGGAACCGTTCGATTGCGGAAGCTGCAACAGCCTCCGCCTCACGTCGAGCGGCTGCTGGACGGATTGGTCACGCGCGCGCATCTCGTGCCTGAGGATGCCTACCAGATTCGCGATCAGGCCTCGGTGCCCAGGGAGTTGCGGCGGATCGCGAAGCTCGCGGCCGTGAACGGGCGTGCCTGGTCCTGCTGGACGCACCGTATCCGTACCTGGCTGATTACGGGAGAGATGCTCATCCCGCTGTCGCGCGAGCGCGGCGCGCCAGTACTGCAGGTCGATGTCTACGACGAGGATGGTCCGAAGGACTCCGGGCTGTGGATGATTGCCCGGGACGGAAAGTGGAGTCGCTGTAACGACTGAGAAAGACAAGACCGGGATGTATTGGCATTATCTGTCGTCACACGACTGCGCATCTCATCCCTCCGATGGGAGGGGCGATGCGCCGCAAGCGCGGCATACACTGCGGCCAAGTCACGGCGACCATTTCCTAAGCGCTTGGCAGCCGTGACCCAGGCGCCCGAGGGCGGTTGATGCTGTGCCCTTGGGCGCCGCACCAGGGCGGCGCCCTCGTGACTACCCGCTGCAGTTTCGCTGGGCCCGGTAGGATTCGAACCTACGACCAAGGGATTCACTTGACCCCGGCGTTTCCGCCGGGAGTGGACTATCTCTTCACCCGCGCACGCGTCGCGTGCGGAAGGGTGCGGGATGCTCCAAGCCTGTCATCAAGGGCGCTCGAGCCCTCAGGTAGTCTCTGCACCTTCCGCCGGTGTACCGGCGGCTCGGCTCAGGGTTGCCATGGGCGTGACCCGCCCGAAGGTTTCCCTGAATTCATCCCGTCCACTTCGCGCGTTTCCGCGCGAAGGCACCGTTGCGATGAGTCCCCTGCACTAACCGCTGTGCTACAGGCCCAACGGACGGCGATTGTAGCAGTCGCCCGGGCTCGTCGACCCGCGGCTTGATGGACAGCGGCGCCAACGGCTGCTGATCGCGCGCCGGCCCGCTGAGTAGCGACTGCGGGCCAGGAACGGGCTCGGGCTTCTTGTCCTGGCAGCCGCTCAACGCGCCTGCCGCAGCAACGACCGCCGCTATGATCAAAAGCGACTTCATGGCAGTCCCCTCTTGCCATCGCCACGGGCAACGTTAGCATGGCGCTCCCGTTGCGGATACGCCGTAATCCGATGCGCTATCCGCCGCTCGAGGTGTGAGCCCAGGAAGGAGAATCACATGAAGCTCTACTATCTGACCGGCGCCTGCGCGCTGGCTTCGGCCGCCTCGCTGCTCGAGGCGGGATTGAAGTTCGAGCTGGTCAAGGTCGACCGCCAGACGAGGAAAACTGCCGATGGCCTCGATTTCAACGAGGTCAATCCCAAGGGTTATGTCCCGGCTCTCAAGCTCGACAATGGCGAGGTGTTGACCGAGAACGTCGCGGTGTTGCAGTACATCGCCGACTGCAACCCGGCCGCGAAGCTCGCACCGCCCGCCGGCACTTTGGAGCGCTATCACCTGGTGGAATGGCTCGCCTTCATCAACTCCGAGGTTCATAAGTCATTCTCACCGCTGTTCCGCAAGGATGCCCCCGAGGACGTCAAGCAGTACACACGCAAGAACCTGGCGGTGCGCCTGGACTATCTGAGCCGCGTGCTCGCCGGCCGGACCTTTCTCATGGGCGAGCAGTTCACGGTCGCCGATCCGTACCTGTTCACCGTGCTCGGCTGGGGGTCGCACGTCGACGTCGACATCGGTCCCCAGCTCAAGCGCTACGTGGAGCGTATCGGCGCGCGGCCGCATGTCATCGCGGCCATGAAGGCCGAGGGGCTGATCAGGTAGCGGCGGGGTGCGGCCGGGCGGCCCCGGGAGTGGCTACCGGCCGTTTGCTGCTACCATCGGTGTAGGTTTGCACGCGAGAGGACGCAATGGCTACCAAACTCAACAAGCAGCTGAAGCGCGAGATAGACGTGGACGGTAAGCCCTACATGATCACGCTCTCGCCGGAAGGAGTGAAGCTCACCGAGAAGGGCAAGCGCCTAGGGCGCGAGCATAGCTGGAAGGAGCTGCTCGGCGGCGAAGGTGGCGCATCAGCCACCTCTCCGAACCCCGGCGCATCGTTTGGCGAGATAAGTTAGCACTCCCCGAGGCGCCGATGCCCCAGGAAACCCTGCGGGAGCTGCTTGCGCGCGTGCACGAGCACCTGAGCGTCAGCGGCTCGGTCGATCAGGAGTCGCGGCAGCTGCTCGGCACGGTGATGCGCGACATCGAGCGGGCACTGCAGCCGGCGCCGGCCGGCGCTGCGGCCGCGCAGGCCCAGCGCCTCGAACTGCTGGCGGTGAGATTCGAGGCCGGGCATCCGGGTCTGGCGGAGACCCTGCGCGAGCTCATCGACGCGCTGGTCAAGGCCGGGATCTAGAGTTCAGCAACGAAACGGCCCGACGTGGCTGTCCACGCCGGGCCGCTGTGCTTTGCCAGCGGATGGCGCCGCGCGCCTTCAGTCGTCCATGAGAAAACTGCGCAGCTGCTCGCTGCGGCTCGGATGGCGCAGCTTGCGCAGCGCCTTCGCCTCGATCTGGCGGATGCGCTCGCGCGTGACGTCGAACTGCTTGCCAACCTCTTCCAGGGTGTGGTCGGTGTTCATGTCGATGCCGAAGCGCATGCGCAGCACCTTGGCTTCGCGCGGCGTCAGCTGCGCCAGCACTGCGTGCGTCGTCTCGCGCAGCGACTCCATGGTCGCCTGATCGACCGGTGAGGCCACCGAGGTGTCCTCGATGAAATCGCCGAGATGCGAATCCTCGTCGTCGCCGATCGGCGTCTCCATCGAGATCGGTTCCTTGGCGATCTTCAGCACCTTGCGCACCTTGTCCTCGGGCATCTCCATGCGCACCGCCAGCTCCTCGGGAGTCGGCTCGCGGCCCATCTCCTGCAGCATCTGCCGCGAGATGCGGTTGAGCTTGTTGATGGTCTCGATCATGTGCACCGGGATACGGATGGTACGCGCCTGGTCGGCGATCGAGCGGGTGATGGCCTGGCGGATCCACCAGGTGGCGTAGGTGCTGAACTTGTAGCCGCGGCGGTATTCGAACTTGTCGACCGCTTTCATCAGGCCGATGTTGCCTTCCTGGATGAGGTCGAGGAACTGCAGTCCGCGGTTGGTGTACTTCTTGGCGATGGAGATCACCAGGCGCAGGTTAGCCTCCACCATCTCCTTCTTGGCGCGGCGTGCCTTGGCCTCGCCGATCGACACTTCGCGGTTGACTTCCTTGATGTCGTTGATGCTGAGGTGGTAGCTGCCCTCGACCTGCTCGAGCTTCTTCTGCCGCCGCTCGATCTCATCCTTGAACTTCGCGAGCGCGGTGGAGTACTTCTTGCCGCCCTTGACGTGCTTGCCGAGCCAGCGCGGGTTGGTCTCGTTCTTGGGGAACGAGGCGATGAAGTCCTTGCGCGGCATGCCGGCATCGCGCACCGCGATGATCATGATCTCCTTCTCGAGCTGGCGCAGCTCCGCCACGTGCGTGCGCAGGTTCAGAATCAGCGCATCGAACATGCGCGGCGACAGGCGCAGCTCCATGAACTCGTCGGCGAGCCTCTTGCGCAGACGCAGCGTCTTCGGATCGCGCGCACCGAGCTTGCCGATCGAGCCGAGCACCTGGGCGTGGAACTTGGCGATCGACGCGAAGCGTGTTGCCGCCTCGAGCGGATCGGGGCCGGTGTCGATGGCCTCCTCCTCGCTGTCGCCGCCTTCCTCCTCGTTCTCCTCGTCGTCGTCCGCCTTCTCCTCCGGCGCGACCACCTCCACCCGCGTCGGGTTCTGCGGCTGCGCGATGATGTCCGGCGCGTTCGGGTCGATGAAGCCGACGATCACGTCCACCAGGCGCGCCTGACCGCTCTTCACCGGCTCGTAAGCCCGCAGCAGGAAATCGTAGGTCGGCGGGTACAGCGCGAGTGCGCTGCGTACCGCATCGAGTCCCTCCTCGATGCGCTTGGCGATGCGGATCTCGCCCTCGCGCGTCAGCAGCTCCACCGTGCCCATCTCGCGCATGTACATGCGCACCGGGTCGGTGGTGCGGCCGAGCTCGGCGTCGAGCGCGGCGAGTGCCGCTGCGGCCTCCTCGATCGCCTCTTCGTCCGCAGGTGCCGACGGCTCGCTCGCCAGCAGCGACTCGGTGTCCGGTGCCTTCTCGTACACCGGGATACCCATGTCGTTGATGGTGTTGACGATGTCCTCGATCTGCTCCGGATCGACGATCTCGGAGGGCAGGTGATCGTTCACCTGTGCATAGGTGAGGTAGCCCTGTTCCTTGCCGCGCGCGATCAACAGCTTCAACTGCGACTGCCGGTCCTCCGGCATCACCGGCACGCGCCGCTCGATGCCGAGCGGGCGCTTGTCGGCGGGCTTGCCGCCGGCACCCCTGGCCTCGGCAGGTCGCGCACTGTCATTGAGCTTCGCATTGAGCGCCGGTGTACGCTCGGCCGCAGCCGCCTTTCGTCCCAACACCACGGCATGCCGGCCGCGGTCCTTGTCGCGCAGGCTGGCCACCGCCGCGACCGCCTTGTCGGCAGCCGCCGATCGCGCGGGGCGGGGCGCTGTTGCGGGACGCTTCTTGTGTACGGGCTGAGGCTTTTGCTTACGTGTCATGTGTCGGGGTGCGCTTTCGGTCCTGGGACTCCCCTATCTGCTGCCCGGATGGCTGCGCCTCAAGGGGACGAAAGGCAAAGCTCGCAAGTTTATTTGACTGCGCGTGAATCACCAAATCGACTTAGCCGCCGCGGATCTCACGGTGGCTGAGTTTATCTATAAGTCTTTGAAATTCCTCGATTTCATTTGCGCCCAAGCCTCCGGCCCGGCTCTTCGCCTCGAGGGCTTCGAGTCGTCGACCGGCGGCCTGATCGGCAAGCTTGGCGAGCGCCGCCCGCAACTCCCCCGCGGCAGCGGCCGCCCCTGTAATGACCTCCTCCCGGGCGAGGAGTTTCTGCAGCGCCTCCCCGCCTTCGCGACCTGCCCAGCGCTCGATCACCTGAGCCGGAATCTCCGCGGGCTGCGCGCGCAGGTTATCGAGCAGCTCGCGCAGCAGCGCGACGCCGGCCTCATCGCTCGCATCGAGGCCCACGCGCTCAGCCGTCGTCACCTCGAGGGCGATCGCCGGGTGGTGCAGCAGCCGCACGATCGCCTGGCGCACGAGAGTCCCGCGGCCGCCGTCGCGCACTGCAGCCCTGGGACGCGTGCGGCGCGGCGCACTGCCGGCAGCGGCGGGCGGGGTCGCGGTGCGGCCCTGGGTCCACAGCTCCTCGAGCCGCACCGCGCTCAGTCCCACGACCTCGGCGAGCCGCTCGAGCAGCAGCTCACGGTAGACGCCCGCGGGCACCCTGGCGAACAGCGGTCGCGCATTTTCGGCAAAACGGGCGCGCCCGTCGGCATGCGCAAGGTCGCCCTGCTCCGATAGCTCGCGCACCAAATACTCCGAGAGCGGCAGCGCGCCGGCGACGCGCTCCTCGAACCGTGCGCGTCCCTCCTCTGCCACCAGCGTGTCGGGGTCGTGACCCTGCGGCAGGAACAGGAAGCGGATCTCGCGTCCCTCGCGTGCCTCGGGCAGCGCTTGCTGCAGGGCGCGCCACGCCGCCGCGCGTCCGGCGCGATCGCCGTCGAAGGCGAATACCACCGCCGGCACCACACGGAAGATGCGGCGCAAGTGCTCGGCGGTCGTGGCGGTGCCGAGCGTCGCCACCGCGTACTCGATCCCCGACTGATGCAGCCGCACGGTGTCCATGTAACCTTCGACGACGATCAGCCGCGTGAGGTTGGCACGCGCGCGGCGCGTCTCGTACAGCCCGTAGAGCTCGCGTCCCTTGTGGAACAGGGCCGTCTCGGGGGAGTTCAGGTATTTCGGCTCGCCGGCGTCGATGACCCGCCCGCCGAAGGCGATCACGCGGCCACGCGTGTCACGGATGGGGAACATGATCCGATCGCGGAAGCGATCGTAGTGGCGGTCGCCGTCGCGTACCGCGCCGCGCTCGCGCTCGACGATCAGGCCCGCATCGGCGAGCAGGCGCCGCTCGCCGTCGCTGCCGCCGAAGCGGCGCAGCAACTCGTTCCACGAATTCGGCGCATAGCCGATGGCGAAGCGCTCGATGATTTCGTCGCTGAGTCCGCGCCGTGCCAGATACTCGCGCGCGCGTGCCTCGCGCGTCAGCGCCTGTGCGTAGAAGCGCGCGACGCGCCCGAGCAGCTCGTAGAGCGGGTCGTCGGCTCGCCGCGCCAGGGTATCGCCCGCGGCCTGCTGCGGCACTTCCAGGCCGAGGCGCGTGGCGAGCTCCTCCACCGCTTCGGGGAATGCCATGTGGTCGTGGTCCATGAGAAAGCCGAGGGCGGTGCCGTGCTTGCCACAGCCGAAGCAGTGATAGAACTGCTTGTCCGGGCTCACCCAGAAGGAGGGGGTCTTCTCGGCGTGGAAGGGGCAGCAGGCCTTGTACTCGCGGCCCGACTTCTTCAGCTGCACCCGTGCGCCGATGATCTCCACGATGTCGGCGCGGGCGATGAGCTCGTCGATGAAGCTCTGCGGGATGCGTCCCACGTGCCGCGCCCCGATGGAAGACTCAGCCGAGTTTCTGCTTGATCCGCGCGCTGAGGGCGCCCATGTCGGCGCGACCCTGCGCCTGCGGCTTCACGACCGCCATGACCTTGCCCATGTCCTTGATCGAGGCGGCCCCGGTTGCAGCGATCGCCTTGGCGATCAGGGCGTCGATCTCCGCCTCACTCAGCTGCGCCGGCAGGTAGCCCTGCAGCAGGTCGATCTCGGCGTTCTCCTTCGCCACCAGATCCGGTCGGCCGCCGCTTTGGAATTGCGCGATGGCCTCGCGCCGCTGTTTGATCATCTTCTCGAGGACGGCGAGCACCTGGCCGTCGTCGAGGCTGATGCGCTCGTCCACTTCGCGCTGCTTGATCGCAGCGAGCGCGAGGCGGATCGTTGCGAGCCGCGCTTTCTCGCCGGCTCGCATCGCACTCTTCATGTCTTCGGTGATGCGTTCCTTCAGCGCCATGGCGCGCGCCGCCCCTAGCGGGAGCTGCGCATGCCGTCGCGGGAGACGCGCTTCATGTGGCGCTTGATGGCGGCGGCCTTCTTGCGCTTTCGCTCCTGGGTGGGCTTCTCGTAGAACTCGCGCCGGCGCAGCTCGGTGAGGATGCCGGCCTTCTCACAGGCGCGCTTGAAACGCCGCAGGGCGGCATCGAAGTACTCGTTCTCACGCACTCGAACGCTCGGCATCGAAACCTCAAGTCATTGATCAAAAAGGAGACTTTTACCCCGGGCGACCACGAGCGGCGCAGCGCGCGGGCGCTCGGGGGCGGGGGATTCTAAAGGAGTGTCGGGGCAAAGGCAAAAACGCCGCCCGCGCGGCACAACAGTTTCGGCCGCGCGCGCGCGGCGCACGCCGGGTTAGTGTGTCAGTCATGAAGCCAACGCTCGGGAGCCACCGTCTCATGTGGTGGCGCGCACGTGGCAGCGACGCAGGCGCGGCGCTCCTTGCCGCCGCGACACTGCTGCTCGCCACGACGTCGCAGGCAGCGACCGTGAGCTCCGAGGTGCGCGCCTACCGCGAGGCGCACGCCAAGGAGATTCTCGAGGAGTTCACGACTCTCCTCTCGATGCCCAACGTGGCCACCAACGTCGCCGACATCGAGAGGAACGCGCAGGCCATCGTGCACGATCTCGAGCAGCGCGGCTTCAAGGCGCGGTTGCTGTCGGCGGGCCCCGCTACGCCGCCGGCCGTCTACGGGGTGCTCGAAGTGCCCGGGGCTACGCGGACGGTGCTCTTTTATGCGCACTACGACGGCCAGCCGGTCGCGCAGCCCGAATGGCGCTCCTCCCCGTGGAAGCCCGTGGTACGTGCCGGCGCCCGTGCCAGCGATTCCCGCGATGTCGACTGGCGAGCGGCGGCGCACCTCGATCCGCAGTGGCGGATCTACGCCCGCTCGGCGAGCGATGACAAGCTGCCCATCCAGGCGATGCTCACGGCGCTCGATGCCCTCAAGGCGGCCGGGCGTCATCCCACGGTGAACGTCAAGGTCATTTACGAGGGCGAAGAGGAACAGGGCTCGCCTCACCTCGCCGACATTCTGCGTGCCGACGCCGGTTTGCTCCGGGGCGATGTGTTCGTGCTGAGCGACGGCCCACGCCACCCCTCCGGCCGCATGCAGGTCTTCTTCGGCGCCCGCGGCGTTGTCGGCCTCGAGCTCACGGTCTACGGTCCGACGCGGCCGTTGCACAGCGGTCACTACGGCAACTGGGCTCCCAATCCGGCGGTGCTGCTGACGCACCTGCTCGACAGCCTGCGCGATGAGGACGGGCACATCCTGATACCCGGCTTCTACGATGACGTGCGTCCGCTGACGCCGGCCGAGAAGGCGGCGCTCGCTGCGTTGCCGGACGTCGAGACCGGGCTCAAAGAGGAGCTGGCTCTCGGGCGCACCGAGGGCACGCAGCGCCTCGCCGACTCGATCGCCCGGCCCGCGCTGAACGTGCGCGGCATCCGCGTCGGCGACGTCGGGGAGTCCGCGGCCAATGCCATCTCCACCGTGGCGCGCGCCTCCATCGACTTGCGCCTGGTGCCGGATCAGACGCCGCAGGGCGTCCGGCAGCGCACCGAGGCCTTCCTCGCCGCGCAGGGCTGGGACGTGGTTGGCACGGAGCCGGATGCGGCGCGGCTGCGCTCGCACCCGAAGGTAGTGAAGCTCGAGTGGAGCCTCGATTATCCCGGCTACCGCGCCGACATGGATGCGCCGGCGGCGCGTGCGGTGGTCGCCGCCATCGAGCGCGCGACCGGGCAGACGGTGCTGCGCGTGCCGATGCTCGGCGGCAGCGTGCCGATGGCTACGTTTGCCGACGCCCTGCACATGCCGATCGTCGGGGTACCGCTCGCCAACTACGACAACAACCAGCACGCCGCCAACGAGAATCTGCGGCTGCAGAACCTGTGGGAGGGGATCGACATCTACGCGGGCCTGCTCACCGATGTCAGCTGGTAACTCGCAGGCGAAGCGCGGCATCGCCTAGAATTTCCGCATGCGTGTCCTCGCCATCGAATCCTCCTGCGACGAAAGTGCGGCCGCGGTGCTCGATGCGCACGCCGGGCTCCTGGCGCACGAGCTCTACAGCCAGGTCGAGCTGCACCGCGCCCATGGAGGTGTCGTGCCGGAGCTGGCCTCGCGGGACCACGTGCGACGGCTGCTGCCGCTCGTTGCGCGCGCGCTCGCATCCGCCGGCACCACCGCCGGGGAGCTGCACGGGGTCGCCTATACCGCAGGTCCCGGGCTCATCGGGGCGCTGCTCACCGGAGCCTCGCTGGCGCGCAGCCTCGCGTACGCCTGGGATGTGCCGGCGATCGGCGTGCATCACCTGGAGGGACACCTGCTCGCCCCGCTCCTCGAGCCCGAGCCGCCGCCGTTCCCACACCTGGCGCTGCTGGTCTCCGGCGGCCACACCCTGCTCATCGAGGTGTCGGCGGTCGGCGATTACCGCGTGTTAGGGGCCAGCCGCGATGATGCGGCGGGCGAGGCCTTCGACAAATGCGCCAAGCTCCTCGGGCTGCCTTATCCGGGTGGTCCGCAGCTCGCCGCGCTCGCCGAGCGCGGCGCGGCCGGCGTGTTCAGCTTTCCCCGTCCGATGCTCGATCGCCCCGGGCTCGAGTTCAGCTTCTCGGGACTGAAGACTGCGGTGCTGCACGCGGTGCGCGGGCGCGCGCTGACCGCGCAGCTGCGCGCGGACGTGGCCTATGCCGTGCAGCAGGCCATCGTCGAGACGCTCACCGGCAAGGCGCTGCGCGCGCTCGAGTACACCGGCCTCACCGCGCTGGTGGTGTCCGGCGGTGTCAGCGCCAACCGCGCGCTGCGTGCGCGCTTGAGTGCCGCCGCAACCGCCCGCGGCGCGCGCGTGTACTATCCGCGCATCGAGTTCTCCACCGACAACGCAGCGATGATCGCCGTGGCGGGACTCGCGCGCCTTCAGGCGGGCCAGCACGATGGCCTCGCCATCGAGGCGCACGCCCGCTGGCCGCTCGAGTCGTTGCCCGCGGTAGGCACATGATGCAGCCGAGCGCCAGCGGCGACCGCATTTTCCTGCACGGCCTCACCGCCGAATGCATCATCGGCTTCATCGACTGGGAGCGGCGTGTCCGCCAGACCGTGGTGCTCGATATCGAGCTGCCGGTCGACTGTCGCCGTGCCGCGCTCACCGACGAGGTGGCGGACACGCTCGATTACAAGGCGGTGGCCAAGCGGGTGCTGGCGTTTGTGGCGCTGAGCGAGTTCCAGCTGGTGGAGACGCTCGCGCATCGGGTGGCGCTGCTGATTCTCGAGGAATTCGCGGTGGAGTGGGTACGCGTTGCACTCAACAAGCCGGGCGCGATCCGCAACTCCCGCGACGTGGGCGTGCTCATCGAGCGCACACGTGCCGATCTGCCGGCTGCGCCGCCGGCGACCGTCGCCGCCCCGCGCCCCTGACCGCAGTGCCTGCCGTATACGTCGCCGCCGGCAGCAACGTCGCGCCCGAACGCAACCTCGAGCGCGCGGTCGAGGAGCTCGAGCGCGAGTTTCCCGGGACACGCTTCTCGCCGTGGTATCGCAACCGCGCGGTGGGCTTCACCGGGGACGACTTCATCAACCTCGTCGCCGGCTTCGACACGACGCTGCCGGTGCACGCGGTGCTCGCGCGGCTGCATGCCATCGAGAGCCGCTGCGGTCGGCCGCGGGACGCACCACGCTGGGCGCCGCGCACCATGGACCTCGACGTGCTGCTGTACGGCGATCTGGTGTGCGACGAGCCGGGACTCAAGCTGCCGCGTCCCGACCTGCTCAAGCGCGCCTACGTGCTCGGACCGCTGGCGCAGCTGGCCCCCGGGGTGCTGCATCCGACGGCGGGTGCCACCATCGGCGAGTTGTGGCAGCGCTTCGACCAGTCGGCGCATCCGCTCGAGCAGGTGCGCCCCTGAGTCGCGCGGCGTTACCAGCCGATGCTGCGGCCGCCGTCCACCGCGAGGATCTGTCCGGTGACGTACGGCGCCTCGGCGGCGAAGAACAGGCAGGCGCGTGCCACGTCCTCGGCGGCGCCGGTGCGCTTCAACGCCGTGCGGCGGATGATCTTCTCCTGCAGCGCGCTGTCGAGCCCGTCCTCCGGCCACATGATCGGCCCCGGAGCCACCGCGTTCACGCGCACGTGGGGCCCGAGCTCGCGCGCGAGCGATTTGGTGAGCATGATGAGTCCCGCCTTGGCGATGCTGTACACCGGGTAGCGGCGCAGGGGCTTCAGTCCGTGGATGTCCGCCAGGTTCACGATCAGCCCGCGCGCCTCGTGCAGCAGCGGCGCCGCCGCCTGCGCGAGAAACAGCGGCGCCCGGAGATTGGTGCCGATGAGATCGTCCCAGTCGATCGGCGTGATGTCACCGAGCGGCGTCGGATAGAACGTCGAGGCGTTGTTCACCAGGATATCGAGGCCGCCGAAGGCGTCGGCCGCCGCCTCGACCAGCGTCGGCAGCTGCGCGAGCTCGAGCAGATCGCAGTCGGCGAGCCGCACCGAGTTGGGGCGCAGCGCGTTGAGCTCCTGAGCGAGGGCTGCGGCGTCGTCGGCGGAGCTGCGATAGTGCAGCACGACGTTCGCGCCGGCGCCGTGCAGTGCACGCACCACGGCGGCGCCGATGCGGCGCGCGGCGCCGGTCACGAGCGCGGTCCTGCCGCCGAGGAGGGCGTGCTGCGCGGCGGTCGGGGCTGGCGGTGGGATGTCTTGTGTCATGGGACTCGATTATGAGCCCATCCCCCGTGCGCTCAATCCTGCCGCCGCTCTCGCCGGCCGAGCAGCGCCACAGCCGCGCGCTCGCGACGCGCATCCGCGAGCAGCTGCTCGCCGCCGGCGGCTGGCTGCCGTTCGAGCGCTTCATGGAGCTCGCGCTCTATGCACCGGGCCTCGGCTACTACAGCGCCGGCAGCGCCAAGCTCGGCGCCGGCGGCGATTTCCTCACCGCCCCGGAAATGTCGGATCTCTTCAGCCGCTGCCTGGCGCGCCAGTGCGCACAGGTGCTGGCGCTGACCCACGGGGAGATCCTCGAGCTCGGCGCCGGTACCGGGCGCATGGCAGCGACCGTCCTCATCGAGCTCGCCGCGCAGGAGCTGCTGCCGCAGCGCTACGCGATCCTCGAGGTGAGCGCCGATCTCGCGGACCGCCAGCGCCGCCGCCTGGCGCGGCTGCCCGTCGAGCTGCGCGAGCGCGTCGTGTGGCTCGAGCGGCTGCCGGAGCAACCGCTGCGCGGCGTGATCCTCGCCAACGAGGTGGCCGACGCCCTGCCGTGCCGCCGCTTCACCTGTCGCTCCGGGGCTGTCAGCGAGCTCGGTGTCGCGCTCGCGAGCGCGCCCGCGGCCGAGGAGATCCGCTTTCGCGATGCGGAGCGCGCCGCCGAAGACGCCCTCGCCAGCGCCTGCGCGGCGATGCTGCCAGCGCTGGCGGCGCTTCCGGAGGGCTACACCTCGGAGGTCTGCCTGCAGCTCGCGCCCTGGATCGCATCGCTCGGCGACGTTCTCGAGCGCGGCCTGCTGCTGCTCACCGACTACGGACTGCCGCGCCGCCACTACTACCACCCGCAGCGCGGGAGCGGCACGCTGCGCTGTCATTTCAAGCAGCGTGCGCACGACGACCCGTACGTCAACGTTGGCGTCCAGGACATCACCGCCTGGGTCGACTTTACGCGCGTGGCGGAGGCGGCCTCGACGGCAGGGCTCACGGTGAGCGGATTTGCCACCCAGGCGGCCTTCCTGCTCGCCCTCGGCATCGAGGGACTGGTGGGCGCGACGGCGGACGGCGGGCAGCGTGCACGCCTCGCGGGCGAGGCGCTGCGACTGCTGATGCCGGAAGAAATGGGCGAGTCTTGCAAGGCGATGGCGCTCACCCGCGATCTCAACGCGCCGCTCGTGGGGTTCGCGGTGCAGGACCTGCGGCAGCTGCTGTGACGGCCGGCGCCTCCGGGCGGTTAAGATGGCGCCCGGTTTGGGCACCGGATGAATGCGAATGCCGCTCGTGAAAGTCATCGTTCTCGCGATCGTGCAAGGCCTCGCCGAGCTGCTGCCGGTGTCGAGCTCCGCGCACGTGGTGGTCGCGGAGAAGCTGCTGGGTCTCGATCCGTCCTCACCACCCATGACGCTGCTGCTGGTGATGCTGCACACCGGCACCATGCTCGCCGTGATCGTCTACTTCTGGCCGCAGTGGCGTGCGGCCTACTTCCAGAGCGCATCGGCCTTCAGGAGCTTCGCGGTACTCGTGGTCGTGGCCACTGCCTGCACGGCGGTGATCGGCTTCGGGATCGTCAAGGTCATCGAGAAGACCGTGCTGCGCGCGGTGCCGCACGCGCAGATTGAGGACCTCTTCGGCCACCTCGAATTCATCGCTCCGGCGCTCGCCGCCGTCGGCGTGCTCATCGTGATGGCGGGGCTCTTCGAGCGGCGGCAGAGCGCGCGCCTACCCTCGGTCGCGGGTGAGCTCAACGTTCAGCGGGCCGGACTGATCGGCGCCGTGCAGGGACTGTGCCTGCCTTTCCGCGGCTTCTCGCGCTCGGGCGCCACCATCTCCACCGGCATGCTGCTGGGCGTGGCCAAGTCGCGCGCCGAGGCTTTCAGTTTCGCGCTGGCCGTGGTTCTCACTCCGCCGGTCGTGGCGCGCGAGGTCATGCGCCTCGTGCGCGCGGTACAGGTGAGCGGTACGGGCGATCTGGCCTCGGCGGCGTTCGCGAGCGCGCTCGGCGCGCTGGTTGCCTTGGTCGCGGGTTTGCTCGCGCTGCGCTGGCTGAGCCGCTGGCTCGAAGGCGGCCGCTGGTACTTCTTTGGTATTTACTGCCTCATCGCGGCCGCGGCCGTCGCCCTGCTGCACCACGCCGGATACTGAGGCCGCACCGCAGCGCCGGGCCGCGCCAACCGCACCTTCGACAGCAACACATCAACCCGCCGGGACCGTGTCTCTCAGCGCACTGAGCGCCGCCAGCCGCCGTCGCCGCAGCTCCTGGCCGATCGCCGCGCCCGCAAGCCCCTGCCGCTCCGCCTCGCTCAGCGCCACACCCGCGGCGGCCGCGAGCGCCTGCTTGAGATAGGCCGCCTGCGGATAGGGCTCGTGCTCCTTGCCGGCGCGGCCGCGCGCGTCCGCCTCGCAGGCGAGCAGCAGCTCCGCGAAGCGCGCCGGACGACGTATGGCATCGCAGCTCTCGAGCAGCGTCAGCACCGTCGCGGGCCGCAGCTCCAGCGCGCGGTGCACCAGGGTGTGATGGCGGGCGGCGAGCAGGGCAAGCTCGCGATGACCGTTCGGTACCTTGAGCCGATCGCACAGCGACTCGAGCGGCGCAACGCCCGCATCCTCGTGACCATGATGACTCGGCCAGCGCTCGTGCGGAGTAAGTGCCTTGCCGAGATCGTGGGTAAGCACCGCGAAGCGCACGGCGCCGGAGGCGCCGAGTGTTGCCGCCTGGCGCAGTGCCAGCATCACGTGCACGCCGGTGTCGATCTCCGGGTGCCAGCGCGGCGGCTGCGGCACGCCAAAGAGCGCATCGATCTCGGGGAAGACCACGCTGAGCGCGCCGCAGCCACGCAGCGTCTCGAAGAACACCTGGGGATGCGTCGCGCCGAGCGCACGCTCGGTCTCCTGCCACACGCGCTCCGGAACCAGCGCGCTCACCTCGCCGGCCGCCGTCATGCGCCGCATCAGCTCGAGCGTCTCGGGTGCGACGCGAAAGCCGAGCCCCGCGAAGCGCGCGGCGAAGCGCGCCACGCGCAGCACGCGTACCGGGTCCTCGACGAAAGCCTCTGACACATGACGCAGCAGCCGCGCGCTGAGATCCGCCTGGCCACCGTACGGGTCGATGATCTCTCCGTCGGGTGTCTCGGCCATCGCGTTGATGGTCAGGTCGCGCCGCCTGAGGTCATCCTCGAGTGTGACGTCGGGAGAGAACTGCGTGGTGAAGCCGCGGTAGCCCGGAGCCACCTTGCGCTCGAGCCGCGCCAGAGCGTATTCCTCGTGCGTCTGCGGGTGCAGAAATACCGGGAACTCACGTCCAACGCTCTGGTAGCCGGCGCGCACCAGCTGCTCCGGCAGCGCTCCGACTACCACCCAGTCGCGCTCGCGCAGCGGCAGCCCGAGCAGCCGGTCCCGTACCGCGCCGCCGACCAAGTAGACTCGCATGATGCGCATGTTAACCGAGACGCCTGCGGGCGGCGCGCGCGCTGAGCGCGCGGCCGGACGCTCGCGAGGACGCACGCTGCGGCGGAGCGCGTGCGCCTGCTGAGCGATGCGCCAGCGCGCCGCTGCGCGCGCCTGGCGGCGCTCACCGGCGCATGCCTGCTGCTCTCGGGCTGCGGCACGCTGTATCTGCTGCAGGCCGCCCGCGGCGAGTGGGACGTGCTGCACGCGCGTGAGCCGATCGACAAGGTACTCGCGGACCCACATACCCCGCCCGCGCTGCGCGCGCGGCTCACGCAGGTGCGTGCTGCGCGGGAGTTCGCCGTCACCGAACTCGCACTGCCCGACAACGACAGCTACCGCAGCTATGCCGACATCGCTCGCCCGTACGTGGTATGGAACGTCGTGGCAGCACCGCAGTTCTCGGTGGAGCCGAAGCGCTGGTGCTTTCCGATCGCCGGCTGCGTGGACTATCGCGGCTACTTCCACGAGCGCAAGGCGCGCGACTTCGCACTCGATCTGGAGACGCAGGGTTTCGACGTGGCGGTCGAGGGGGTCCCGGCCTACTCCACCCTCGGCAAGTTCGGCGACCCGGTGTTGTCGAGCATGCTGCGTTACAGCGACGACCAGCTGGCGGCCACCATCTTTCACGAGCTGGCGCACCAGCTGCTGTACGTCCGCGACGACTCGGAGTTCAACGAGGCCTTTGCCACCACGGTCGAGGACACCGGGCTCGAACGCTGGCTGGTTCACCAGGGGCAGACTTCGCGCATGCGGGCCTTTCGTGAGGACCAGGCGCACGAGCAGGGTTTTCTCGACCTGCTGACCCACGCCCGTGCGCAGCTCGCGCGGCTATATGCCTCGGGAGTGCCGCGCGAGGAGATGCGCGCGCGCAAGGCGCAGACGCTCACCCGACTCGCTGCCGACATGCGCGCCCTGGAGCGGCGCCAGGGCGAGACCTACCCGCTCTACGAGGAGTGGATCGCCGCGGGACTCAACAACGCGCACCTCGCTGCGGTGGCCACCTATTACAACTGTGTCCCGGGCTTTGCGCGCCTGCTCGAGCGGCAGGACAACGATCTCAAGCGCTTCTATGCGGCGGCGCGCGAGCTGGCAAAGGAGTCGCGTGCTGAGCGCCACGCGCAGCTGTGCACGCAGCCATCCGCCGCGTCTGCCGGCTGAGGAAGGGTCGCCATGGCCCGCGCCCCGCCTTCGCCGCGCGGCACCGGCACCGCGGCGGCGGCGCTGCCGGACGGCGGGGCTCAGGCGAGTGAGGGCGCGGTCGGCGGTGCCAGGTACAGCGGCAGCTCTGCGAGCAGCGGTCGCGGCGCTATGCCGAGTGCCGCGCAGCCGTTCTCGCGGCAGACGCAGTCGAGGGTCAGGGAGCGGAAATTGTCGAGCGAGAAAGGCTTGCCCGGTAGCAGGCCCATCACCAGACCCTGGATGCGCGCGAGCACGTCGGGCACTCGCACGATGTGGCAGGGCAGTTGTGCCACGCGGGCGGTGAGGCGCACGAGCTCTTCCAGCGTCATGACTTGCGGTCCGCACAGCTCGTAGGTGGCACCGAAGCTCTCGTGCTCGCCGAGTGCGCGCACGAACGCCGCGGCGACGTCGAGCACGCTGATCGGGGCGAAGCGCGTCCCGGGGCGCGCCAGCGGCAGCCAGCCGCCCCCGAGACGCAGCAGCGCTGCGAAGCGGTTGGTGAGTGAGTCGCCGGCGCCGAAGATCACCGAGGGGCGGAAGATGGTTACCGCAGGATGGGCAGTCTCGGGGTGCGGCACGGCGCGCAGCAGCGCTTCGGCCGCGCCCTTGGAACGCAGGTAGCGGCTCGGCGCACGCTCACCCGCGCCGAGGGCACTCATGTGCAGCACACGGCGCACACCCGCACCGCGCGCGGCCGCCATGACCTTCGCGGCGAGCGTCGTGTGCACCGCTTCAAAGGTCGCCTGGCCGCGCGGATTGAGGATACCGATGAGGTTGATGACGGCGTCGCAATCGCCGAAGAGCTGGCTGAGAACGCGCGGCTCGTGCACGTTGGCGAGCCGCAGCTCCGCCGTGTCGAGCACCCGCAGCCGCTCGGCGTCCGCGAGATTGCGCGTCGGTACGCGTACCCAGTGCCCGGCGTGTACCAGCTGTGTCACCAGCTCGCTGCCGACGAAACCACTGCCTCCCAGCACACAGACGTTCACAACCGTTCCCCTGTGGCGCGCGCCACGCGCTCGAGCCGGCGCCGCTGCACCTTCCGCCCCGGCGGCGGACGCTCAGCGCAGCGGGATGAGCAGCACCGTGTTACCGCGTCGCACCTCGAGCACCAGCACCGCGGCGCCCTTGGCGCGGTCGCGCAGCTCGCGCACGTTACCCACCTTGCCACGATTGGCGCCGACGATGACATCGTCGGCGCGCAGCCCGGCCTGCGCGGCGGCGCTGCCCGGCTCGACGCTCTTCACCAGCGCGCCGGCGGAATCGGGCGCGTCGGCGAGCGCTGCGCCCTCGAAGCTCTTGTGGATGCTCACCGGCCCGCCGGTGAGCTCGGCGGTGGTATCGGCAATCACCGCGGTCACGCGCACCGGCTTGCCGTCGCGTACCAGCCCGATGTCGACCCGGTCACCGACGCGCAGCAGCCCGATGGTGTTGCGCAGCTCGCTGTTGGACTTCACCGGCTGCCCGTTCACCGAGGTAATGACGTCCCCGGTGCGGATCCCGGCCTTGTCCGCGGGTGAGCCTTCCACCACCTGCGACACGAGCGCACCCACGGCGTTCGGCAGGCCGAGCGAGTGGGCGATGTCGGGCGTCACCGTGTACATGCTCACCCCGAGCTGCCCGCGCTTGACCGAGCCGTACTTGATGAGCTGTTCCATCACGCTGCGCGCCATGTTCACCGGAATCGCGAAGCCGATGCCGATGTTGCCGCCGCTGCGCGAGAGGATGGCGGTGTTGATGCCGATCAGCTCACCGCGCAGGTTGACCAGGGCGCCGCCGGAGTTGCCGGGATTGATCGAGGCGTCGGTCTGGATGAAGTCCTCGTAGCCGTCGGGGTTGATCCCCGAGCGCGACAGCCCGCTGATGATTCCGGAGGTCACGGTGTGCTGCAGGCCGAACGGGTTGCCGATGGCCACCACGAAGTCCCCGACCTCGGCCCGCGCCGAGTCACCGAGCGTAATCTGCGCGAGCCCCTCGGGCTTCACCTTGAGCACCGCAACGTCGGAAGGCGCATCGCTCCCGAGCACCTCGGCCTTGAGGTCACGCCCGTCCTGCAGCGTCACGGTGATCTCGGTGGCGTTCTCCACCACGTGCGCGTTGGTGACGATGTAACCGTTCCTGGCATCGAAAATGACACCCGAGCCGGCGCTCTGGAAAGGGCGTTCGCGCGGGCCGGTATCAGGAGGTACGTCGAAGAAGCGGCGGAAGAAGGGATCGTCGAGCAGCGGGTTCTGCCCGCGCTCACGGATGGTGCCGCGGGTGGCGATGTTGACCACCGCCGGTGACACCTTCTTGATCATTGGTGCCAGCGTCGGCAGCGGCGTATCGCCAACCACCGGGGGCGTGGCAGCGGGCAGCGGCGCCGCGGCCAGTGCCGCGATCAGCCACAAGGCGATCTGAGCGCGAGTCATGCCCGGGGAATTCTAGCCCACTTGGCGTGCGCCGAACGCAATGGAGCGCGCGCGGCATGTCGCCGCGCGCGCCCACCGTTCGGCGGAGAAATCAGCAGCCGGCGGAGCGTCCCGCGCCACCGGCTGATTCTGCCGGCCCCTCAGGCGGCCTTGATTTCGATGCGCCGCGGCTGCTCCTGTGGGCGCTTCGGGATGGTGACTTCGAGCACTCCGTTGACGTGCGTCGCCTTGATCGCCTCGGCGTCGGCACTCTCGGGCAGCGTAAAGCGGCGCAGGAACGTGCCCGTGGCGCGCTCCACCCGCTCGTAGCCGTCCTGGGACGACTTCTTCTCGCTGCGGCGCTCGCCCTTGATCGTCAGCACGCCCTTGTCGGCCGTGATGTCGATGTCCTTGCCGTCAACACCCGGCAGATCGGCGACCACGACGAAGCGCTCGGCCTCCTCGTGAATGTCGACATGCGGGATCCAGCTGACGCTTGCGCCGTCAGCGCTGTCGCCCAGGGCGCGTTCGAACTGCCGCTGCAGGCGGCTGACGAGCGCCCACGGCTCGTAACTAACAATGGTCATAAGAGCTCTCCTGTTGGAAGCCTGAAGTTGAAAAACCAAACCGAAAAAGGGGCGCATGGTGCGCGTGTGCAACCGGATGTGCGGTCGGCCCGGGCGCTTTCAAGAGCCCGGCGCAGGAGTCGATCGGCAGTTCGCGCGATCCGGCTCGGGCGGCGGCCCGCGCGGCAGGGAGCGTCGTGCTCAGCGTCTGGAATCCGAGGTGGCCGCCCCAACTGACAGCTCCTGGTGATGCTGCGCCTCGGCGCGACGTTGCCGTGCTCGATCGGATCGCCGGAATGCGTTCGCCGTGCCGCCGGGAAAAGCCGAGCTCAAGGCCGCAAAGCCGCGCTCAAGGTGCGTACTCTTGTGGGCAGACTGTGCAGAACCTGTGCCTCGCCTGAGCACAATATATTGGGTTTGCCGAGCCTCGCCTCCAGGGCTCGGTTCTCGAAAAAATGTCGCGAAAGCTACGGCCAATAGTGACGTAAGCCAAGGAAAACGCTGTAGAAAAATAGCCAAATAAAATGCGGTCGGGAATCTTGACGCACCCGGGCATGCTCATTAGTCTTTTGACCCCGACACAAGATCTTGTGTTCGCGCGAAGCGATAAAGGGTCACCAGTCGGGGGGAGGTTTCAGGGACCTGACTGTCGGCAAGACAGCAGGTGCCCGGTCAGGCTCGCGGGGCCCAACAGGCTCCAGACGCTGCGCCGGGATTTCTCTGCAATCCGTTGGACCAGGCGTCAAGAACATCGGAGCGCCGCGGACTACATGAACACCGTGATGAAGATCGATCCGAAGGATGTCGACGCGATTCCTTTTCAGGAGGCGTCACTCGATATCTGGGATAAGAAGTATCGACTCACCGCGAAGGACGGCTCGCCCATCGACCAGACGATGGACGACACCTACAAGCGCGTCGCCACCGCGCTCGCGGCTGTCGAAGCCGAGGATGTGCGAGAGACCTGGAACGAGCGCTTCCTCTGGGCACTGCGGCGCGGAGCGATCCCCGCCGGCCGCGTGACTTCCAACGCCGGCGCGCTCGAGCACAAGCCGGCGACTTCCACGATCAACTGCACGGTCTCGGGGATCATCCATGACTCGATGGATGACATTCTGAAGAAGGTCCACGAGGCGGGACTCACGCTCAAGAGCGGAGCGGGAATCGGGTATGAGCATTCGACGCTGCGTCCACGCGGTGCCTACGTGTCGGGTGCAGGGGCGCACACGTCTGGGCCGCTGTCTTTCATGGATATCTTCGACAAGATGTGTTTCACCATCTCCTCCGCCGGCGGCCGACGCGGTGCGCAGATGGGCACGTTCGACGTTGGACATCCTGACGTCATGGAGTTCATCCGCGCCAAGCGCGAGAACGGACGCCTGCGGCAGTTCAACCTGTCGCTGCTGATTACCGACGAGTTCATGCAGGCGGTTCGTGAGGACCGCGAATGGCGGCTCGCCTTCCCGCTGTCGCAGCGCGAGTATGCGGTGGACCAGCCGGACCTGCACGATTGCGCGAAGTTCGTGTGGCGCGAGTGGCCGGTGCACGAGGGCTACGTCGTCAACGACGAAGGCCTGGTGGCCTGCAGGGTCTACAAGACACTGCCGGCGCGGCGCATGTGGGACGTGATCATGACGTCCACCTACGATTTCGCCGAGCCCGGCTTCATTCTCATCGACCGCGTCAACGAGATGAACAACAACTGGTGGTGCGAGAACATCCGTGCCACCAATCCGTGCGTCACCGCCGACACCCGTCTCGCCACCCGCTACGGCCTGGTACGCATCGGCGATCTGTACGACGCAGGTGTCGACATTCAGGCAACCGTCGACCGCCGCGCGCTCGGTGAGGGCACGGGCGTTGCGGTTCGCGAGGCGGTGCCGGCGTTCATGACCTCGCCGTCCGCGGACGTGTACCGCGTGGTGACCGAAGACGGCTACGAGATCAAGGCCACCGCGTGGCACGATTTCTACACCACGCGCGGCAAGATCAAGCTGCAGGATCTGAGGCCGGGCGACGAACTCCTGGTGCAGTCCGGCAAGGGTCAGTTCGGCGGCTGCGGGAGCGAGGCACTCGGCGTGCTCCTCGGGCTCGTCACCGGCGACGGCCACTTCACCAACCGTGGGCGGGGCAAGAATGCCGCGGTCGTGAATCTGTGGGGCGAGGAGCGCGACTACGCGCAGGAGGTCGTGGCCTACATCAACGCGTTGATCGCCGACTGGGCGAATCGACCGCGCCACTATCGGGTGAGCGCCGTAGCGGTGCCGGAGCGCAACCTGGTCATTATCCGCTCGGTCATTTTGGCGCGCGTGCTCGAACACTACGGCTTCACTGCCAAAGCGAAGACGCAGGTACCGGAGATCGTGTGGCGCGGGAGCGAGGACTGCGTGCGCGGCTACCTGCGCGGGTTGTTTCAGAGCGACGGTACGGTCACGATTTCAGGTCACGACCACACCAGCTGCACAGTGCGGCTCGCATCGAGCGTGCCCTCGCTGCTCAAGGACGTACAGGTCCTGCTGTCGAACTTCGGCATTTTTTCGCATGTGATGAGGCGTCGTGACGCGGGCTGTCGTCTGTTGCCGGGCGGCAAGGGCGGCAAGGGCGGCAGGACGTCCTACTGTCAGGCCGACTATGAGCTGATCATCGATGGCGAGTCGCGTGATCGTTTCATGTCAGATATCGGTTTCTTGACCGAGAGTAAGAACGAGAAACACAACACCTGGGCTACAGGCAAGGTGCTGCGAAAGACGCAGCGCTTCGTAAGCCGCGTGGCCGAAATCACGCATGTTGGAAAAGAGGCCGTGTTCGATACGACGCAGGATGATCACAACACCGTGATCTTCAACGGCCTGGTGACGGGGCAGTGTGGTGAACAGCCGTTGCCGCCCTACGGCTCGTGCCTGCTCGGGTCGGTCAACCTGACGCGCTTCGTGAAGCATCCGTTCACCGATTTCGCGGAATTCGACTGGAGCGAGTACCGCGAGGTCGTGAAGGTCTTCACGCGGATGCTCGACAACGTGGTCGAGATCAATGGGCTGCCGCTCGAGCGGCAGCGCGAGGAGATCCTGCGCAAGCGCCGCCACGGCATGGGGTTCCTCGGATTGGGCAGCACGCTGACGCTGCTGCGCATGAAGTACGGCTCGGCGGAGTCGGTGCAGTTCACCGAGGACGTGTCGCGCGAGATGGCGGTCGCCGGCTGGGAGGCCGCGCTCGAGCTCGCCCGCGAGAAGGGCCCGGCGCCCATCATGAACGAGGAGTTCACCGTCACCCGCGAGATGCTGCGCAAGCGCCCGGAGATGGCCCGCGATGGCTGGAAGCCCGGCGCGAGAATCGCCGGCCGCCTGCTGCACGCCAAGTACAGCCGCTACATGCAGCGCATCGCCCAGGTCGCCCCGCAGCTGGCGCACGAGCTCGCCGAGACCGGCGCACGCTTCACGCACCACAGCTCGATCGCCCCCACCGGGACGATCTCGCTGTCGCTCGCCAACAATGCGTCCAACGGCATCGAGCCGTCGTTCGCGCATCACTATTTCCGCAACGTGATTCGGGAGGGCAAGAAGTCCAAGGAGAAGATCGACGTCTATTCCTTCGAGTTGCTGGCGTATCGCGAGCTCGTCAACCCGAATGCCAAGCCTGGAGCAACCCATGATGATGAGAGACTGCCGGAGTATTTCATCGCGTCCGATGACATCACCCCCAAAGAGCATGTCGAGGTGCAGGCTGCGGCCCAAAAGTGGGTCGATTCATCGATTTCTAAGACAGCGAACGTGCCTACGGATTTCCCCTACGCGAGATTCAAAGACATCTATCTGTATGCACACGAGCAGGGGCTGAAGGGCTGTACCACGTTCCGCTTCAACCCGGAGGCGTTCCAGGGTGTGCTGGTGAAGGAGCAGGACCTGAAGAACACCGTCTACAAGTTCACGCTCGAGGACGGCACGGTGGTCGATGCGCGCGGTGACGAGGAGATCGAGTACGACGGCGAATTGCACACCGCGGCGAATCTCTACGACAGCCTCAAGGAGGGGTACTTCGGCCGCTACTGACGCACGCAGCAGCGCAATTCAGATTCGGGACACTCACCATGACCATCAAGATCGATCGAAAAATCGTCAAGTACCAGGTACAGAAGCCGGAGGAAAAGCCAGCGGGAAAGCCGGCGGAGAAGCCGGCCGACCGGGCCAGCGAGCCGAAGGCGGCTGCTCCGGCCGCGGAGGCGGAGGTGGTGCGCGACAAGAACGGCCGCACCGCCAAGGTCATCCGGATGCACGAGAGACTCGAGCGTCCGGAGGTTCTGATCGGCTCGACCTACAAGATCAAGACGCCGATCTCCGATCACGCCATGTACGTGACCATCAACGACATCGTGCTCAACGAGGCGACCGAATACGAGCAGCGCCGCCCGTTCGAGATCTTCATCAACTCGAAGAACCTCGATCACTTTCAGTGGATCGTCGCCCTGACGCGCATCATCTCGGCAGTGTTCCGCAAGGGCGGTGACGTCACCTTCCTGGTCGATGAGCTCAAGGCGGTATTCGACCCGCGCGGCGGCTACTGGCAGCCGGGCGGCAAGTTCATGCCCTCGATCATCGCCGAGCTCGGCTACGTGATCGAGAAGCACCTGCAGACCATCGGTCTGATCCGCAAGACCCAGCTCGACGCGCACCAGCAGAAGCTGGTCGACCAGAAGCGCGCCGAGTTCGAGGCGCGCACCCGCCAGACCGATGCCTTCGCCAAGGGGCACTTCCCCGACGGGGCGCAGCTGTGTGGCCGCTGCAGCACCGCCGCCGTGGTGATGATGGACGGCTGCATGACGTGCCTGAACTGTGGCGATTCGAAGTGCGGTTGAGCCGTTCCCCTCTTTTGCGACAACCACCAGACTGACAGAAGCGACGCAAACTGCGAGGCAGCCGGCCGGCTGCCTCGTTTCTTGTTCGCCGCCCCCGCCGGTGGAGTGTTCGGCACCGCCCAGCCAAAAAAAACCCCGCCGGAGGCGGGGTGTCGGTCGCTTGCTTGTGTGTGG
>Ga0335076_10000381_pt1 | contig 40270 bp, 33 predicted proteins | sample Lox_Sample_25_FD_206717 | JGI IMG/M metagenome (GOLD analysis project Ga0335076, IMG submission 206717) | Soil microbial communities from Loxahatchee National Wildlife Refuge, Florida, United States - Lox_Sample_2.5 | ecosystem: Environmental > Terrestrial > Soil > Wetlands | place: USA...
AGGTCTTCGTGACTCTGGATGCCGTTGGAAATGCTGTGCGGCGGGATCTTCCCTGGCCACTTCGCCAGGCACGGCACGCGTACGCCTCCTTCCCAGGTGGTGCCCTTCTCGCCGCGGAACGGGGCATAGCCACCATCCGGCCACAGCATCAGTTCGTTGCCATTGTCGGTGGTGTAGATGACGATGGTGTTGTCAGCCACGCCCATATCCTTGAGCTTCTGGAGCAGTGCGCCGACGTGCTCATCGTGCTCGATCATCCTGGCCCGCACCACGTCCTCCTCCGCCCGGCCCTCGTCCACGGCCTTCTGGATGTACTTCTTGGTCGGATGCGACCATATATGAATCGCTGTGGTGTTGAACCAGCAGAAGAACGGCTTGTCCGTCTTGCCGGTGCGGTCCAGCCAGTCGAGCGTCTTGTCCAGCACCTCCTTGTCGAAGGTCTCCATGCGCTTGCGCGTGAGCTTGCCAGTGTCCTCGATTTTCTGTTTGCCCACCTTGCCAAAGGTCGGGTCCGTGGTCGGATCATCCTTGTCGGTGGCCCAGGTGTGCAGCACGCCGCGCGGTCCGAACTTCTTGGTGTATTCCGGGTTCTTCTGCCCCGGGTAGTCTAGTTCCTCAGGCTCTTCCTCGGCGTTGAGGTGGTACAGGTTGCCGAACCACTCGTCAAAGCCGTGCATCGTCGGCAGGAACTCGTTGCGGTCGCCCAAGTGATTCTTGCCGAACTGCCCGGTAGCGTATCCGCCCTCCTTCAAGACCTCAGCAAGGGTCGGGTCGGACTTTTGAATACCGCGCGCTGAACCCGGGATGCCGATGGTCGTCATGCCGGTGCGCACCGGCAGTTGCCCCATGATGAACGCGGCACGACCGGCCGTGCAGCTGGGCTGTCCGTAGTGATCGGTGAAGATGATGCCATCCCGGCCGATACTGTCGATGTTGGGCGTGCGGGCCATCATGCCGTTGGTGTAACAGCCAACATTCCACATGCCGATGTCGTCGCCGAAGATGACCAGGATGTTCGGCTTCTTCGCGTCCGCTTTCGCCATCAGATTCTCCTCAAGCGAGTTGTCTCGAATTCCGATATGAATGGGGCTTAGGCCGAGCTAGGCAATCGGGTAAGCCTGCGCGCCAAGTCGTTCTCTACGCGGTGCTGCGGCGAGTGGTCCTCGACTGACGCTCGCCAACTTCTGCCCAGATTAAGGTGAGCGATGGCGCCTTTGCATCCGACCAAAGGCCTATTGAAGGCTGGCACGCCGCCGAGCCGATTGGCCTGCTTGAAGTGGTACAACCTTTGTATACCGCCAGTCGTGCGGGCTACGCTTAGGTTTGCGGTATCAACTCCTCCGTACGCACTGCTCACAACTCGCGAGGCCGCGCGCCGAATTGGCACTCTGCGACCGTGGGAGCGCCGCTACGGCATTCCACGTCCGTCGCGAACTCCCGGTCGGTACCGGCTGTACGATGAAGAAGCCCTCGCCGAGATCGCTGCATTGCAGCAGTACAAAGCCGCCGCGATCCGACCTCAGCAAGCGTCGGTGCTGATAAGGCATAGTGGAGCCGCCCACAGGTCGCGACCACCAACCCACGCGCGAGGGAGTGGCAGCGCCGGCTGGAGTCGGCATGCGTGCCGAGCTCGCGACGCTCGTCATTATTTGTGAGCTACGCAGCCGGGGCTGCCGCGTCGTTCATCTCGGCGACGCGGTCCCGGTGGAAGGCATGCTGGCAGCCCTGGACTCCGTGGGGCGCGCGTGGCGGTTGTCGGTAGCACCCTAACCGGTGGGCTGCAACCATGGGTATTGCATTTCAACGAAGTGATGCGGCGAGCTCAACAAGGTGTGGCGTTCGTTTGGGCCGGACCAGGAGCTGTCACCGCGGGCGCCTCTCTCCTGGAGCCGTAGCCGGCGACCTCTTGATTGACATAGAGGTCGTGGCGCGTCGGTCCAATCCCGCATCGGCGCTACGGAGGCACGACCGATCATCTTCATTAGACTTGACTGCTCGGAACCGCAGCAGTTCAACCGTGACGGCAACCAACGCTGGCGCTACTTTAAATTCTGCTAGTGCGGCTTGTCCGCACCGCTTGTTTCCACGAGGATCTTGGGCATCCGGTGAGTCCGTAGGTTGCAAAACCTGCTATACGGAGTGAATGAATAGCTTGACTCATTGAGGAACTCAGTATGCCGAGGGCACGTCCTCAGGCACCGACGCTGCGACGATCCCGTCAAATCACGCGGAGGCAACGAACATGCCGAGCCATACTTCCGCCAGTTTGAAAGAAAAAGCACTCGAGGAACTCAGGATGTTCTGGGTCATCGCGATCTACCTGGCCGTGATGCTCGCCGCTTTCGCGTGGTACCGAAGATTGGTTCTCTCGGCAGCGGGCATCAGCTACTTTCACTACTGGGCCGCCGTGATCGAGGCTCTGATCCTGGGAAAGGTGATCCTGATCGGGAAGGCATTGGGCCTTGGAAGGCGGTTTGAGGGATCTCGGCTGATTTTATCGGTCTTATTTAAGGCGCTGGTATTTGGCGTATTCATCGCGATCTTTGGCGCGCTCGAACATGTCATTGAGGGGCTCGTACGCCGCGAACCCTGGGACGAAATTGCACATGGCCTGATCAGTGTCGGCCGCGATGAACTCCTCGCACGTACAGTCATGGCGGTCGTGATCCTCATTCCATTTTTTGCATTTTGGGAGACCGATCGAGTGCTGGGTGACCACAGGCTGTTCGCCCTGTTTTTCCGTAAGACGTAACTCGAGTCTCGACGGGCCTGCCGAGCGTCGGTCGCTGCACCCCTATTGCGCGCCCAAGCGAGCGGCAATTCGCGCGGCGACGCGCAAGGCGTTGGCCGCGATCGTCAGGCTCGGGTTGATTGCGCCGCTGCGCGGCATGAACGAGGCATCTACCACGTACAGATTCTCGAGATCGTGTGCCCGACAGTCGCGGTCGAGCACGCTGGAAGCAGGGTCATCCCCGAATCTGCAGGTCCCGCACGGATGTCCGTAGTTCAGCTGAACTTCGGGCGAAATGCGCACCATCCGCCACGGTCGCACGCTCTTTGCGAACTCGAAACGCAGGTCATCGGCCCGGCGTCGCAGCTCATCGGTCAACGTATAGGAGAATGTCGCGCCATCGGGCTGCGTCGCATCGAGAACGATGCGGTTGTTCGGACTCGGATCATCCTCGCTCGTCGCAGCAAAGATGCCCGCATTGCCGAACATCAGCGCGCCGATCTTCGAAGGTGCCTTGGCAAGCAAGGAAAGCAACACCTCGTTGTGTACACCGCGTCGACGCAACTGCTCCTTTAGGTAGGCGGCAATCACGCCCGCGCCCGCATCCACCCCCAAGCTTTGCACGTACCCCAGGCGTCGACCATCCCGGACATAGAAGTCGCGCACCGATATAGCTTTGCGCTGCCGTGCCTCTCGCGACAGCCGCCGCGGCGCCCAGAGCGCAAACAGGTCCGAGGCATGGAACATCAGGTTTCGCCCGACCTGGTCGGACCGGTTGGCCAGTCCTTGCGGCCAAAGTGCGTTGCGAGAGCGCAGCAGAACCTGCGGCGTATGCAAGGCGCCGGCCGACAGTACGAAGATCCGGGCGCGGAACTCCAAGGCACGACCGCGATGAGTCGCTCTCACTAGGCGTACGGCTTGCGCATCGGCATCCAGAGTCTGCACCTCGCAGTCCTCGAGTAGCTGACATTGCGCCTGGCGCAGCGCAGGTTCCAGGCAGGTCACGAGGGCGTCGGCCTTGCAAGCTCGCGGGCAAATTCTGCCAATACACTCGAGGCACTTATCGTCATAGCGCATGGCGACGTGCAGCGGCTCCGGACGCAGGCCGTTTTGGCGCATCTGCTCCATGAGTGCCCGGTCCCACTCGCTGATACGTGCTTCGACCTCCTGGCTTGCCGTACGACTGATGCCGTAGAGTGTTTCTGCAGCCTCGTAGTACGACTGAAACTCGCCAAAGCTGACCGGCCAGGGCGGAATCGTCCCGCCAGAGGTCTGCAGGCCGGTAAAATCGCTCGCTGCCATGCGCTCCAGCGCAGCAGCGTAGTGAATCGACGACCCACCCACGGCGCAGCCGACCGCGGCGTAGAAGTGCTTGAGGTTTCCGGCAGATTCCCGCTCGCTGACAGGGTGGGGCCACCATCCGTAGGTCATGCGGGTGTCAGGACTTATCTCCGTGTGACCTTCGCCGCCGCGACGGATGCGACTCCCCTTCTCCAAAAAGAGCACCCTGAGGCCGCGCGAAGCCAGAAAATGACCCAGGGTGGCGCCGCCAACACCGGTGCCGATGATGATCGCGTCCCAATCTTGAGCGGCGACTGCGGCCGGGTCCGTCATCGAGCAAGGCTCCGGAGGCGATGGTGCAAAGCTAGCAAAGGAGACGGAATCCACATAATTCTACAGGCGCGCCATGAAGGTAGGACCCAGGCTCGGTCCGCCGCCCGCTCCAGCGCGATCCTGTTCTACAATGCAGCGCCTTTCGTCTGGCTTATCCTGACGGCGGTGCAGGTCTCCTTGTCATGGCGGTTGACGGGCACCCGCCGCTCGACCTTCGGACCGCCTGGCCGTATCGAATCCGATGATAACGCTCGACAGCTTCAAGGAACTGATCGTCGTCCTCGCGATTGCCGCGACGATATTTCACCTTGCCAAGCCGGTCGCGCTGCAATTCATGGGCGCCGAGGACTTCGCGAGGCGCCGCCTCTTGTGGTTTGCCTTGACGATTGTGGCCTTTATGGTCACCAGTCTTTGGCTGTTCGCCCTCGCGGCAGTTCCTCTCTATCTGTGGGCCGGGCGTAAGGACAGCAATCCGGTCGCTTTGTATCTGCTGATGATGCAGGTCGTACCCGCGGTCTGGGTGGATATCCCGTTCTTAGGGAACAACGGCCTGTTTCCTCTTGATAACTACCGGATGCTTGCGCTCGCCGTCCTGCTGCCGGTCGCAATCCGCTACCGGCGAAATTCCGGTGACGCCGTGCCTGGAACATTTGGAGCCATGGACGTGCTCCTGCTGATTTTTGGAGCCCTCCAGGTCGCGCTCTACACGCCGCCCGATCTCAGAAGTCACTTGGTGATTCCCGACTCTCCAACCAACGCGCTGCGGCGAGCTTTTCTATTTCTTCTTGACGTATATCTTCTGTACTTCGTCCTAAGTCGCACCTGTCAATCGCGACGTAAAATGCAGGATGCGATGGCGACCCTCTGCCTGGCGTGCGCCGTGATGGCTGCTATCGCCATCTTTGAGCACGCGCGCGGCTGGCTGCTGTATGTCGGCATTGCTTCACGCTGGGGCGACCCGACCGCCGGTTTCTACCTGCTCAGGGCCGGAGCGGTACGTGCCCAGGCGTCGGCCGGCCATTCAATATCATTAGGCTGTCTGCTGGCCGTTGCCTTCGGCTTCTGGCTTTACCTGCAGTCGCAAGTCCGCAGCGCGATGCGACGGATTGGAGCAGTGCTGCTGCTGTGGGGCGGACTATTCGCGGCATTCTCCCGCGGAGCTTTGCTGGGTGCCGCTGCTGTTTATTTCGCGTTCATGGCCGCCGGGCCACGCGCGCTATCGCGTCTCGCCCGCGGTGCCTTCGTCGCTCTCGCCTTGGGCGGCTTGCTTGCGCTGACACCGATCGGTGAGCGGGTCCTGGACGAGCTGCCTACCGCCGGACAAGCTGCAGATCCCTACCGCGAGCGGCTGGCCGAGCGAGGCTGGCAGCTGGTATTCGCGCATCCGTATTTTGGCGATCAGTTTCCGTGGCCTGAAATGGAAGACCTGAGGCAGGGCGAAGGGATCATCGACATAGTCAACACCTACCTCGGTACGGCACTGAGCTATGGACTGGTCGGCCTGTTTGTCTTCGTAAGCTTCATGCTCCTGGCAACCACGCGGACTTACAGCCGTTCCCGGGAACTGGCTGTCGCAGATCCCGACCTGGCTCTGCTCGGAACGAGTCTCGTCGCCTCGATACTCGGCCTACTGCTGATGATCAGCACATCCAGTTTCATATTGGCCTGCCAGAAGATGTTCTACGTGCTGGCAGGGCTTGCGACCGCCTATGCGCAGCTGGCGAGCGCGCGCCTGCACGAACCAGTTGCACCGACCGCGGTCGCTCCGCTGCGGGAGTGATGCGCAGTGGCGCTGCCGAGAATGGTCAATCTGCGCGGCGACCTGTTTGCCACCACGTTCACATTCGCACTGCAGGCGCTCATACGGCTCGGGAGCAGCCTTGTCCTGACGAGGGTACTGCTGCCAGAAGCGTATGGAATCATCACGATTCTGGCGTCGATTCTCTACGTAATCGGCAATATCCTCGATACCAACGTCGCACTCTTCATCGTCCGCGACAAGAATGCCGAGCAGCCGCGCTACCTGAATACCGCGTGGACCCTGCGCTTCTGCCGCTCCCTGTTGAGCGCGGCCGCCTTGTTTGTATGCGCCCCGTTCATTGCGACGCGAGTCTACGATCTCCCCAGCCTGACCCTGCCGCTTCAAGTCTTTTCGCTGTGGTTCGTGATCGATGGCTTCGAGACCATGGCGTTTCCGCTCGCCATCCGCCGCAAGCAGGCACGCCTGCAGATGTACTCGGAGCTTGCGGCCTCCGCTCTTAGCACGGCTTTCTCAATTGCCTATTGCTATCGCTACCACACGTTTTGGGGAATGGCGTTTGCGATGTTGCTCAACCGGCTGATCATGGTCGTGCTGAGTTACCGATTCTACCCGGAGTTGCGACCGCGCCTCTTCTTCGATGGCGCGGCGGCTCGTGAAATACTCGTCTACTCGAAGTTCACCATCCCTTCGAGTCTGCTGACGCTTGGCCTCAATCAGTTCGACAAGGTCGTCTTCCTGCGACTGTTCGACCTGCGTCTGTTGGGGCTCTATGGGCTTGCCGGCAACATCGCTGGCTCGGTTGAGACTCTGATTAGCAAGATCAGCCAGGCGGTACTGTATCCGCGTTGCGCGCACAATTTCCGAGAGAATCCGGGTACCGCCACCCAACGGTATTACACCGACAACGTCAAGCTGTTCATCGGCATCCTCGGGATGCCGGCCGCCATTTGCGGCGCGGCGCCACTGATCATCGCCCTGCTCTACGATCCACGGTACAGCGAAGCCGGAACCGTCCTGCAAGCGCTGTCGCTGCGCGCCGTGTTCCTGTCCCTTGCTTCTCCGGCCGAGGATCTGCTGATCAGTGCCGGAGAATTTCACGTGATCCTCGTTGGTAACGTTCTGCGCGCGGCATGGATCGTCCTCGGCAGCCTCGCGGGCTACTACTTCTTCGGCTTTCTCGGATTCATTTACGGGCTGTCACTGAGCGGCTTGGCGCCCTGGGTCTATTACCTGTGGCTGCAGAACTCCCGCGGCATGCTCATTGCCAAGTACGAGCTGTACAAGGTGGCGTTCGTCCTCGCCGTAGGAATCGCCTCGTACCTGGGCAGCGCCCTGGTTCTCGCTCTGTTTCCCGGTCTGCGCATCAGACTGTGACGTGCGCCACGCAGGCGCCCCAGCGCGGTTGCCGGACGACGCCTCGGCATGCCCCGCCAGCGGCGCTAAGCCCGCCCGACTTCGGAACCGGATGCCCCTGCTGGTCATCGACAAGACCCTGTATTTGCCATAATTTGCTTACAGTGGCAGCGAAGCACCGGCGGCAGGCATGTGAGTCTTGACCAGTATCCGATTGCCGACGCGTGTCTCCAGATTGAGTCAAGTTGCACGCCGCGTTCGAACACCGTTTAGTGCGAGGTACGCCGACGGGGCCGAACTTACGGTCAAGGGTGGCGACGCAAGGCGAGCCGGCGGCCGAGATCCTGCGAGAGCTAACGGGATCGTCGGTCAGAGATTCCTGCATCGCGAGAATCTGGCCGCGAGGTCGCGTCGCTTCCCTGTGCCTCGTCGCGATTAAGGAGTGTCAAGATGTACCAGGGCCGAGCACCGAGGGTTTTGAACAAGCTGCTGCCGCTAGTCGCGATCGCGATGCTCGCGGTCAGCGAGACTGCTTCTGCCGCCGCGACGTTGGTCTTCAACTATCCGAATGGCTTTGCTGCCGCTCACAGCGCCATCTCGACGGCCTGGAGCGCCAGCTTTAACGGTTCGGCCATCAACCTGACCTCGACACCAAACCAACACCAAGCCGGCGGGAGTTGGTACATCGCGCAACAGGACATCACCTCATTCACGACCGACTTCACGTTCCAGATCACGGCTGGCGCCGCGCCCTCGATTCAGGGAATCACGTTCTGTGTCCAGAACACTAACAGCACGACTAACCCGCCAGCCTATGGGACCAATGCCTCGTCGGACGCGAATATCGCCGGCTACGGAGCCTACGCGCTGTCGAATCAGTGGCCGCTGAAGAACAGCATTGCCGTGCTGTTCAATCTGAACAACAACGACCAGAACAACTATCCCGCGGGTGGTACCCCCAATGCGACCGGTCTGTACATCAACGGCGGACCGGCCGGTGCGCTGATTCCGCAGATAGATCTCAACCCCTCAGGGATCAGCCTCTACAGCGGCCACATCATGGCGGCGCACATCGTCTACGACGGGACGCTCCTCACCATGACGCTGAAGGACACGGTGACGAACGCCCAGTTCCGCTATAGCTGGCCGGTCAACATTCCGGCGATCACCGGCAGTAACACCGCCTGGGTGGGGTTCACCGGCGGCACGATCCCGGTGGTGGCGCAGAACATCCTTACCTGGAGCTTCAGCGAGGGGTATGCGACCCGACTCGCCTCGCCGACCTTCAGCCTCGCCCCGGGATCCTATCCCTCCGCGCAGAACGTATCGATCAGCGCGTCCTCCGGCGCGACGATCTACTACACCACCAATGGCCAGCAACCAACGACGTCATCCAACGTCTACACCGGCCCGATCTCCGTGAACTCCAGCGAGGTGGTGCAGGCAATTGCGGTGGAATCGGGATATACGGACAGCCTGGTGGCGGTGGGCAACTACCAGATCGCTCCAGCCAATTCGCCGCTCATCAGCCTCTCGAACTTCAGCAAGGCTTCGAATCTGATCGCCGTCAATGGCGTTGCCCGCTTCAATGGGTCCGCGCTACAGCTGACGGATACCAGCAACTACACTGAAGTGGGATCTGCCTGGTACGTCGTCCCGGTCAACGTGCAGGGCTTCACGACGAACTTCACGATCCAGCTGCTGAACCCGCAGGCTAACGGGATGACGTTTACCATCCAGAACCAGCCGCCCTCCTCCACCGACCGCTCAATTCTCTATGTCAGCGGCGGTCCGAATGCCATCGCCAACGACGCCAGTGGTCTCGGTTATTCGGGCTCGACGAATGGCACCGGCGGGCAAACCGCCGGGCTGTATAGCAGCGTGGCCGTGATATTCGACATGTACTCCGGTTCGGGCGATCTCACTGGCCTTTACACTAATGGCGCGATGCCGACGGGGTCTTCGACCGACATGAGCTCTTCGGGCGTGAGCCTGCACAGCGGCAATCCTCTCGCCGTATCGCTGGGTTACGACGGTAAGACGCTCGCGATGACGGTCACGGACACCAAGACCAAGGCCTCGTTCTCCAAGAACTGGACGATCGACATACCGACAACCGTCGGCGGCAACACCGCTTACGTCGGCTTCACGGCGGCTACCGGGGGCCTCACGGCTACCCAGAACGTGCTCTCGTGGACGTACTCGACCTCCGCGGGTAGTGGGGCCGCCCCGCCGGCGGTACCCGCGGCGCCGACCAACCTTCGCGTCCAATAATGCCGGCGGCGGCCGCCGCCGGTGTCTTGAGACGCCGACGCGTGGATTCGACGAACGGCGCCCGCCCGGGTGCCTGTGCGTCAGGATCCCAGGCTCACTGACGCCGTGTCGGTGAGGCGAGCGCGCAGTTGCGCGAGCTCATCTTCCAGCCGCGCTGGTCGCAATCCGAGCTGGTCCGCGAGGTCCCGAAACCGCCAGCGCCAATCGAGATTCCTAAGGGACATCGCGTAGTTTCTGAGCGCGAGCCGCGGCGTCCACTCCCGAAGCGCTTCCGCCAGCGCCCGCAAGCCACCGTCGAGCCGGATCGTGCCGAGCTCGAGAGTTGCCCCATCCCACAGCAGCTGGTCGATGCCAGCGCCCTGGGGCGCCACTCCGGCAATCACCGCACCTGCGGCTAGACCGTCCACCCAGCGGCCAGTCAGATACTGCCGCGTAGGATGCGTATACGGCTCCGGATTCGCCGTGTTCGAGAACGCCAACACGTATTTTGTGTCGCCGTAGACCTGCATCATCAAGCGTTGGTTCTGCAAAGTGTTCAGCCCGTCGCTCGCCGGGCGCGGACGGTATCTGATGCCGAGACGGGCGGCAGCAGCCGCGGCCGACTCGTCGTTCTCCCACTCAGGCGGCTGCCGACCGACGCGCGTGATGTCCCAAGTGCGCTGCGGTGCCGCCGAGCCAAGCCGCAGCGCATCGGTGCCCCACGGCAGCCACACGGTCGGCACTCTCGTGAGACGCTTCCAGGTATCGACATCCGCGAGCGAGGTAACAAAGAGCACGTCAAAGATGCGCGGGAACGGAAGCAGTTTCGGAATGTGATCGGTCCAGAACGAATCGATGATCCAGGCACCCAGCGGCCCGAATCGTTTCCTCCAACCCGGGACGGTCAGGATCTTTGCGAGATCAGACGGTCCGGTGCAAACGAGCAGACAGGGCTCTCGCGCGGCCCGGGGACTGGAGCGCCTCTGCAGGAAGGAGATAACCTTGGCCAGCGATGAGGGCTGACTTGCGTCGGCCGGCAGCATACGAGCATCGAGGAGCTCAGCGGCGAGCACTACCATGTGCTGGATTGGGCTCCAGCCTCGCGCCTCCGGAATACAGTTCAGGATCAGCACGTTGTTTGTGCAGTGCCCACAGGACGGCTCGCTGAGCTAGCTGTCGCAGGCGGGTCTGAGAATCCGAGGCACTGATGAACCACAGCTCGCGGAGCGCATGCGGACTCCCGGCGGGAACCTCGAGACTGCAACGGTCCGGTCATCCGGTCTGCGTCGGTTGACGACTGACGGCGAACCGGCGAGACGACCGTTACTCTTTTTGATGAGCCGCGTACAGTCGAACGAAGTCACCAAACGTGACCGGAAAACTCTCGGCACTGTCGAACGGGTCGAAGCCGAGCGAATCCTCCAGGCGCGCGACGATCAGCGCGAAGCTAAGCGAGTCAAGTCCGGACTGCAGCAACTTCAGGTCATCCTTAAGCGGGGCGAGATTTCTCTGCTGTTCGCGAGCCACCTCCTCGAATACACCCGTGATGACAGCTCTCACCGACATGGACAACCTCCAGTTGATTCCGTATCCCATTCTAGCGGCAACGCCCAGGGTTGGCTCAAGCGCCGCAGTAACCGCCGAGAACGGGCGAGGCTGCGTGCGTCAGGCAACGGCGACTGGGCATGACCCTCGCCACAAGTCCCGCAGCCTCTTCTGGGCGGCAACCTCGAACTCTCGATAGACCACCAGCGAAAGGCCCACAACGACGATGAGGTAACCCAGGAACGCCACGGGACTCCAAAAGAAGCTTCGGCTCCACCCCATCCGGTCCACGACGATTACCGTGAGCAGCTGTAGCGGGAAGTGCAACAAATAGGAGGAATAGGTGGCATTACCCAGAAATGCCAGGCGCCGGAACGGCGCGCGCAGAATGCCCTCGCCCAACCTCGCGAAAATGACCACGCTGGTGGCGGCGAGCAGCAGAAGTCCCAAGCGGCTCGAATCGGTCTTCGTAATCATGAACATTGCCACCCCGGCGAGCACGCACGCGAGCACGAAGGCCCCATGTCGACGCGACGCCCGTTGGGCCAGACCGCCCGCGAAAAAGTACATCCCGCACTCAAATACCAGCGGATTAATAAATGTGTTCGCGTACGCGAAGCACAGCGCGAAAGCGAGCGAAAGACCGGCGGCCAGCAGCGCCTGAAACCTTGTAATCCGAGCAACGGCAAAAAACGTAAGGTAAATGAGGATCTCGATCGAGACGCTCCAGATCGGCCCATTGAATGACTCGGGTTGCCGAGCAAGCCAGTTGGAGGCAAACAACAGCTGGGTAGCGAACCAAATCGGCTTGTTTCCGAGATAGATATAGGTCGTCCCATGGAGCCTGTAGTACACGTACTGCCCACAGGCAACCAGCAGGAGCGTCAAAAGATGCAGCGGATAGAGGCGCGAGAAGCGACGTACTGCGAACTCACGAAAACCCACTACACGTTCGCGAATCGCGTCCGCATAGTGCCAGTAGAAGATGAATCCTGAGATAGCCCAGAAGAACTGCACAGCCAGGGAGCCGTTCTCGTAGAAGAATGAGAACTCGCGGTACAACGGCAATGAGGGCCGAATGGCTACACTCGTGGCCGGATCCCAGGCCCCGATGAAGAAGAAATGTTGGTAATGCCATATCAGGACTGAGAGCGCGCACACGAAGCGAAGAATCTCGACCCCACCGAGCTCTTGGGCTGGTTTCACGCTACCCTATCTCCTGATCCAGACACCGCACCCTCGCGCAGCATATGCCACATGCGCGAATCCTTGGCGCTTGTACATAAGCAGTCGATTGCCGCCCTTCCACCGCCCGCCGGATCCCGCACACGTGATGCCTACCTGCCCCACCTCAACGGCCGGGCAGCTGTCTTGGAACTTGACCCAGTCCTCAGGTCAAGGCATGAAGGATCTGATGCGTGCAATCCGTGAATAGTCGGCGGGGCGACAAGCGCCCGCGCGGCGGACGACTCGCACCCGAATCCTCGGTGCGCGGCCGCTTGCTGCGGTTAGTCACGCTGCTGGCCGGCAGCGTCTTCTTGAGCGCCTGCGCACTGCCGTCGATCGAAGGTCGGCCGAAGATCTCGTCCATCCCCGGCACAAGCGACACACGACTCGGTGCTGGTGTATCGACCTTGGCTTCTGCCCATCCTGGTAAGAACGGCCTGCATCCCCTGCCCGCGGCTCATGATGCCTTCGCCGCCAGAGTGCTGCTCGCCACGGCGGCCGAGCGATCCATCGACGCGCAATACTACATCTGGCACGACGACGTCACCGGCAGGCTCCTTCTCGATGCCTTGTGCAAGGCGGCCGACCGGGGGGTTCGCGTGCGGTTGCTCTTAGATGACAACAACACTGGCGGGTTTGATGCGACGATCGCCACGCTCGCCGCGCACCGCAACATTTTCGTGCGTCTCTTCAATCCCCTGGTCAATCGCCACGCCCGCTGGACGAACTACCTCTTCGACTTCAGCCGCGTCAATCACCGTATGCACAACAAGTCGTTCACCGTCGACGGGGAGGTCACGATCATCGGCGGGCGCAATATCGGCGACGAGTACTTTGACGCCGGCACGGCTGTGGCTTTCACCGATCTGGACGTGATGGCTGTGGGCCCGGTGGTTGGCGAGGTCGAGGACAGCTTCGACCTGTTCTGGAACAGCGCGTCGGCCCATCCGGCACTGGCGATCGTGCCTGGCGTCGGGCTCGATACCGCCTCGTCGGTACTGGCCGCGCTCGCCGCGACGCCGACCGATCCCGCAGCCAAGAGCTACCTCGAGGCTTTGCGTGAGAGCGAACTCGTGACGGGGCTCTTGGCGCAGCGCCTGGCGTTCGAATGGGCCGACGTGCGGTTGGTCGGCGATGATCCACAGAAGGTGTTCCGCAGCGACCGCGAGCTGCTGCTGCTGCCCCGACTACTCGAGATTACGGGTCAGCCGCAGTCGCAGTTCGACGTCGTCTCTCCGTACTTCGTGCCGGGGGATCTTGGCACTGCAAACCTCTCGGCACTCGCGCAGCGTCACGTGCACATTCGGTTCCTCACCAACTCCCTGGCAAGCAACGACGTCGCCGCCGTGCATGCCGGTTACGCCAAGCGACGCAAGCCGCTGCTGCGAGCAGGGCTGAAGATGTACGAACTCAAGCCGCGTCGCGCTGAGTCTGGACCGCAGCCGAAAGGCGGCTCGTCGGCGGCGCTGCACGCCAAGACGTTTCAGATTGACGGCCGCCACGCGTTTATCGGTTCCTTCAATTTCGACCCCCGCTCCGCAAGACTGAACACCGAACTCGGATTCGCAATTGACAGTCCGCAGCTGGCAGGCCAGCTGCGCTCGTTCTTCGACACCGAGGTACCAGAGCTGGCGTATGAGGTCGTGTTGAACAAGGACGGCGACCTGGAATGGCATGAAGCGTCCCCGGAAGGCAGCAAGGTGTATCTGACCGAGCCCGGGAGCAGCGCCTGGCGGCGCGGCAGCGTGCGGTTGCTGTCGGTCCTGCCGATTGACTGGCTGTTGTAGGATTTTGGATGCGCGCAGCAGACCGCGGGCGGCCACACTGCTCGGCCGCCCGCGCTACCTCCGTTGCCGAGCAGGCCTAGCTGATCGGTTGATGGCTGCAGGTGACGTGCGTGTTCCAGTCGGCATAGCTTCCCTGCGGATTCTGCTCCCATGCCCAAACGTGGATCTCGTAGAACGCCGGCAGCCCATAGCGGTTCGGCGCGCCCACATAGTTGAGCAGATTCCCCTCCAGCGCCGGCACGCTGCCCGCGGGGTGCTTGGACGACCAGACGCTCTCCAGCACGATGAACTCGACCCCGACCAGGCGCATGGCACCGTCTGCGGTCGGCTCGTAGATCAGCGACTGCGGCTGTTCCGGATCCAGCACCCCCGAGCTTATGCGCGCCGGCAGCACAAAGTGCACGCCCATGGCCCCGGTCTCCGGCCCACTGACACAGGGGGTGGCCGCCACAAATCCTTCCGCGAGCGCCACGTTGAAGTTGATGTAGCGCGCCGTGGCGCCACGAACCTTGTGAATGAGCGGGGTCGCCCCGTCCGTCGCCAGAGCGACCAGCGGCAGCGACATGAGCCCGGCCAAGAGCGCCCGGCGGCCCGCAGTGATGAGCGATATATTCATGATCGTCTCCCTTTCCGGTCCGGCTTAGCCGGGTTCGTGTGTAAAAGAACGAGTGGACCGCAACGCCGGCTCGCCGGCCGGAAGCCGCAGTCGCTCGGGGAACGTCCTCTCGATGAGCCAGCGGGGCATGGCCCACGGACGCCTGCAGTTGTCGGATGCTCTGGGGTGTTGGATAGGGATGGGCGCGGGCGCGCGGATCGGGGAGACCCCCCAGATTGGCCGGTCTGAACCCCTATATTGATGTACCGGAACTCAGCGGCCTGAAGAAACCGTTACAAGAATGCGATGATGGGCTGCTGACCCGGCCCGGGCAGTGGGACGATACTGTTCGCGTCCGCAACGTACCGATCGCCGCCTCATGGTCGACCCCGTTGGCAAAGGATCGCGCGCCGATCCCGCAATGCACGTGGCCCCGGCCCGGCACGGCCGAGCCTACCCTGTACGGCCATCACACCCGACCGCCGTGACCGGCGCCCTCCCCACGCTTGCCTTGTGCGTGTGCGGCGCGGCCTCGGGGATTGTCGCCTCCGCGGCGGACTCACCAGCGCCTGCGCCATCGGCCGGCAACAGCTCGTCGATGAGCACGGTCACGGTCACCGCCCGAAAACAGTTGGAGGAGCAGGTCGACCACTACGTTTCCAGCGTCGTGGTCCGCTACGGACAGGACTCGCTCGCGCGCTGGAACGTGCCGGTATGCCCGCTGGTCGCCGGGCTGCCCCGCGAGCGTGGCGAGTACATCCTGTGGCGAATCACGCAGGTGGCGACCGCAAGCGGGGCGCCGCTCGCCCCACAGCAGTGCAAGGTGAACTTCTACGTGGTTGTCACCCCGCAGCCGGATGTGCTGCTGAAGAACTGGCTGCGCCGCGATCCGAAGATGTACGACCGCGCGAGCGGCATGAGCCGCATCAACAGCTTCATGCACGCCACGCATCCCATCAGGTGTTGGTACAACACTGAATTCCGCTCGAGCGACGGCGGCTCGGTGTCCCGCGAAGGCGTGGTGGCGGCCCTAAATGGTTCGGCCCTGGAGATGATGGAGCTGCCGACGAATACGGTTCGCTTGGGCACGCGCCTGCGATACAGCGCGATCCAGGGTCTGTCCTCGATCATCATCGTCGTCGATGAGAACCAGACCGGCTCGCTCACTATCGGCCAGCTCGCCGACTACGTCGCCATGATCGGGCTTGCCCAGATCCGTACCGACGCCGACCTCGGGCAAATTCCGACGATCCTGCGGCTGTTTCAGGACCCGCAGGACCCGCCGCAGGCCATGAGCACGTGGGATGAGGCCTTCCTGCACTCGCTCTACGGCACGAGTCAGGCGAGCGTGACGCAGCGCTCTCTCATCAAGACCCGCATGCTCGACCGGATCGCACCACCCTAAGGGGGAGCGCGACGCTCGCGGCACGCCCGATTCCCGTGCCTGCTCCGGTCACCGGTGCGATTCGGTTGTTGGCCGGAGCGCTCATCAGTTTCTATCGCACTGCATCATGAATCGGGGCTGCGCTGCCCGGCGGACGCCGCGGGAAATTCGCCGCAAACCATACTAAGCTAGGGGGGGTACCTCGGCCGCCGGGCAAGAGCGTTAGCTTGTGCGCAACCGTAAGGCGGCGGGGACACCGAAAAAGACCTCTCACGGCCTAGAGCTTCGCTCGAAGGCGCTGCAGATAACTCATAAAGAGGAGGCCCCATGCTCGCCGATATTCTGTCTCGCTACTGGTGGATGACCCTGCTGCGCGGATTGTTCTGGATACTCTTCGGAATCGTGATCTTCGCCCGCCCAGGGATCTCCCTGGTATCGCTGACGCTGGCACTTGGCGTCATCCTGTTCATCGATGGCATCGTCAACGTGGCCAATGCCGTGAGCGGCCGCAAGGAGCACGATGACTGGTGGGTGCTGTTGCTCATCGGTCTAACAGGAATCGGGATCGGCCTACTCACCTTCTACAACCCCGCTGCCACGGCGCTCGCCGTGGTGTTCTATATCGCGATCTGGGCCATAGCCACCGGCCTGCTCGAACTGGTCGCGGCGATCCGGCTGCGCAAGCAGATCCAGGGTGAGTTCTGGCTCGGTCTGGCCGGAGTGGCCTCGGTGATTTTCGGCCTGCTGCTCGTAGCCAACCCGGGAACCGGTGCACTGACCGTGCTGTGGCTGATCGGCGCGTACGCGATCGCGTTCGGGGTGTTGCTGCTGCTGCTGTCCTTCCGAGTGCGCAGCGTCGCCAAGCGTCTCGAGGGTGCCCGGGCCTAGTCCGCCCCGGATTCTCGGCTCGACCAGAGCAAGGTGGGAGGCGGTAGTCGCCGGCGACGCCGCCTCCCAGCCTTGCCGCTGCGCCCGTGCGGACGAGCCACGGCGCACCTCCGCCTCGCTTGCTCAGAGGCCTGAGGCCTTCCTGTGTGTCTGACAGCGGTCGTGCGGATCGGCTGACACGGAATCACCGAGGATGACTATCCCGCTGCCGCGAGCCTAGGCGTAAGTTCGCGCTGTGCAGGACACGGGACAGCAGGATGCTCGATCACTTAATTCTTGCGATCAGCGCCTATCTGGTGATTTCCATAGCAATCACGCTGTGGCTCACGGTACGCGACCGGTTCAGGTATCGCCGCGCACCGCGTCCAGTGCCCAGTCGGTGGGCGAGAGTCAATATCCGCTGAAGTAGTGTCGCGGTGGGGGCTCCGCGCCTCACTGTCGTTCCTGCGCACCGGGGCCTTTCATCGGACGCGGCGGCAACTGGCCGCCCTAAGTAATTAATTATTCGTCAGTTTATCGGGCCAATGGCCGGCTGGCGTCGGCGCGCTCGTGCGCCGGCGCAATGGCCTGGAAGTGGTATTGAGCAGCCCTGTCCTGGTCAAGTAGTTTTTCGTGTGTACAGCTTACCGTCGACAGATGAGATGATATGCGCCAGGAGGCACCGGTGACTTCAGACCCTAAGATCGCTCAGGGCGTGGCAGCAGCTTCGGACGAGGCGACCATCACGACTCTCAGCAACCAGACCCGCGCGCATCCCGAGGTAGTCAAGGACCTCTACCGCGAAGAGATGCGCAACCTCGAGTCCACCGCCAAGGTGAAGAACTTCATCGGCGTCATCGCCGGCCGTCGCGTCAAGGCGCGGTTGAAGCGCAAGTCTAAGAGTACCGCTCCCGCTTAAGTCCGGCTTTCTTGCTAGACGCGCGCAAGGCCCGCCGAGCTCAAGATCGCCCGGTCTCTTGGGCGCGCACGCCCTGTTAACATCCAGCGTCCAAAATCGCGTCATCGGATCATTTGCGCGCGCGGCGTTGGGCGCATGCCGCAGCGTCGTCATCAATACTGGAGGACCTGACCGTGAAACGCACCAAATCGACCAAGTCCCGAAAACAATCCTCCAATGGCGGGCCGCGCACCATGGTCCGGGTGCAGGGTGAGGGTGACTACGAGGCCGCACGTCGCTACGAGAAGGACGTCGAACGCTTCGTGCACGCGACCAATATCGTGCGCGCGGCGCGCGCCGCCGCCCCGCGCAACAAGCGCGAGGCCGAAGAGATGGCGGCGGCCGAGGCAGTCGGGCGCGCGGGCTCGGGCGCTCGCCCGGGCTGGTTCCTTTCCGACATGGAAACCATTCGCCGCAAGGCCCGTGCGCAATTGAAACAAGGCGCGCTGACCGAGAATTATCAGGGTGACGTGGCGCAGGCGATCCAGCTGCTCAATCACGCAGTAGCCACCGAGATCGTGTGCGTGCTGCGCTACAAGTACCACGCCGTGGTCGCGAGCGGTATTTCCAGCGAGAGCGTGAAAGAGGAGTTCACGCAGCATGCCAAGGAAGAGGAAGCCCACCTCGATCTGCTGTGCGAGCGGATCAACCAGCTCGGCGGCAAGCCCGACATGAACCCCGAGGGCCTGCTGTCGCGTGCCGCCTCGCAGTTCGTGGAGGGCAGGAACCTGATCGACATGATCAAGGAGAATCTGGTCGCCGAGCGCATCGCCATCGAGACCTACCGCGACATGGTGCGCTACTTCGCCGACAAGGACCCGACCACGCGCGTCATGCTGGAAGGGATCCTGGCGCAGGAAGAAGAGCACGCCAACGACATGCACGACCTGCTGGTCCAGCGCGAGGGCCGGCCGATGCTCAAGAGGTAGTCAGGCGCGCACGGCGCGTCGCCGCGCCCGCTTAGGCGGGCGCGGCGGCGCTGCAGCGCAGGCTGACGCGGGCAATGAATCCGCTACGTTCGCTGCGGTTTGCCAGCAGTACCCGACCGCCGAGCCTTGCGGTCAGGCTCGACACCGCCATCAGGCCGAGTCCACGACCGGCAATGCGCTCACCGCCGCCGCGCGCGAGGCGGCTAAACATGCCCGCGAGCTGCTCCGGCGGCACGCCGGGACCCTCGTCCCGCACCTCGATGTGGATGTCGCGTTCGTCGCGCTCGGACACCAGTTCAATCTGGGTCCCCGCGGGGGCATGTCGTAGCGCGTTGTCCAGCAGGTTGGTGCAGATCAGAAGCAGGTCGCGCCGCTCCGCCCGCACGCAGCCGTGCGACCGGGCGCTCAGTCGCAGCACGACATTCACGTCGGAAGCGATGGGCTGATAGAGGGCATGGACCTCATGCAGCACCGCATCTGCATCGATCTCGCGCCCTGCAGCCCTCTCCGGCGCCTGAGAGTGCGCTATGGCCAGCAGCTGCTCGGAGAGATGCGCAGCGCGGCGGATGCCCGAGCGCAACGCAAGCAGGCGCGAGTGGCGCTCCTCGGGGTCGCTCGAGCCATCGAGGACGTCCGCCTGCAGCTGCAAGGCCGCGAGCGGCGTTCGCAGTGCATGCGCAGCGTCCGCCAGGAAATCGCTCTCGCGCTGGATGGCATCCCGCTGGCGCTCGAGCAGGCGATTGATCTCCTCGATCAGCGGCGTGATCTCGGCCGGCAGGGCACCGGCCTGCAGTGACTCGCCGGACAGCGGCTCGCGCCGGGCCACCACGTCGGCAATCTCGCGCACCGGGCGCATGAGGCGGCGAATCATCCAGATGATGAGGCAGGCCAGCACCGGCAGCAGCGTCAGGGCCGGCGCAAGTGCGGCGAGCGCTGCGGCTTCGGCCTGATCCTCGCGCGCGTCGACCGCCTGGGCGACGCTCACGTGGCGCCCGCCGAGCTCGGCCGTGAAGATGCGGTACGGCGCATCGTGCAGGCTGACCTCAGCGTAGCCGGCAGGCTGGGCCCCCGGGATCTTCAGCAGCGGATTGGAGGCGTATAGCAATACGCCCTCGGCGGACCAGACAGCCACGTCGATGCCTTCGTCCTCCGCGCGCTGCGCAGGGGCCACGGCCGTAGTCTGGGTGGCCACCAGGGAGGCGACCTGCCGCAGCTGGTTGTCGAGCAGGCTGCGGGTGAGCTGACTGACGCGGTAATAGGCGAGCGCGGCGGCAGCCGCCCCGACGACGAGGACGGCGGCGCACAGCCAGACAACCAGGCGGCCGCGCAGCGATGTCATCATCACAACGGCACGCGCCAGCCGAGCCCGCGCACATTCTCGATCTGCTCGGCACCGATTTTCTGGCGCAGCTTGTGCAGCAGGAAGTCCACCGCATTGCTCTCGACCGTGTCGCGCCAAGTGTAGATCCGCGACTCGAGTTGCGCCCGCGAAAGTATCGTCCCCGGCCGGAGCATCAGCGCGTGCAGGAGCGCGAACTCGCGCGCGCTCAGCTGGATCGTCCGGCCCTCGCGAATCACGGCACGCAGTGCCGGGTCGAGCGTCAGGCTGGAGGTACGCAGCTGCGGCTCGGTGCGTCCGGCATGCCGCCGCGCCAGCGCGCGCACGCGCGCCTCGAGCTCGGTCAGCTCGAACGGCTTGACGAGATAGTCGTCGGCTCCCTCGTCGAGGCCGGTCACCAGCTCCTCGAGCCGGCCGCGCGCGGTGATCACCAGGACCGGCACGTCGTTACCGGCGCGGCGCAGCCCCTTCAGTACCTCGAGACCGTCCTTCGAGGGCAGGCCGAGGTCGAGCAGCACGATCTGAAAATGCTCCGGCTCGGCCTTGAGAATCGCATCGGCCTGCGCGCCGTCGCGCACCCAGTCGATGACATAGCCCTCGTCGGTGAGCCCGCGCACCAGGCTGGCACCGATCATGGCGTCATCCTCAACGATCAGCACGCGCACGCCGCTACCCCGTCCACTTCGCGACAAGTATTGCCCCCGAGAATTAGCTGACGCTTAGCGGGAGGCCGGCGCGTGCGCCGCGCCGGGCGATCCGCACCCCCCCGCCCCTAATCGAGGGCTAACACTGCCCGGGCAGACTCCCGCCCACCATGTCTCCAGGAAGTGACGCCCCGGCGGTGCACGATGCCCGCGCGGGCACGAAGGTGCCGGCCGTGACTCTGTCTTTCTGGGTCGTGAAAGTCGCCGCGACGACTCTCGGGGAGACTGCCGCAGACACGGTCTCGATGACCCTCGGCTGGGGCTATCTCGCCGGCAGTGCCCTGTTCCTCGCGTCCCTCATCGTGCTCGCCTCGCTGCAGATCGCGGCGCGACGGTTTCGGCCTTCCTTGTACTGGGCCACGATCATTGCCTCCACCACCGCCGGAACTACGCTGGCAGACTTCGCCGATCGCTCCCTGGGCATTGGCTACGCGGGCGGCTCGCTCCTGCTCCTCGCCTGTGTGCTCGCGACGCTCGCCGCGTGGCGCGCCTCGGCGGGCTCGATCTCGGTGGACAGCGTGAGCACGCCACGCGCCGAGGCCTTCTACTGGGTCGCGATAACCTTCTCGCAGACCCTGGGAACCGCACTCGGGGACTGGGCGGCCGACGCGGGCCTCGGCTATCTCGGCGGCGCCGCGCTCTTCGGGGCGGCGCTCGCCCTTGTCGCCCTCGCCTATTTCACCAGCCGCGCCGCGCACGTCACCCTCTTCTGGACCGCGTTCATCCTCACGCGGCCCCTTGGGGCAACCGTGGGAGACTTCTTCGACAAGCCCCTGGCACAAGGTGGGCTCGGCGTCAGCCGGCCGCTCGCCTCGGCGCTGCTTGCGATATTCATAATCGCCGTGCTCATCGCCTTTCCGCAGCGCGCGGCGGTTCCTGCAGCGCCGCGCAGCTGAGCCGGCGCGTCATGTCCACGTTCCACCGCGCGCCCGGGGCGTCCTGACGCGCAGATGTCTTGCCGCACCCCGGCAAGCGCGCTCAACCTAGTGGTAGCACCGTATCCTCGTGGAGCCGACACATGCGCCCGATCCTTACTGGCCTGCTGGCCCTGGCACTGCTGAGTCTGTTACCGCCCCTGATCCACGCCGACAGCCCCGCGGCCTCGGGCACCGAGTCCGACGGACAGCACGACTTCGATTTCGAGTTGGGCTCGTGGAACATCCATCTGAAGAAGCTCATGCACCCGCTGAGCGGGTCCAGGGAATGGGTCGAGTTCGACGGCACCTCCGTCACCCGCGAGGTGTGGGACGGGCGCTCGCAACTCGAGGAGTTCGAGACTGACGGCGCCGCCGGGCACATCGAGGGACTGACGCTGCGCCTCTACAACCCGCAGACCCGCGAGTGGAGTCTGTACTGGGCGAACAGCCGTACCGGCAAGATGGATCCCCCGCAGGTGGGCAGGTTCAAGGACGGCCAGGGGGAGTTCTATGCCATGGACACGCTCAACGGCCAGACCATTCTGGTGCGCTTCATCTGGTCACGTACCCACAGCAGCTCACCACACTTCGAGCAGGCCTTCTCGTCCGATGGCGGCAAGACCTGGGAGGTCAACTGGATTACCGACCAGACGCGCGTGCCGCAAAGCCCCGGACCGGGCGCCAACGGGCCCTGACAGGGTGATACGCGCCAGCCTGCGCGGGTGGCTTCGGTTGCCATCGGGGTTATGCCACATACCTTAGTGCGGTGAAGTGCCTCACACTTTCCAGGGGGGTCGTCACGGGAAAACCACGGCTGACAGGCTAGAATCTCCGGCGCGTCAACGGGGGGCTTCTGCGCAGCGACCAGGCAGCCGAAATGGACCGACTCCTTCACCTGGGATGGCTTCCCGAGACTCAAGGTTGGACTACCCGGCTGCAGGAGGCGCGCGCGCTGGCGCCGCCGCAGGCGCTCGAGGCCCTGATCGGACTTGCGAACCAGCGCATCGACTTCCTGCAGACCGTGCGACTCGACCGGGCCGTTCAGCAGCTCGCCGGTCAGGGGCGCGAACTCCTCGCGGCGGCGCGTCCCGTGCGGCTCGCGGTGCTCGGTTCCAGCACCGTGTCGCACCTGCTCCCGGCCATGCGGGTCGGGGCGCTGCGCCGGCGTCTCTGGGTCGATGTCTACGAGGGACCCTACGGCACCTACCGCCAGGAGCTGCAGGAGCCGACCTCGGGCCTGCGCGCATTCGCGCCGGACGTGGTGCTGATCTGCCTCGACGCGCACCACCTGGCGGAGCGGGAAGCGGCCAACGCCGCGACGATTGCGGCCGAGATGCAGGAGTGCTGGCGACTCGGCCAGTCCCTGGGCTGCGTGGTCATACAGCAAACGGCGCTGCCGGTCCTGCAGCCCCTGCTCGGCAACAACGAGCACCGCTACCCCCAGTCGCCGCTCGCGATCATCGGGTCGCTGAATGCGCGACTGCGGGAGCTCGCCACGGCCGCCGGCGTGCACCTGCTCGCGGTGGACGCCTTCGCGGCGCAGGATGGCATCAGCGAGTGGTACGACGAGGCGCTTTGGCATCGCGCCAAGCAGGAGGTTCATCCCCGCGTCTCGCATGTCTACGGAGACCAGGTCGGGCGGCTGCTCGCGGCAATTCGCGGCCGGTCGCACAAGTGCCTGGTGCTCGATCTCGACAACACCCTCTGGGGTGGCGTCATCGGCGATGACGGGATGGGCGGCATCGCCCTCGGCCAGGGCAGCGCCGTCGGCGAGGCACACCTCGCCTTCCAGAGGTACGCGCTCGAGCTCTCCAGGCGCGGCGTGATACTCGCGGTCTGCTCGAAGAACGAGGAGGCGATCGCGCTCGAGGCCTTCGAGAATCACCCGGAGATGCTGCTACGGCGATCGCACCTTGCGAGCTTCGTCGCCAACTGGGACGACAAGGCCAGCAATCTGCGGCGCATCGCCGCGGAACTCAACATCGGGCTCGACTCGCTGGTCCTCGCCGACGACAGCCCCTTCGAGCGGAACCTGGTGCGCAGAGAGCTGCCGCAGGTCGCAGTCCCGGAGCTGCCCGAGGATCCCGCCGGCTACGCCCCGTGCATCGCGGCCGCGGGCTACTTCGAGTGCCTCGATGTAACCGCCGAGGACCAGGAGCGCACCCGGCAATACCGCGCCAACGCCGAGCGGGAGCAGCTGCGCCAGACGGTGACCGACACCACGGCGTACCTGGCGACCCTGCAGATGGAACTGCATTGCCGGCCGTTTGACCAGCTGGGACTGCCGCGCATCGTGCAGCTCATCAACAAGACCAACCAGTTCAACCTCACCACACAGCGCTACACCGAGCCGGAGGTGCAGGCGGTTGTCGGGGACACCTCCGCCCTGCACCTGCAGCTGCGCCTGCTGGACCGCTTCGGCGACAACGGCATCATTGCCGTGGTGATCGGCAAGCTGGCGGCGGCGCAGGAACTGCGGCTCGAGACTTGGCTCATGAGCTGCCGCGTACTCGGCCGACAGGTCGAAGCGGCGACCCTCAACGTGCTGGCCAGGCGCGCCAGGGAGATGGGCGCCAGGACGCTGATCGGGATCTACCGGCCGACGGCCAAGAACGCCCTGGTGAAGGCTCACTACGCCAGCCTCGGTTTCGAGCTGGCGAGCGAGACGGCCGGGGAGTCGACTTGGCGGTTGGACCTCGATAAGTTCAAGGCGGCAGAGGTATCGATGGCAGTGGTCGAGTCGGACTCATGACGACGGCGGAAATCTACCAGCAGCTCACGGAAGTGTTTCACGAGGTCTTCGAGGACCAGAGCATCGTGCCGACGCCGAACCTGACGGCGAGCGATGTCGAGGAGTGGGACTCGTTTAACCACATCAACCTGATGGTCGCGGTCGAGTCGCGGTTCAAGATCAAGTTCAAGACCGCCGAGCTCGAGTCGCTGCGCAATGTCGGGCACCTGGTCGAGATGATCCAGAAGAAGGTCAACGGCGGTTAATGCGGGAACGCCGTGCCGGCCCCGCGCGCGGCAGCCGTTCCGTATAAAAGCTCAGTGTCGGTCTCAGAAGCTCAAGCGCAGGAAGTGACCTCCGACCGGGAATACCGGCGGTACCTGCTTACGCTGCTGGCGGTCCCGGCTCTGTTTCTCCTGTCGTGCATTCCGATCGTGCGCTCAAGCACCTTCCTGACGGACTCCGGGGACCCGTTTCTGTTCAACGCCGATTACGCCTTCGATCTTCACCATGCGAACTGCGAGGTCGTGGTGTTCGGCGACTCGACTGCCCTGACCGGGGTCGATCCGGTCACGGTCGCGCGCTTGAGCGGGCTGAGCACCTGCAACATCTCGCAGTCGCAGAGCATTCTCGAAGTCGTCGGGCCGCTGGCGCTCGACGCCTACCTGAGTCACAACACGCCGCCGCGCTACCTGATCCTGCAGTTTGCCTCCGAGACGCTCGCTCACCAGGATGTTTTCTGGCCCGAAGGCCTGACGCTGCTATTGCGCCGGCAGTCCCTGCCACGCGCGCTGCCGTTTCTCCTCGCCCATCCGGTCGAGTTCTACGGCTTTGCGCTGTGGGCCATCAAGTCGAAGCTGGCTGCCATGCGGGGCCCGCCGCCGGACTTCGGCGATATGGAGGCCACTTTCCGCGCGCGCCACGGCCTGCTCGTCCTGCCCAAGCCGCCGCAGAGCGCCTGCACCGCCAAGCGCACCTACAAGGCTCCCGCGGACTCCTGGGCGCGTCAGCTGCGGGCCAAGTACGCCGTCAACGGCACGCAGGTGGTGATCGCGGCGGCGCCGATACCGGAGTGCGACCCCCATGCGGCCTCGATCATCGCCGGCATGCGCGGCATCGCCGACAACACGGTCGCGCTCTATCCGATTGGCTTGTTCAACGATCTCGACAGGCACCTGACTCTCGCCGGGGCCGAGCGCTGGTCGAGCGAGCTCGGAATCTGGGTCGAGCGCATGGAGCGGCGCGCGCACTGAGCGCCACCACGGCACGCTGATCCCCTAAGCGACCCAACCTTCGATGCTCTTTAATTCGCCACAGTTCATTTTCTGCTTCCTGCCGATCGTCCTGGCGGGCTTTGCGGTGCTCTGCCGCTTCGGACGCACGCCCGTGGTCGCGTGGCTCGCCTTCATGTCGCTGGTGTTCTACGCCTACTGGCGTCCGGCGTTTGTCCTGCTGCTCGTCGGGTCGATCCTGGTGAACTATGGTTGCGCGCACCTCATCTGGCGCCACCGCAGTCAGCCGCGATTGCAGAGGGCCATTCTCATCCTCGGCATCGCGGCGAACCTCGGCGCCCTCGCCTACTTCAAGTACCTGTTCCCCTTCATGAATTTCGTGAGCGGCGCGCTGAGCCTGGGGCAGACGATCGGCAACGTGATACTGCCGCTCGGGATCTCGTTCTTCACCTTCACGCAGATCGGCTACCTGGTCGATCTCGCGCAGCAGGAGGCGGAGCCGCAGGATTTCGTCAGCTACGTGCTGTTCGTCACCTTCTTCCCGCACCTGATCGCCGGTCCGATCCTGCACCACCGCGAAATCATGCCGCAGTTCGCCCCGGGCCGGACCTTCGCCCTGCGCTGGGACGACGTGGCACTGGGGCTCACGTGGTTCACTCTCGGCCTGTGCAAGAAAGTGCTGATCGCCGATCACCTGGCCCAGTATGCCGATGGCGCATTCGCCCACCCGGCGAGCGTGGGCACCGGAGACGCCTGGCTCGGGGTGCTCAACTATTCGCTGCAGCTGTACTTTGACTTCTCGGGATACTCCGACATGGCGCTCGGACTGGCGCGCATGTTCTCCATCCGCTTGCCGTTTAACTTCGACTCGCCCTACAAGGCGCAAAGCATCATCGAGTTCTGGTCACGCTGGCACATGACGCTCACGCGCTACCTGACGCTCTACGTCTACAACCCCTTCTCGATGTGGATCAATCGCCGCCGCGCAGCGACGGGCAAGCCCAACTCGCGCAAGGCGAGCCGTACGGCCTCCGGATTCACCAGCATGGTTGCGCTGCCGACGCTCGGGACGATGTTTCTCGCGGGTATCTGGCACGGCGCCGGCACGCAGTTCCTCATCTTCGGGCTGCTGCACGGCAGCTACCTGACGCTGAACCACGCGTGGCGAATCTTCCGCCGCGAGGGCGCCCTGGTGACGCGGATGGTGTCGTGGGCCCCCGTGAGCCTGCTGCTCACCTTCGCGGCCGTGCTGGTGGGACAGATCTTCTTCCGCGCCGCCTCGACGAGCGATGCGCTGCACTTGCTCGCCGGTCTGTCCGGGCTGCGCGGCAGCTCAGGCGGCTATCAGCTGGCGCACAGCTGGCACGTGTACCTGGTGCTCGCCTTGCTGCCGGTCGTGTGGCTGCTGCCCAATACGCAGGAGATTCTCGGTCAGGTCCCCACGGTGCGCGCGCTGCAGTTCCCGCGACTGGAGTGGTTGCGGTGGCAGCCGAACTGGGTATGGAGCGGTTGCCTCGGTGCCGCCCTGATCCTGGTCCTCTGGTACATGACCGACACGAGCGTCTTTCTGTATTTTCAGTTCTAGCCGTCGCGCGTGGCGCCCGCCCGCGCCGACTCAGGCGCGCCGCTCACGCTGCCGCGCGAGCTCGTGCCGGGCAACCAGATCACGGTGTACCTCGTCGGCACCCTCGCCGATGCGCACGGTGCGTTGATAGGCATACATCTCCGCCAGGGGCCGGTCGCCGGAGACTCCGATGCCTCCGTGAAACTGGATCGCGCGGTCGAGCACGCCGAGCGCCATGGCAGGTGCCAGCACCTTGCACTGCGCGACCTCGGAGCGCACCGCCTTCATGCCGTGCCGCTCGATCATCCACGCGACCCGCATCACGTAGGCCCGGCACTGCTCGATCTCCATGCGCGAGCGCGCCACGGCATCGGTAAAGGTCTGGCGCTCGCTGAGTTTCTGGCCCGAGATCACCCGCTCGTCTCCCCAGCGGCACATCTCGCGCAGGGCGCGTTCGGCAGCACCGACCGACCCCATCGCAAGCGCGATGCGGCCGATGCCCATGCCTCCCTGCATGAGGATGAAACCCTCGCCCTCCCGTCCGAGCAGGTTGCCCACGGGAACCCGCACGTCCTGGAAATGCAGTCGGGCGTGCCCGTACGGAGCGTGGTCGTAGCCGAAGATGCTGTCGTAGCCCTCGACGCTCAGGCCCGGCGCGTCCCGCGGCACGAGAATGATCGAGTGGCGCGCGTGCCGCGGACCGTCGGGGTTGGTACGCGCCAGCACCAGGGTGATCTCGCACTCCTGTTGCATGCTGCCGGTCGCCCAGGCCTTGTGGCCGTTGAGCACGTACTCGTCGCCCTCGCGGCGTGCCTCGAGTTTGAGCTCCGTCGGGTCCGAGCCCGGTATGTCCGGTTCGGTGATGCTGATGGCTGCCCGGATCGAGCCCCCGAGCAGCCGTGGCAGGTAGCGCTCGCGAATGGCGGGCGTCGCGTGCGCGTGGATAAGCAGCGCGTACCAGATGGTGCCGGTGTAGCAGTTGAAGCTCTCGGAGCCCAGAGGGCTGGTACTCATCAGCTCGGCGAGCGGTGCGTACTCGTAGAGCGAGAGGCCGTGTCCGCCGATCTCCTTCGGCAGCGGGAAGATCCACAGGCCCTGCGCCTTGGCGCGGGCGCGCAGCTCGCGCAGTACCGGCTGCCAGGTCCAGCGATTCGCGGCGGCGCGCTCCTGCGCGGCGTGGACGGCCTCGGCCGGGTAGACCTGCTCCTCCATGAAGCTGCGCACCCGCCCGATGAGCTCATTCACGTGGGGCGGCTGTTCGTACTGCATGCGGGCTCTCCGGGGTGACTCAGCCTGGGGCTTGCAAACTGGACGCTAGCATACCAGTTTGGGAGAGCCACGCTCTGCGCGCCGCGCGCAGCTAGCGGATCGTGATTCCGGCCTTGGCGGCGGCCCGATGCATGCGTGCCCGGCTATCGGCGGCATGTGCGCGCAGTACCCGTCCGGCGCGCTCCGGATCGCGCGCGGCGATCGCCTTGACGATCGCCTTGTGCTCGGCGTTGGATACCTCGAAACCACCACCCTCCTTCAGTCCCTGCAGCCTGAACAGCAGCAGCTCCTTGGTGAGGCGGCGGTAGGTGGCGGTCAGGCGCGCGTTGCCGGCGAAGTCGACCAGCGCGTCGTGAAACTCGAGGTTCAGCTGGTGATAGCGCTTGATGTCGCGCGCAGCAGTAGCCTCGTCCATCTGCGCCAGCAGGCGGCGCAGGACCGCGACCTGCTCGTCGCTGATGCGCTCGGCGAGGCGGCGCCCGATCAGCTCATCGAGCGCCTCGCGTACGTCGTACACCTCGTCCGCTTCGGCGACGGACACCTCGCGCACAAAGGTGCCGCGGTTGCGCTCGGCGCGCACCAGGCCGCACTCCTCCAGGGCGCGCAGCGCCTCGCGCACCGGTCCGCGACTGGTGCGGAAGCGCTCGGCGAGCTCGACCTCGTTGATGCGCTGGCGCGCCGTGAGTTCGCCGCGCAGGATCATCTGCTCGATCTCGGCTTGCACCAGCGAGGGCAGCGAGTGCGCCTGGAGGATCTCGAGTGCAGTTGGGGCGTTCACAGGCTCGGGCTCGGTGCAGGTGGAGCGGGTTGAGAGTGTCAGCATAAAACTGTTGACACTTATGAGGCAAGTCCTAGAATTGGAGGTCCCGCCGGCCTGCGAAGTGCACGGGGCGATCCGAATGCATCATTGGCATCCGCCCCGAAGCCGGCCCGTCCCACGGCCACCTGGTAGACCCCGATGAACGCCGACCCCTACCTGCTCACCCCCGGTCCCCTCACCACCTCGGTGCGCACCAAGCAGGCGATGCTGCGCGACTGGGGCTCGTGGGACGCCGACTTCAACCGCATCACGGCTCGCATCCGCGAGCGCTTGCTGCAGATTGCCTACGCGGCTGCAACCCACGAATGCGTGCCCTTGCAGGGCAGCGGCACTTTCGCCGTGGAGGCGGCCATCGGCACTCTGGTGCCGCGCAGCGGCGGTCACGTGCTCGTGCCGCAGAACGGTGCCTACTGCCAGCGCATCGCCCGCATCTGCCGGGTGCTCGGTCGGCGCCTGACCACGATCGACTACGCCGAGAACGCCCCGGTACGCGCGGCCGACATCGACGCCGCGCTCAGCGCCGATCCTTCGATCAGCCACGTGGCGCTGGTGCACTGCGAGACCAGCACCGGCATCCTGAACCCGCTCCCGGAAATCGCCCAGGTCGTCGCGCGTCACGGCAAGGGGCTGATCGTGGATGCCATGAGCTCCTTCGGTGCGCTGGAAATCGACGCGCGCCGCGTGCCCTTTGATGCCGTGGTGGCTGCCTCGGGCAAGTGCCTCGAGGGACCACCGGGGATGGGGTTCATTCTGGTGCGGCGCGAGGCGCTCGAGCGCGCCGAGGGCAACTGTCACTCGCTGGCGATGGATCTCTACGATCAGTGGGTCTACATGCAGAAGACCACGCAGTGGCGCTTCACGCCACCGACCCACGTGGTCGCGGCATTCGACAGCGCCATCGAGCAGTACCTCGAGGAAGGCGGGCTCGCAGCGCGCGGCGCACGCTACGCGAGCAACTGCCGCACGCTCATCGAGGGCATGGGCCGCCTCGGGCTGCGCAGTTTCCTGCCCGCCGCGATCCAGGCGCCGATCATCGTCACCTTTCATGCGCCCGAGACCCCGCGCTACGAGTTCAAGAGCTTCTATAACGCGGTCAAGGAACGCGGCTACATCCTTTATCCCGGCAAGCTCACGAGCGTCGAGACCTTCCGCGTCGGCTGCATGGGTCAGCTCGGTGAGCGTGGCATCGGCGGCGCGGTTGCAGCCGTGGCGGACGTACTCGCCGGCCTGAGGGCCGCAGCATGAGCGCGCCGAGCGCCGCACGGCGGATCGAAGTCAACGGCCGTGGCTACGCCCTGCCCCGCCAGCCGTCGGTCGTGGTATGCGTCGATGGCTGTGAGCCGGACTACATCGCCCAGGCGGTCGCCGGCGGCAGCGCGCCCTGGCTGGCAACCGTGCTGGCGCAGGGCGCCTCGGTCATCGCCGACTGTGTCGTGCCGAGCTTCACCAATCCGAACAACCTGTCGATCGTGACCGGGGTAACCCCGGCGGTGCACGGTATCTGCGGCAACTTTCTCTATGACACCGACAGCGGCACCGAGGTCATGATGAACGACCCGAAGTGGCTGCGTGCGCCCACGCTGCTCGCCGGCCTGGCGCAGGCGGGCTGCACGGTCGCGGTGATCACCGCCAAGGACAAGCTGCGCAAGCTCCTCGGCCACGGCCTCAAGGGCATCTGCTTCTCGGCGGAAAAGGCCGACGAGGCCACGCTTGCAGAGCACGGCATCAGCAACGTGCTCGAGCTGGTGGGGCTGCCGCTGCCGAGCGTCTACAGCGCGGCGCTCTCGGAATTCGTGTTCGCCGCGGGCGTGAAGCTGATGCAGAGCCGGCGACCGGATGTCATGTATCTCTCGACCACCGACTACGTGCAGCACAAGCACGCCCCCGGCTCGCCCGAGGCCAATGCCTTTTACCGCATGATGGACGGCTACCTTGCTACGCTCGACTCGCTCGGCTGTGCAATCGCGGTGACCGCCGATCATGGCATGAATGCCAAGACGCGCCTCGATGCCACGCCGAACGTGATCTATCTGCAGGACGTGCTCGATGACTGGCTCGGAGCTGCGCGCGCGCGCGTAATCCTGCCGATCACCGACCCGTACGTCGTGCACCACGGTGCGCTCGGCTCCTACGCAACCGTCTACCTGCCCGCCGGCACCGACCCGCAGGCGCTGGCGCGGCGCATCGCCGGCCTGCGCGGCATCGAGGTGGTGCTCACCCGCGCCGCGGCCGCCGAGCGCTTCGAGCTGCCGCCGGACCGCATCGGGGACCTGGTGGTCGTCGCCACGCATGCAGTCGCCATCGGTGGCGCGGCCGCGAAGCACGACCTGTCCGGACTGGATGCGCCGCTGCGCTCGCACGGGGGCATCGCCGAGCAGTCGGTGCCACTCATCATGAACCGCCCGTTCGCCAAGCTGGACACCAACCGCCGCTGGCGCAACTTCGATGCCTTCGACTGGGTGCTGAACCATGTCCACTGAGCGCGCGCCGCGCCCCGCCGTCCCGCCGGTGCGGCGCGAGGGCCTGCGCATCGGCGGCGAGCAGCTCGACACCGGCCGCGCCTTCGAGGTCCACAATCCCTATACCGGCACCGTCATCGCCACGGTCGCCAAGGCCGGGGTCGCCGAGGTGCGCCGCGCCATTACGCTGGCGCGCGCCTTCCGCTCCCAGCTGAGCCGTTACGAGCGCTCCCGCATCTGTTACCGGGTGGCGGACGCGCTGCGCGGGCGCGCCGAGGAACTGGCGAACCTCATCACCGCCGAGAGCGGCCTGTGCAAGAAGGACTCGCTCTACGAGGTCGGTCGCGCCTGCGACGTCTTCACCTTCGCCGGCAACGCCGCGCTGCAGGACGACGGGCAGATCTTCTCCTGCGACCTGACCACGCACGGCAAGCGGCGCAAGGTCTACACCCTGCGCGAGCCGCTGCAGGGGGTAATCACCGCCATCACTCCCTTCAACCATCCGCTCAACCAGGTAGCGCACAAGGTCGCCCCCAGCATCGCCAGCAACAACCGCATGGTGCTGAAGCCCTCGGAAAAGACCCCGCTGAGCGCGCTCGCGCTGGCCGACATCCTCTACGAGTGCGGCCTGCCGCCGGCGATGTTCAGCGTCGTCACCGGCGACCCGGCCGAGATCGCCGATGAGCTCCTGACGCACCCGGACGTGGACCTGGTCACTTTCACCGGTGGCGTCGCGATCGGTAAGTACATCGCCGCTAAGGCGGTGTACAAGCGCCAGGTTCTCGAGCTCGGCGGCAACGATCCGCTCATCGTAATGGAGGATGCCGACCTCGACGAGGCGACCACGCTCGCGGTGGCAGGCTCCTACAAGAACTCCGGACAGCGCTGCACGGCCATCAAGCGCATGCTCGTGCACGAGTCCCTCGCCGAGGGCTTCGTGGCGCTGCTGGTAGAGAAGACGCGCGCCATCAAGTACGGCGACCCGATGGACCCCGCGACCGACATGGGCACCGTGATCGACGCGGCCGCGGCCCGCGCCTTCGAGGAAAAGGTCGCAGCCGCCGTCGCCCAGGGGGCACAACTGCTGTACGGCAACATCCGCCGCGGAGCGCTCTACTCGCCGACGGTACTCGACCGCGTCACACCCGAAATGGACGTCGCAAAGACCGAGACCTTCGGGCCAGTGTCCCCGGTGACCCGCTTCGCGAGCCTGGACGAGGCGATCCGCATCGCGAACTCGACCGTCTACGGGCTCTCCTCGGCGCTGTGCACCAACCGTCTCGACTACATCACGCGCTGCGTAACGGAGCTCAACGTCGGCAGCGTCAACGTGCGCGAGGTCCCCGGGTATCGCCTCGAACTGACCCCCTTCGGCGGCATCAAGGACTCGGGCTTGGGCTACAAGGAGGGCGTGCAGGAAGCCATCAAGAGCTTCACGAATACCAAGACCTACTCGCTCCCCTGGCCATCCTAGCGGCGGCCCTGAACGCTCCACCGCCGGTCCTTCGCCGTCACGGCGAAGGCGGCGCTGTGTGCGGGCGGCCTCCGTAGCTGACGTGCATCGCATTGGAGGGGCTGGGTAGAATGCACCGACGCACGTGCCTGCCGCGGTCCGAGGCCGTGAACCGCCGGAGATTCAAGGACATGTCCAGGGTGCCCCTCGCCTCCTCAACGCTCGCGCTGCTGCTGGCCGCCTGCGCAGGCGGGAGTCCCCGCGCGGAGGTTTCCCAGCCGGCTTCGGCGCCGGCCCCGGCGGCCCCGGCGGCCGCGACCGTGCCCCCGCCACAAAGCGCCGAGACACTCGCGCCCACCGAAACCGCCCCGGGCGCGCCCGCGGCGGCTTCTCCGCCACCGCCGATCGTGGCTGCTCCGGTGGAAGCTGCGCCCGCGCCGCCAGCCGACGCCGCCCGGACAGCAGCGGCGGCTAAGCCCGTGAAGAGCTCAGCCACGCCTGACCCGCCGGCCGCCAAAGCTGCCGACAGTGCAGCTACGGGCCCTCGGCCAGCCGCCCCGCTGAGCGCCGCGGCAGCCGCCTCCGCCCCGGCCGCCGCGGCTGCGGCACCGAAGAGTGCGCCCGCCGCACCGACGCTCGACCTCAAGGGGCTCGAGCAGCGGCTGCGCGACACGCACGCCATCGGTGTCTTCACCAAGTTGTCGCTCAAGAACCAGGTGGATGACCTGCTCGACCAGTTCAAGACCTTCCACAAGGGCCAGGTTCCGCCGACGCTGCCGCAGCTGCGCCAGAAGTACGAGGTTCTGCTGATGAAGGTGGTGAGCCTTCTGCAGGATGATGATCCGTCACTGGCGAACGCGGTCTCCACCTCGCGCGAGGCGATCTGGGGCGTGTTGTCGGATCCGCAGCAGTTCGCAAACATCTGACACAGGAGTCACCATGACCACACGACTGCTCTTGGCTGCCGCGGCTGCCCTCGGCCCCTGCGTGGGTGCGGCGGCGGAGCCGGACCCGGGGAAGGATCTGAAGGCCACGATCGCTCTGCAGGGGTTCCCCTGTGATCAGATCGTCAGCTCCAAGCGTAACGCCGACAGTGACTACACCGCCGCCTGCAAGGACGGCAACCATTACCACGTGTTTGTCGACCCCTCCGGCCGCGTCGTCGTCAAGAAGCTCTAGGCAGGCCCCGCGGCCCTAAAAGACGAAGGACGCGCCGGCCAGCATCTCGAACTGGAAGAGCGTCGAGCCCGAAGCGCGGATCGAGCAGATCGCACCGGCCTGCCCGGAGCCGCAGAAGATGGCCGTATCGGTGTCCATGAAGGTCACATAGCCGCGCGCCTCGAAGCGCAGGCGAAAGTGGGTGGCCAGCGGCACACGCAGCCCCAGGGCGAGCGACATTGAAAAGCGCGTGTCCTCCTGCCCACCGGCTACATCCGGTGAGAAGCGCGTCGCGCCGAGACCGCCGGCGAGATACGTCTGCAGGCGCGGCTGCTGATCGAGAGTGAGCGTGCCCCCGAGGTGCAGGTACTCGACCTTGGCCCCGAGCGACGCAAATCCCGCACCCGTCAGCGTGGTCGACTGCCGCGAGTAGAACAGCTCGTACTGGCTCATCGAATCGGCACGCGCATCCAGGGCGAGCGCAAAGGAGCCGTGGTCGCTCAGATCGACGGATTGGTTGTTGGTCGTGTCGGTGAAGCGCCCCCCGACTCGGTAGCCCCCGAATGGCGCGATCTCGAAGGCCATCTCCGGCGGCTCGGCCGCCGCCGCCGCGCCTGAGAGGGCGAGGCAGAGGCCGAGTGCGGCGCCCGACACCGCGCTGCGATGGCGCCGCAGGCTTCTAGGCATGGGCGGTCTCCAGAACGATGCGACCGCGCGCGCGGCGCTCGGCCATGAGCTTCAGTGCCTGTGGTGCCTGCTCGAGCGGCAGCACCTCGGTCACGAGCGGTGCGAGCCGGCCTTCGCGATGCCAGCGGAACAAGGCCTGCAAGGCGGCGCCGTTGCGCGCCGGCAGCCGGTGCTCGTCCGAGGACGGCTGGATGCCGTGGATGTCGGCGTTCTTGAAGAGGGCCGGCCCCAGCGCGACGTGCGCCATGCCGGCGGCGAAACCAATCGACACGTAGCGTCCCTCCCAGCCCAGCGCGCGCAGCGCCGGCTCAGCGTAGCTGCCGCCGACGCCATCGAGCACCACGTGGAAACCCGCCGCGTCGCGCACGCTGCTGATCTTGCCGAGCGAGGCGACCGGCTCATCGGGGCGCGGGGCGTGGGCCAGGAACTCGGCGGTGAGCGCCTTCTGGGCCGCGAGGCCGAGCGGCCCCGGGGCGTAACACACGGTTGCGTCGGCACCATGCCGCCGTGCCAGGGCGCACTTCTCGGCCGATGAGGCCGCGGCGACCACGCGCGCCCCGAGTGCCTTGCCGATCTGCACGCCGGCCAGGCCGGCCCCGCCACCGGCGCCCAGCACCAAGAGCAGCTCCCCGGGCGCCAGATGGGCGCGATCCTGCAGGGCATAACGCACGGTCATGGAAGCGATGTAGAAGGCCGCCGCGCTGCGCATGTCCATCGAGTCGGGGATGACCGCCAGCTCGGCCTCATCAAACAGCGCCGCCTCGGCAAAGGTGCCGCGTGCGCCGCAGCCGAGCACGCGCTCCCCCACGCGCCGCTCGCGCACCCCGGAACCGACGGCGCGCACGATGCCGGCAGCCTCGACGCCCGGAACCATCGGCAGCGAGCGCTTCAGCTGCGATCGCCCCTCGACCGCGAGCAGGTCGGTGAAGTTCACACCGCTGGCGTGGATCTCGACCCGCACCTGTCCGGGTCCAGGCTCGGGCAGCTCGAGCTCCTCGACACGCAGCGCCTCGGGTGGACCAAATGCTCGACAAACAATCGCCCGCACACCTCTCCCCTGCCTGCCGGACTCACCTGCGGCGGCGGCGCCGAATTCGCGTGGTGCGGCGAGTATAAGCTGCCGCACCCGCGGGCACGTTTGACGGTGGCAGCGCTGCCGCGGCGGCGCCCGGGGGGGGCGCCTCGCCTGTATCACGCTCACCACAGCCACTTTCCGCCTCCGCAGCAGGCGCGCGCCTTGCGGCGGGCGCCGGCGCTGAGGCGGCCGCAGCACGGCGCGTGCCAGCAGAGGCCGCGGGCCGAAAACACGGTAGGACACATATCGTATGTACATTCACCTTTTTTTAATGCAAGATAAGCCTCGTATCGACCGCCCGTGTATCACCGCGGCGGTGGAGGGGGCCCACGCATTCCGACCAGCGCAGTCCGTGCATGTGATCCCGGCGCGAGCGCCTCACGGCTCTTCGACGACCCGCCCGCCACGATCAGCTCACGTACGCCCCTGCGCCCTGTCGGATTTGAGCCACAGGGTATTTTCGTACCGTCCGCTTTGACGTTTTCAGACAGACCGTTCAATTGGGGGGACAGCCGGCATGATTCATGTGGATGAGAAGCGCGCCGCACGGCGTGCGGCCTGGATAAGCACCGTCGCGAGCCTCGCAGGAGTGAGCTGCCTTGCCTCACCCGCGTGGGCTGATCAGGCGGCCGATGCCGCCGCCACCGGTCCGGGAAGCGGTGAACTGACCGAAGTGGTGGTCACCGCCAACCGCCGCCAGGAAAACCTGCAGTCGGTGCCGATCATGGTGAGCGCGATCACCGGTGAGACCGCCACCAACATGGGTATCACCGACACCATGACGCTGGCGAACTCGGTCCCGGGGCTGAACTTCCAGCGCCAATCGAACGCCTCGATCCCCTTCCTGCGCGGCGTCGGCTCGCCGGTAGGCCAGTCGGGCGATGAGCCCTCGGTCGCCCTCTACGTCGATGACGTCTACATCCCGGCCGGCTCCGCCTCGCTCTTCAACCTGAACGCCGTCGACCGGATGGAGGTTGAGAAGGGCCCGCAGGGCACACTCTTCGGCCGCAACGCGACCGGCGGCGTGGTGCAGATCTTCACGCGCAACCCGACCGCCACGCCCACCGTGGACGTCAACGTCGGCTACGCGAACTACGACACCATCTACTACAACGGCTACGCGAGTGGGGCGCTCAGCAACACGCTCGCCGCCAACATCTCCGGCTATGCCTACAACCAGCACGACGGCTGGGGCACCAACGTGGCCAGCGGCAACCCGGCCTACACCAGCTGGAACAACGGCGGGCGCGTCAAGTTCCTGTGGACGCCGAACGACAAGTTCAGCGCCCTGCTGACGGGTGACATCGACGTCACGCGTACCGAGGTCGGTATCGCCTATCGCCCGGCCGCGGGCACGCTGGCCGTACCCGGCCTGTTCCCGCCGCCCGAGGGCTACTACGACGTCGACGAGCGTGACTCGCGCTCGATCACCAAACAGGAAGGCGTGAGCCTGAAGCTCGACGGCGACCTGGGCTGGGGCCGGCTGATCAGCATCACCGCCTGGCGGCAGACCGATGCACAGCAGGACTTCGCCTACGACTCCGTCCCGATTCCGGTGGCCTACGTGCTCATCCACAACCCCGAGCACACCTGGACGGAGGAACTGCGTCTGCTGTCGCCGGACAGCTCGAAGCTGCGCTGGATCGTCGGCCTGTACTACTTCAACGACCGTGCGGCCTACGATCCGCTCACCTTCCAGGGTGCAATCGTCGCGCCGTTCGACTACATCAACACCTACGGCTACCAGAAGACCGAGTCCTGGTCGGGCTTCGCCGACGGCACCTACCCGATCACCGACAACACCAACATCACCGCGGGCTTCCGCTACACCTCCGACAAGCGCGACGTGGAGGCGGGCACCTTCACGACCGCTACCGACTTCGTGCCGGCCCCCAATTCGCCGGGGACGACGACCTGGAACAAGCCGACCTACCGCCTGGTCCTGAGCCATAACTTCACCCCGGACGTCATGGGTTATGTCGGCTACAACCGCGGCTTCAAGAGCGGCATCTACAACCTCGTGATCCTGCCGTTCAGCCCGATCGGTCCGCCGGTGCAGCCGGAGACCCTCGACTCCTACACGATCGGCGCCAAGACCGAGTTCCTGGACCACAAGCTGCGTGTCAACACCGAGGCGTTCTACTACAAGGACAAGAACATCCAGGTGGACGAGGTGAACGGCGCGGCGACCTTCATCACCAACGCGGCCTCGGCGACCTTCAAGGGCATCGACCTGGACATCACCTACCGGCCCATCCCGTCGCTGACCATCACCGCTTCGATGGAGTACCTGGACGGCAAGTACGACTCCTTCCCGAACGGGCAGTACTGGGTCTACCAGCCGGTCGGCGGCGGCAACTGCGCCTTCACCGTCGTACCGGGCGGACCGACGCCCTGCGGCGGGCTGGCAACGCCGCCGGGCTACAACCCGACGACCGGCAACTGGGACCTGGGCGGCAACAAGGCCATCCAGTCGCCGCCCTTCTCGTCCTACCTGTCCTTCGCCTACCACCTGCCCTCGCCGGCGGGAGCGTGGGACTTCTCCGTCGCCTGGACGCACACCGGCAACTACTACGCCGACGCCGACAACGGCCAGGGCCAGGTCTCGCCGAGCAAGCCGGAGAACGACAAGCAGGCGCTGCTCGACCTCATCAATGCTTCGGTCACGTGGACCTCACCGAGCGGACACTGGAACGCACAGGTGTATGGCCGTAACCTGACGGGACAGAAGTACTGGTCGTTCGCGCTGGAAGATGCCTTCGAGACGCAATACTCGGCGGCCGCGCCGCGCGTCTACGGCATCACCCTGGGCCTGCACTGGTAAGGACGAGCCAAGCCGCGGGCGGCCGCGGCGACGGAGGTCATATGAGTCAGGTGGCACGCAAGGCCGACCCATCGGCGGCCTTCAACCTGGTGATCGACGGTCGCGTCGTGGCGGGCGCTGCGACCATGGAAGTGCTCAACCCGGCCACGGGCCAGGCTTTCGCGACCTGTCCGCGCGCGGATGCCAAGCAGCTCGAGGCCGCCGTCAAGGCCGCCAAGGCGGCTTTCCCGGCTTGGGCGAAGCTCGGCATCGAGGCACGGCGCGCCAAGCTGCTGCGCATTGCGGATGCGCTCGAGGCGCGCATCCCCGAGTTCGCCAAGCTGCTGACGCTCGAGCAGGGCAAGCCGCTCGCCCAGGCCACCGGGGAGCTGCAGGGCTCGGTCATCATGATGCGCATGCTGGCGGCGATGGATCTGCCGAGCAAAGTGCTGCGGGAGGACGAGCGCGAGAAGATCATCGAGCACCGCACCCCGCTCGGGGTGGTAGCGGCTATCACGCCGTGGAACTTCCCGATGGTGCTGCTCGCGGTCAAGGTGACACCCGCGCTGCTCGCCGGCAACACGGTGGTCGCCAAGCCGGCGCCCACGACCCCGCTCGCCAGCCTGCGCTTCGTCGAGCTGTGCAACGAGCACCTGCCAGCGGGTGTGATCAACAGCATCACCGACCAGAACGACCTTGGCGGCCTGCTCACCAAGCATCCGGACGTGGCCAAGGTATCCTTCACCGGCTCGACGGTCACCGGCAAGAAGGTCATGGAGAGCGCCGCCGCCTCGCTCAAGCGCATTACTCTCGAGCTCGGCGGCAACGACGCCGCGATCGTGCTCGATGACGTGGACGTCAAGGAGGTCGCGCCCAAGATCTTCGCCGGGGCGATGGTGAATGCCGGCCAGGTGTGCCTCGCGATCAAGCGCCTGTACGTGCACGAGTCGCAGTACGAGCAGATGTGCGCCGAGCTCGCCAAGCTCGCCGCCACCGCGGTGGTCGGGGACGGCATGAAGCCGCAGACCGAGATCGGCCCGCTGCAGAACCAGAT
>Ga0335076_10000383_pt1 | contig 40197 bp, 37 predicted proteins | sample Lox_Sample_25_FD_206717 | JGI IMG/M metagenome (GOLD analysis project Ga0335076, IMG submission 206717) | Soil microbial communities from Loxahatchee National Wildlife Refuge, Florida, United States - Lox_Sample_2.5 | ecosystem: Environmental > Terrestrial > Soil > Wetlands | place: USA...
GCCGTCGCGCGCGACGTCGCCGGCCAGAATCGCGGCCGTCGATTCGAGCGGCGCGTCCTCGACCAACGCCAGCAGCCAGCCCTTGGCAAGCTCTTCGCCCCGCAGTGACAGCGCTTCGATTCCCGCTGATACGACCGGCCGTGGTCGCCGGCGCCGTGGCACACCCCGCTCCATCCCGCCACTTTTACCATGCATGGGACTTGTCCACATGCATTCACGTCGACGAATCGGCGTCGTTCGCGAAAATGAGCCGATGGCTGCCTCTCTGATCACGATCGCCGAGGCCCGCGAGCGGGTCCTGCGAGCCGCTCAGCCGCTCGGAACCGAGCGGGTCGCGATCGACGATGCCCACGGTCGCGTGCTCGCGGCCGATGTGAGGGCGACCGGCGACGTGCCGCCGTTCGCGTGCTCGGCGATGGACGGGTATGCGGTCCTCGAGGGCGATGCCGACCGCACCCTGACCGTGGTCGGCGAGTCCCGCGCCGGAGCTCCGTCGGCGACGGTGCTCGGCGACGGCAACGCGATCAGGATCTCCACCGGCGCGGCGATCCCGGCCGGCGCCACCGCGGTGATCCCTCAGGAGGACGTCGAAGCGAACGACGGCACGATCCTCACGCGGGCCGCGGTTATGCCCGGCGACCACGTGCGCGGCGCCGGCGAGGACATGAGCTCGGGCGAGACCGTGCTGCGCGCCGGGATCACGCTGGGCGCTGCCGAGCTGGGCGCCGCGGTTTCCGCCGGCGCCGCCGAACTGACCGTCTACCGACGCCCGATGGTGCAGGTGCTGTGCACCGGGGACGAGCTTCGCGCCCCCGGCGAGCCGCTCGGCCCGGGCGAGATCCACAACTCGAACGCGCCCATGCTCGATGCGCTCGCGGCCGCGGAGGGCGCGATCGCCGGAGGAGCGCGCCGTCTGCGCGACGACCCGGAGGCGACCGAAGCCGGGCTGGCGGCCGCGCTCGACACCGCCGACGTCGTGATCGTCACCGGCGGGGTGTCGGTCGGCCCCCACGACCATGTCAAGCCGGCGCTCGACCGCCTCGGCGTCGAGCAGGGGTTCTGGCGGGTCGCGCTCCAGCCCGGCAAGCCGACCTGGTTCGGCCGCCGCGGAGACGTGCTCGTGTTCGGACTCCCGGGCAATCCGGTCTCGGCCGTCGTGACGTTTTCGCTGTTTGTGCGCCCCGCGCTCGCCGCGCTCCAGGGCCGAACCGAGGAGCCCTCGCTCGAGCCCGAAGCCGTGCTCGGCGCCGCGGTCCGCCGCAACCCAGACCGCGAGCAGGCGGTGCGCGTACGCCTCGAGCGGAGCAACGGGAAGCTCGTCGCGATCCCCAACGGCCCGCAGGGTTCCCACATCGTGACCTCGCTCCTTGGCGCGGACGCGCTCGCGTTCATTCCCGCCGGGACGGGCGAGCTGGAGGCTGGCGCGGCCGTGGCGCTCGAGCGCCTTCCGCGCTGAGAAGATCCCGCCGTGCCTGTGTTCGTCGCGGCCGTCGCAGCGCTCACCGCGTTCGTGGCATCGCGCCGCTGGCGCCGGCGGCCGGCCAAGCTGCCCGCCAAGGCCGTGATCGTCTCGCCGGCCGAGTCGACGGTGATCGCGCGCGACGGCGCCGTGCGCTCGGCGCAGTCGGCCGAGCTGACGCTCGCCCAAGCCGATTTCAAGCGCATGTGGAACGCCACCCACCTCGAGAACCTGGCCCGCACCTATTGGCTGTTCCTCTCCCGGGTGACCGCGTGGACGATCCGCGTGATCTACGACGAGAACCAGCGGTCGGTCGTGTTTCTCGGCCGGCCGCTCACGTTGCTCCGCTTCGACGCGCCGCAGTACGAGATCGAGCGCGACCACGGCAAGGTCAGCTGGCGGATCCGGGACGGCCTGCTGGTGGCGCGCTCGGGTCGTGGCTGCGGCTTCTTGTCGCTCGACGTGAGGCATGTCGGCGACGAGCCCGACGGCCGCGTGAAAGTTCGCATCGAGGTCGAGGTGGCGAACTTCTATCCCGCGATCTCGGTCGGGTTCAGCACCCCGGTGTACGAGGCGACGCAGTCCGCGATCCATGTGCTCGTCACGCACGCCTTCCTGCGGTCGCTCGCCACGCTCGACCTGGCGCCCTCGAAGGTCGGCCGCTTCGCCGCCCACCGGCCCGACGTCCGTGCCGCCGCCAGCGCCGCGATCGACCGCGCCCGCCACATCCGCAACCGCGCCCAACACTGATTTGGGGCCGCCTTCGGCGGCGTCCGTGGGGCCAGGTTCCCCATCCTGTCAGTCTCGGTCGACCCTCGAGCTTGCTGTGAGCGAGGCGCTCGCCTCGCCGGCAGCCTCCAGGACCGATAACCACGCACTCGACGTCGGACGTTCGCCGAGTATCAAGAAACCGGTGCTATACCGGGACGAATATGCATTCGGCAGATCGCGGCCGCCGAGTGAGCGGTTATCGGGGCGGGCGAGTGAGCGGTTATCCGGCGGGCGAGTGAGCGGTTATCCGGCGGGCGAGTGAGCGGTTATCGAGGCGGCCGGGCCGCGGCGAGGGTTCAGCCGTAGCGGACGCCTGTCAGCGTCCTCAGCTTCGCCCGGTCGTGGCGCGCCGACACCCGGCGAACGGTCCCAGACCGCGAGCGCATTACGAGCGACTCGGTCGTGGCCCCCCGGTCGCCCTGATAGCGAACGCCCTGGAGCACGTCGCCGTCGGTGACGCCGGTCGCCGAGAAGAACACGTCCTCGCCGGCCACGAGGTCGTCGCAGGTCAGCACCCGGTTGAGGTCGTAGCCGGCGTCGATCGCGGCGGTGCGCTCATCGTCGTTGCGCGGCCAGAGCCGTCCCTTCATCTCGCCACCGATGCACTTGATCGCCGCCGCGGTGATCACGCCCTCGGGCGTGCCGCCGATCCCCCAAAGGATGTCGACCGGGGTGTTGTCGCTGACCGCTAGCAGCGCCGCCGACACGTCGCCGTCGAGGATGAGACGGACGCGCGCGCCGGCATCGCGAATCTCCGCCATCGCCTCGTGGTGGCGCTCGCGGTCGAGCATCACGACCATCACGTCGCGGATGTCGATCTTCTTGCGCTCGGCGATCAGCGCGAGCGTCTCGGGCAGCGGCCGGTCGAGGTCGAGCAGGTCGGCGATCTCAGGACCGCCGGCGATCTTCTCCATGTACACGATCGGGCCGGGGTTGAACATCGACCCGCGCTCGGATAGCGCGATCACCGAGATCGCGCTCGGCATCCCGAGCGCGGTCAGCCGCGTCCCCTCGAGCGGGTCGACCGCGATGTCGACGAGCGGCGGCGTGCCGTCGCCGATCTGCTCGCCGTTGAACAGCATCGGCGCCCGGTCCTTCTCACCCTCGCCGATCACGACTACGCCGTCCATCGAGACCGAGTCGAGGACGTGGCGCATCGCGTCAACCGCGGCCTGGTCGGCGCCCTCCTTGTCCCCGCGCCCGACCATCCGGGCGGCGGCGAGCGCCGCCGCCTCGGTCACGCGTACGAGCTCGAGCGCCAGGTTCCGGTCGGGCCGGGCGGGTCCGTCGCTCACGGCAGCCCCGGTGGCTTGCGGGTTTTCATGCTCTCCTTCGTCCGAGCGACCGACCCGACCAGGATCAGCAGCCCGCCGAGCAGCCCGATCCACCACCCCACGCTGATGCCGATCTCGCCGGGCGGCGTTCCGGGCTTGTCGATCAGTCCGCGAAACACGGTGAACGTGAGCGCCGCGATCGCGATGATCGCGGTCATCTCGCCGCGCGGCCACGAGAGCGCGTGGCCTCGCAGGATGATCCAGGCGAGCACCGCGGGCGCGATCGCCGCGATCAGCAGGAGGAAGCGCAGGATCATCAGCGAGTTCCAAGCTGTGCACGAGGTGTTCGGGCCCCGGCAGTTTCCGAGCACCGTGTACCTGTCGCCGAGCGTGTACCACGCCAGGAACACCGAGAGGCCCAAGATGGCCCCGCCGAGAACCGCGATCAGTTCCCCGCGGTCGAGCTGCCTGAAATCCATCGGCGCGGAGCCTATCCGGTTTGCCCCCGGCCGGCGCCGGCCTAGAGGTTGCTCGTAGCCCGCCCCGGTCGGGCGATTCCGCTCTCAACCGCCGCAACCCTGACCGCCTCGGTGACCGCGTCGTGAACGCCCTTGTCGAGCGCGTTGGGCACCAACTCCCCGTCCGTGGCGAGCTCAGCGATAACAGCGGCGGCCGCGAGCTTCATCTCGACGTTGATCCCGGCCGCTCCCGCCTTCAACGCGCCGGCGAAGATGCCGGGGTAGCCGAGCACGTTGTTGACGCTGCGGCCGTCGGCGGCGAACGCGGCGCCGGCGGCTTCGGCCTGCTCAGGCTCGATCTCGGGATCGGGGTTGGTGAGAGCCAGGATCACCTGCCCCGGGCGGATCATCTCCGGCTGGATCAGCCCGGCGCGCCCGGTCGTGGCCACGACCAGGTCGGCCTCCTCCATCACCCGTTCCATCGGGCTGATCTCGACGCCGTGCTCCCGCGCGCGGGCGTGAGACGCCTCGAGCGGATCGAACGCGAGCACCCGGCGCACCCCGGCTTCGACCATCAGCGATGCGATCCCGAACCCGGCGGCGCCGAGCCCAAGCTGACCGACCGTCGCCGCGCGCAGCTCGAGTCCGGCATACCGGCACGCGACGATCGCCGCCGCGAGCGACACCACCGCCGTGCCGTGGACGTCGTCGTGCATGACCGGCTGGGGCAGCTCCTGTTTGAGACGCCGCTCGATCTCGAAGCACTCGGGCGCAGAGATGTCCTCGAGATGGATGCCGCCGAACGTCGGCGCGATCCGCAGAACCGTGCTGACGAACGAGTCGACGTCGGCGGCGTCGATCAGGATCGGCATCGCAGAGATCCCAACGAACTGGTCGTAGAACACCGCCTTGCCCTCCATCACGGGCATCGATGCCACCGGCCCGATGTTGCCCAGTCCGAGCACCCGGGACCCGTTCGTGCAGATCGCGACGCTCCGCGAGATCATCGTGTACCGCGAGGCGAGCTCTGGCTGCTGCGCGATAGCCGTACACACGCGTGCGACCCCGGGGGTGTAGACGTCGCGCATCTCCTGAACCGTCCGTACCGGCCAGCATGCGTCGATCCGGAGCTTGCCGCCGACGTGCCTGAGCAGCGCCCGGTCCTGGTGCCAGAGGACGTTGACATTGTCGAGGGCGACCAGCAGCTCAGCGATCCGGTCGGACTGAGCGATGTCGCGCACCTCGACGGTTATGTCCCTGACCGTGTGCTCGCGACCGAGTGACACCGTCACGACGTCGCCGATCAGACCCTCCCCGTCGGCGATCGCCTGCGCGACCCGGGCGAGCTGCCCAGCGTGATGCCGGATCTGGACGCGATAGGTGCAGTCGAGCATGGTCCCTCCCTCACAGCCGGCGTGGCCTCAACGGTGTGTGTTTATCACCCTGCTGGTAGGTTCGGCTCCGTGACCGCGGAGTCCTCGTCCGGGCAGCGCCTGCAGCTGCGTCAGCTCGTGCCCGAGCCCGGACCGGTTCGTGCCGGAGTTCTCCTCTCCTCGCTCAACCTCGCCGGGCGTGCTCACATCGACCGTCCCTACGTGCTCGTCAACTTCGTCTCGAGCGCGGACGGGCGGGCGGCGTTCCACGGGGTCTCGCGCGAGCTCAGCGACCCCGGCGATCGGGAGATGTTCCACGGGCTGCGCGAGCGCGTCGATGCGATCCTGGTCGGCACCGGAACGCTCCGCTCCGAGCGCTACGGGAGGCTCGTCCGCGACCCCGAGCGCCGGCACCGGCGGGCCGCCTCGGGGCTTAGGCCGGAACCGCTTGCCTGCATCTTCTCGCGTGGAGATCTGCCCACCGACATCCCCCTGTTCTCCCACCCCGACGCCCGAGTACTCGTGTTCACCCCAGCGGAGCTCGACACCGCGGGGATGGCCGCGCAGGTCGAGGTCGTTCGCCTCGATCCCGGCGAGTTCACGCTGACCACGATGATGCGCCGCCTCCGGTCGGCCTACGACGTCCGCTCGCTGCTGTGCGAGGGCGGTCCGACGATGTTCGGAGCGCTGCTCGGTGAGGACCTCGTCGACGAGCTGTTCCTGTCGCTGGCACCCAAGCTCGTCGGGGGTGGCACCGCCCCGGGGATCACCAGAGGGCAGCCGCTCTCAGAGCTACGCCAGCTAACGCTTGTGTGGGCGATCGAGAGCCACAGCTCGCTCTACCTGCGGTACGCGCTTCACTGAACCGTTTCACCTTAAATGGTTAACCGGTTCACCTCGCTAGTGAACCGGTTAACCACGAGTTACTTTCGCGCAGTGACTCAAGTTCGCGCGAAGTTAATAGACCGGGTGCCTACAATGCCATTCAGTGACCGGCTCGATCGCAGCCACGGCGACCCCGACTGCGACGCGGATCGTCGAGGCGCTGCATGAGGCACGCCGGCGGACATTCGCGTTGATCGCGTCGGTGTCGGACGACGATCTCGAGCGCGTCCATTCACCGCTGATGAGTCCGCTGGCCTGGGACCTGGCGCACATCGCGGCTTACGAGGACCTGTGGCTCGTTAATCGTTACGGCGAACGGCCGCTGCTGCGTGACGACCTCGCCGCTATGTACGACGCGTTCGAGACACCGCGCGCGGTACGGGGTGACCTTCCGTTGCTGGGGCCCGCACAGGCGCGCGAGTACCTCGATGAGGTTCGCTCCAGAACGCTCGAGGTGATCGACGAGCGCGGCATCGGCGACGGTTCGCTACACGAGATGGTGCTCCGCCACGAGCACCAGCACGACGAGACGATGCTGCAGACACTGATGTTGGCGCGCCTCGACGGCTACGAGTTGGCCGGTCGGCGCCCGATGCCGGAATCGCTGCCGTCCGCGGCGACCGGACTGGACATGATCGAGATCGCCGCCGGCGAGTGCACGATCGGCGCCACCCCCGACGGCTTTGCCTATGACAACGAGCGCCCGCGCCACCGGACCGACGTGCCCGGCTACTTGATCGGACGCACGCCGGTCACCAACGCGAGCTACCTGACGTTCGTCGAGGGCGGCGGCTACCAGCGCCGTGAGTGGTGGACCGACGAAGGGTGGGCGTGGAAGGAGCAGTACGACATCACGCGCCCTGGCGCGTGGACGGCGGACCTGGACGCCGAGTGGCGGCTCGGCGGGCTCGAGCCGCTTCACCCGGACAGGCCGGTCGTTCATGTGTCCTGGTTCGAGGCCGACGCCTTTGCTCGCGCTCACGACGCTCGCCTCCCGACCGAAACGGAGTGGGAGAAGGCGGCGACCTGGGACCAGGAAAAGGAGATCGCGCGCCGCTACCCGTGGGGTAACCGGCGCCCGGCGCCCGGCCAGCATGCCAACCTCGACCACCGCGGGTGCGGGACCGCGCCCGTCGACGCCTACCCCGATGGCAGTTCAGCGTACGGGTGCCGCGGGATGATCGGCGACGTCTGGGAGTGGACGAGCACCTTGTTCGACGGCTACCCGGGGTTCGTCGCCCACCCGTACAAGGAGTACTCGGAGGTGTTCTTCGGACCCGACTACCGCGTGCTCCGCGGCGGGTCGTGGGCGACACGCACTCGCGTCGCGACCTCCACCTTCCGCAACTGGGACTACCCCCAGCGCCGCCAGATCTTCTCCGGCTTCAGAATCGCGAGAGACGCATGAAGCTCGTCCCCAGAAGCCGCAGGTTCAGGATCGCGAGCGACGCATGAGGCCGGCGACGCAGACCGGGGACATCAGGATCGAGTCGTTCCTGTCCGAGACCGACGAGCGCTCACTCGCCAACGACGTCCTCGACGGGCTGACCCGCCCGTTCAAGGAGATCCCGCCCAAGCACTTCTACGACGCGCGCGGCTCGGATCTGTTCGAGCGGATCTGCGAGCTGCCCGAGTACTACCCGACGCGGACCGAGCGCGCGATCCTGATCGCTCGCGCCGACGGGATCGTGCGACGGACCCGGGCCGGCGAGCTGGTCGAACTCGGCTCCGGGTCGGCCGAGAAGGCGCGGATCCTGTTGGGGGCGATGTCGAGGGCGGGAACGCTCCGCCGCTACGTTCCGCTCGACGTGTCCGAGAGCGCGCTCGAAGCAGCGGCAGAGGAGCTCGTCGAGGAGTTCGACGAGCTCGCGGTCCACGGCGTGATCGGCGACTTCGAGCGCCACCTCGGCCACCTCCCCGACCCCGACGGGACGCCGCGGATCGTCGCGCTGCTCGGCGGCACGATCGGGAACTTCCTGCCGGGCACGCGCCGGCGCCTGCTCCGCGAGATCGGAAGGCTGCTCGGCCCGCAGGACCGGCTGCTGCTCGGCACCGACCTGGTCAAGGAGCCGGCGGTGATCGAGGCCGCCTACGACGACGCCGAGGGCGTTACCGCGGAATTCAACCGCAACATGCTGCACGTGATTAATCGCGAGCTCGACGCTGACTTCTCCCCCGAGGCGTTCGACCACATCGCGTTCTTCGATCGCAAGCACGAATGGGTCGAGATGCGACTGCGGTCCCAGCGTCCGTGCAGCGTGCTGGTGTCGGACCTCGGGCTGCGGGTCGACTTCGCCGCGGGCGAGGAGCTGCGCACCGAGATCAGCGCAAAATTCACCCGGGCGCGCGTGGAGCAGGACTTCCACGCGGCCGGCCTCGAGCTCGACTGCTGGTACACCGACCCGGACGAGCTGTTCGCGCTGTCGCTGGCCGCCCCCCGGTAGGGTTCCCGTCCATGCAAATCGACGGCAACGGGGCACTCGTTGTCGGAGGCGCGTCGGGTCTCGGTGAGGCCACCGTTCGCCGGCTCCACGCGGGCGGCGCCCATGTCGTGATCGCGGACCTGAACGAGCAGCGCGGCCGGGCGCTCGCGGGCGAACTTGGCGAGCGCGCCACGTTCGTGCCGACCGACGTCACCGACGAGGGTGCCGTGCAGGAGGCCGTGGGCGCCGCGGTGGCGCAGCCGGTCACGTTCCGGATCGCTGTGTCGTGCGCCGGTATTGGCTGGGCCACGCGTGTCGCCGGCAAGCGCGGGCCGCACCCGCTCGAGCCGTTCGAGACCGTCATCCGCGTCAACCTGATCGGCACATTCAACGTGCTCCGGCTGGCCTCCACGGCGATGCTCGAGACCGAACCGACCGAGTCGGGCGAACGAGGAGTGTGCGTCAACACCGCGTCGATCGCGGCGTTCGACGGACAGATCGGGCAGATCGCCTACTCGGCCTCGAAGGGCGCGATCGTCGGCATGACCCTGCCGGCCGCCCGCGATCTGGCGTCGGTCGGCGTCCGCGTATGCGCGATCGCGCCGGGCACGTTCAACACGCCGCTGCTCGCCGCGCTTCCCGCCGAGAGTCGCGAGGCGCTCGGCCAGGCCGTCCCGTTCCCCTCGCGTCTCGGGCGCCCAGAGGAGTTCGCCGCGCTCGTCGCTCACATCGTCGAGAACGAGATGCTGAATGGCGAGGTCATCCGGCTCGACGGCGCGCTCAGGATGCCGCCTCGTTAGTGCACGCGGCCGCAGTCGGAATCTCCAAGAGTCTCCCTGGCCATGTGTACGACGCGCGATTCTTCGGACCTTTGCAGGGGTAAAATCCCGCCATCCAGGAAGGGAGTACCCGTTGGCGCTCACCATGCAGGGTGGTGAACGGCGACCCTTGTCCCCTGCAGGGACATCGCCAGAATGGTCGTGATGGAGGCACGCTCCGAACAGAATCGCGGAGCCAGTGAGTGGCTCGACCTTCAGCGCGCTGTCACCGACGCGCTCGATCGATCCGAATCGCTGACCGAGGCCGGTCCCCTGATCCTCGATGCGCTCGCTCGCGCGGAAGAGCGGGCTCGCAGCGAGCAGTTGCTCACCGATGCCGAGCAGGCGGCGGAGACGGGAAGCTTCGATCTGGAACTCAACACCGGCGATGCCCACTACTCGGCCGGCCTCAGCCATATCTTCGCCACGCCACCGGAGCTCGAGTTGACCCACGAGCGCCTGCTCGAGCGCGTCCATCCCGAGGACCGGGAGCTGTTCGATAAGTCGTTCGAGCGCGCCTGCGCCACGGACGAGGCCTTGCACTTCGAATTCCGCGTGACGCGGTTCGACGGCGCCGAGCGCGTCGTGCGCGCGCGCGGCGAGGCGGTTCTGCAGGACGAGGGCGGCCTGGTCAAGGTGGTCGGGACGATGCAGGACGTCACCGAGGAAGCCGCGGCGCGGTCCGCGCGCGACCTCCTCAGCTACGTCGTCCAGTCGACCCGTGACGCGATCGTGACCAAGTCCCATGACGGCACGATCACCAGCTGGAACCAGGGGGCGGAACAGCTCTATGGATTTCGCGAGGAGGAGGCCGTCGGGCAGCCGATCGGACTGATCGAGCCCGCCCACCGCTCCGGCGAGCAGCAGAAGATCCTGCAGACGTTGCTCTCGGGCGAGTCGATCGACAACTTCGAGACCGAGGGCGTTCGCAAGGACGGGAGCGTGATCACGGTCTCGCTCACCGTCTCGCCGGTGACCGACGCGAACGGCCGGATCGTGTCGACGGCGATCATCGCGCGGGACACAACCGAGCGCGTCCGCTACGAGGAACGGCTACGGCAACTTGCCGACCACGACCAGCTCACCGGCCTGTTCAACCGCCGGCGCTTCGACGAGCAGCTCAAGCGCGAGCTCGCTCGGGCCGGGCGCTACGCCGCTCACAGCGCCGTGCTCAGCATCGACATCGACAACTTCAAGGGCATCAACGACTCCGCCGGCCATGCCGCAGGCGACGCCGTGCTCGTCCAGCTGGCTCGCGTGCTCGCCCACCGGTTCCGCTCGACCGATCTGGTGGCGAGGCTGGGCGGCGACGAGTTCGCTGTGCTGCTCTCGGCGGTGGGTGTCGACGAGGCGCGCGCCGCCGCCGAGGATCTGCTCGCCGAGATTCGCAATAGCCCGGCGAATTATGGCGGCCGGCCGTTCCGGATCAGCGCCAGCATCGGCGTGAACGCGTTCGAGTCAGACGACGCGACCGCCGGCGAGGTGCTGGTTAACGCCGACCTCGCCATGTACGCGGCCAAGACCTCCGGCCGCGACCGGGTCGTCGTTTACACCGCGCCCGAGGCGCGCAAGGCACGCGCGATGGCAAAGCTGTCCTGGTCCCAGCGCATCCAGGACGCGCTCGACCGCGACCGGTTCGTGCTCCACCTCCAGCCGATCCTGGAGCTCGCCACCGGCCAGATCAAGCACGGCGAGTTGCTGCTGCGCATGAAGGGAGAGCGCGGCAAGCTGATCGCCCCCGGTGCGTTCCTGCCGGCCGCCGAGCGCTTCGGCCTGATCCACGCGATCGATCGCTGGGTGGTGGCGCGGGCGATCCAGCTCGTCGGCGAGTCGATGGGCTCGATCCCGCGGGTCGGGATCAATCTGAGCGGCGAGTCCGTGGTCGGCGATGCCGAGCTGCTGGGCATGATCGAGCGCGAGCTCGAGCGCTCGTCGGTCGATCCGGCAAAGCTGATCTTCGAGGTCACCGAGACGGCCGCAATCGCCAACATGCCCGAGGCGACCGAGTTCGCGCGGGGGCTGACCGATCTCGGCTGCAGCCTCGCGCTCGACGACTTCGGCACCGGATTCGGCTCCTTCTACTACCTCAAGCACCTCCCGGTGAGCTACGTCAAACTCGATGGCGAGTTCATCCAGAACCTCCCGCGGAGCGAGGTCGACGAGCACATGGTCAAGGCGATTGTCGGCGTGTCCCAGGCGCTCGGGATCAAGACCGTCGCCGAGTCGGTCGCCGACGCGGAGACGATCGGGCTGCTCCAGAAGCATCAGGTCGACTACGCCCAGGGTTACTTCGTCGGCAAGCCGACGCCGCTGAGCATCGCGCTCGCGGACGACGGGTGGCTCTCGAAGCAGAGCCGTCAGCTGTTGTAGCTACCTAGTTCAGGCGTTCGATCAGCATCGCCTGGCCCATCCCGCCGGCGACGCACATCGACTCGATCCCGAGCGTGCCGTCGAGCGCGCACAGGCCGTTGATCAGCGTGGTCATGATCCGCGCGCCGGTCATCCCGAACGGGTGCCCAAGCGCGATCGCACCACCGAACGGGTTCAGCTTCTCGTCCGGGATGCCGAGCTCGGCCTTGCACGGGACGATCTGGGCGGCGAACGCCTCGTTGATCTCGACCACGTCGACGTCGTCGATCTTCACGCCGGTCTGCTCGAGCAGCGCCTGGATCGCCGGGATCGGGCCGAGGCCCATGATCTCGGGCCGGATCGCCGCGACGGTCGAGCCGATGATCCGCGCCTTGGGCGTGAGACCGCGCTTCTTGGCCTTGTCCGCGGACATGACGAGGACCGCCGCGGCGCCGTCGTTGAGTGGACACGCGTTGCCCGCGGTGACGGTCCCGTCGGGGCGGAACGCGGGCTTGAGCTTCCCGAGCACCTCCATCGTCGTGCCGGCCCGCGGCCCGTCGTCCCTGGTCACGACCGTGTCGGGGACGTCGATTTCGTTCCCGTCCTTGTCGGTGTCCTTGTGCGCCGCCACCGGCACCGGCACGATCTCCGGGTCGAAATGGCCCGAGTCGCGCGCGTCAACCGCGCGGCTCTGCGAGGTCACCGCCCACTCGTCCTGCTGCTCGCGGGTGACGTGGCAGCGCTCGGCGACGTTCTCGGCGGTCATGCCCATGGGGATATAGACGTCGTACGCCGACCCATTCGAGCCGTTCAGGTGCGGGTGTTTGGCCTCGTCCATCATGCCCGCGCCGAGCCCCGCCCGCGACACCGCCTCGACCCCGGCAGCGATGTACTGGTCGCCCTCGCCGGCGGTGATCGCGTGAAACGCCATCCGGATCGTCTGCAGCGACGAGGCGCAGAAACGGTTGACCGTGCACGCGGGCACGTGATGATCGATCCCGGCCAGCAGCGCCGCGTTCCGGCCGACGTTGTAGCCCTGCTCGCCGACCCCGGAAGCGGCGCCCATCATCAAGTCGTTGGTCTGCGCGAAATCAACCTCGGGGTTGCGCTCGATCAGCGCCCGGATCGGAATCGCGGCCAGGTCGTCGGCGCGCACGGTCTTGAGCGACCCCTTGCCCGCCCGCCCGATCGGCGTTCGTATGGCGTCGACAATCACGGCTTCTGGCATCTGGTTTCGCTCCTGTGTCGGTGTCGGAGGTGCTGAAGGACTGTCGTTTCAAGCGTAGTTGCCGAACGCTCACGCCGACCCCGGTCGCGACACCATGTACAAGGCCCGGAAGCTCGCCTCAAGCCACCGACCAACGGGACATAAGCAAGTGGCGGATGCTTATGTCCCCGGGGGCGGGTGGACACCGGGGAGATTTCGGGCATCGTGCAGGTTGCGGGCGGCGCGGACGAAGAAGTTGCCCGACGTCCCCCCGGTAAGTAAGCTGCCTACCCGGCTCGGCGGGACCGCCGGGCAAACTCGCTCATAGGGGGCAGATCGTGATGTGGGACCGGGCTGTGATGACGCTGCGGGGTCTGCGTTTGCTCCTTGGTGCCGCGGTGTTCGGTGTGATGCTGGTGCTGGCCGCGCCGGCGGCCGCAGACACGCTGACGGTCACGAACACAAACGACAGCGGGACGGGCTCGCTCCGCGACGCGATCGCGAACTCCAGCAGCAGCACGACAATCAACTTCGACCCATCGCTGGCTGGCCAGGAGATCACGCTGACGACCGGCGTGTTGAGCATCACCCACGCCCTGACGATCTCCGGGCTCGGCGCGGGCAGCCTCACGATCAGCGGCAACCACGCGAGCCGGGTGTTCGACATCGCGGCGCCAAACACCGACGACGTGACGATCTCCGGGCTCACGATCACCGGAGGCTCGTTCAGCGGCACCACGACGCCACGCGGCGGGGGCGGCATCCTGCTCGACACCGGACGCACCCTGACGCTCGACGGCGACACGATCACCGGCAATCAGGTGTCAGTCAGCTCGGCGGGCTTCGCCGGCGGGGGCGGCGTCTACGCCGACGGCGAAGACATGACCGTAAGCAACACCAGCATCACCAACAACACCGTCAACATCGTGAGCGCGACGGACGAGAACAACGGTGGCGGCGGGATCTACACCGACGGCGGCGACGTGACGCTCACGGGTAGTGACGTCAGCGACAACACGGTGCAGCAGAACGCAACGATCAGCTCCGGCGACGACGGCGGCGGCGGCATCTACACAAACGGTGGCGATCTCGATCTCACCTCCGTCACCATGCGAGGGAACAGTGACAACGTCGACTCGAGTACGAGCGGCGACGACGGAGGCGGGGGGATCTACAGCGATGGGGGGGATATATCGCTCGGGGCCACCACGATCGATGGAAACTCGTTCGGGCTTGGTGGCAGCACCGCCGGGGACAACGGCGGCGGCGGCGTGTATTTGAACGGCGGCGACGTGGCGATCGTCCTCTCGTCGATCGACGCCAACAGACTCGTGGTGGGCGACAGCTCCACGGACGGCGGTGACGGCGGTGGCGCGATCTACAGCTTCGGCGGCACTGTCGGCACCGACTTCTCGAGCCTCTCGCAGAACACGGCCACCGTCTCGGTGAACGGGAACGGCAACGGCGGCGGGGCGGTGTTCGACGACAGCTCCGACAGCATCTACCTGACGAGCACGATCTCGGACAACAAGCTCACCCTTTCCGGCAACGGTACGCAGAACAACGGCGGCGGCGCCGTCCACAGCTTCGACGGCGGGCTGATCAGCGCCGTGACCATGGCCGGCAACAGCATCAATGCGCCCGGTGGTGGGTTGTTCCTCGCCGGCAGCAGCGGGACCTTCGATCTGAAGGACACGATCATTGCCGACAACACGGCCGGATCGGCGGGCAACTGCTCCGGAGCGGGCACGTTCGCGTCCGCCGGGTTCAACCTGGAGAGCGGGAACACGTGCGGCCTGAACGCCACCGGCGACCTCGTCAACACCGAGCCGAAGCTCGGGCCGCTTCAGAACAACGGCGGCCCAACGCCCACCCGAGCACTTCTCGCCGGCAGCCCGGCAATCGACGCCGGCTCGTGTAGCGACGTCCTCGGCAACCCGCTGACGATCGATCAGCGCGAGGTGGCGCGACCACAACCTGCGGGCGGTAAATGCGACATCGGCGCTTTCGAGCTGCAGCCGTCGGTGGCGCCACCGCCGGCCCCGCCCGCGACCACACCGGGCACGCCGGCCGCCACCAGCAGCACCGGCGCGAGCTTCTCCGGCTCGGTCAACCCGCAGGGGCAGGCGACGACCGTCAGCTTCCAGTACGGGCTCGACTCGCGGTACCGGCCCGGTGGCGGCACCGCGATCGTCTACGACCAGAGCACGCCACCCCAGACGCTGCCCGCCGACTCAACGCCGCACGCAGTATCGGCGGCCGCGTCGAACCTCGTGCCCAACGCGGTGTACCACGTGCGGCTGGTCGCGACGAACGCCACCGGCACCACGTTCGGACCCGATCAGACGTTCACGACGATGACCGATCCGGCCCCGCCACCACCCGTGCTCGGCCAGAAAGTCGACGTCAGGCCGGTCAGCGGGCAGGTGTTCGTGCTGGTCGGGACGAAGCTCGTGCCGCTGACCGAGGCGAGCCAACTCCGCTCGGGAACGGTGGTCGACACCCGCCACGGGCAGCTCGAGCTGACGGCCGCGACTACCGCCAAGCACAAGCGCCAGACCGGCGTGTTCGGCGGCGCGGTGTTCAAGATCACGCAGACACGTGCCGCCCTGACCACGCTGTCGCTGGTCGAGAGCGCGTTCCAGGGAGCGCCGTCGTTCGCAACCTGCCGCGCCCATAAGCTCCCCGACGCGCGTGCGGCGGCGGCAAGCAAGCGCACCCTGCAGCTGCTACACGCGAGCGCGCACGGGAAGTTCTCGACCCGCGGGCGCTACAGCGCCGCCACCGTGCTCGGCACTAAGTGGACGATCGCCGATCGGTGCGACGGGACCCTGGTCCACGACATCAAGGACTCGGTCGTGGTCTCAGATCTCGTCCGGCACAAGAAGATCGTGCTCCACGCCGGCCAGAGCTATCTGGCCAAGCCGCGGCACAAGTAACCGCAGATCGTCTGAGGAACGAGGACCCGGCTAGAGCCCGAGCCCGCGCACGCCCTTCTCGTCCCACCCGAGATGGTGCGCGAGCTCGTGGCGAAGCGTGCGGGTCACCTGCGCCTTCAGCAGCTCAGGATCGTGGCCGAAATCGCGCAGCAGCGTGTCGCGGAAGATCACGATCCGGTCGTGGAAGTAGTCCTGCGCGATGGTGTCGCCCTGGTAAAGGCCGTAGGCGCGCTGGCGACGGCCGCTGTCCGAGACGACCACGGCGACGTGCTCGAGCGCGCGATGGAACTCGAGCGGCAGATCGTCGATCGCCGAGCGCACGAGCGCCCTGAAGTCCTCTTCGTTGTAGGGATCGAACAGGTCCTCGTCGTCGTCTTCTCTGTCGAGCTCGTCCTCGCCCCAGGAGCCTTCGGCCGCGAGCCGCTCGGTGCGCAGCACGAGCGCCTCGAAGTCGGTTTCGGACTCCGGGTCGTGCCATCCGGCCAGGCGGATCATGACCAGGACGACCGCGCCGCCGACGATCACCGCGCCGGCGCCGAACACCGCGATCCCCTGGAGGAGGCGGACCGGTGCGGATTCGCTGAAACCCGCGATCAGGCTCACCGCGCCCAGACCGATGGTCAGCGCACCCAACGCTGAGAGCAGAATGCGGCGGGCCGTGGGCTGGTTGGGGCTCATGTCCCCATGCTACGACAGAGGCTCAGCCGTTAGGGGGTCCGCTACCGGCGGGCCTCGGGACACCCCGTTGGAGGCCGGCGGGGACGACCGCGGAGGAGCAGGGCATCCGGCGGTCGCCGCCGGATGCCCCTGCCAACCCTCCTCCTACATTCCCGGCGGGTGGCGAACTACGTAGTTGCCGCCGTCGGCAAGATTTCCGAGCGGGTTCGAGCGCCACCGTGGCCCATCCCCGGACGGGATGTTGGGGCCGCCGTAGTCAGCCGTGTCGAACGCGATCCCGCCGACCACGATGAACGCGTGGCTGGGATCCGAGTAGATCGTGATCCACTTTCCGGGGCCGGGCTGGCCGTAGGACATGAGCCCGGACGAGTCCTCGGAGCTCGCCAGCAGACCACCGCCGTGGAGCGCGAAGCTGGCCGAGCCGGAGCAGTCGTAGCAGCTCGACTGCCACTTGCCGTGGCCGCCGCCGACGCAGTAGGAAGTGTCGATGATGCTGTTGGCCGCCGCAATGACGGACTGGACCGCGGCAGGGGCGCCGGCCGGGGCGGTGGCGGTTCCGTCCGGGTTGATCGTCGCCTTGGCCGTGGGCACGTCGCTCTCGTAGGCGCTGATCGCCGACTCGAGCACCTTGTCGAACGAGGCGCCCGCGATGCCGTTGGCCGGCGTGATGCTGTGGGCCGACTTGAACGCGGCCACGCTCGCCGCGGTGTCCGGCCCGTACTGGCCGTCGACCGAAGTCGGATAGCCCGCGATCGTCAGGTAGCCCTGGAGAATCGTCACGTCGGTGCCGTGCAGGCCTTGGCGCAGCATGCGCTTGCCGAGCTTGGAGGCCGTGCCCGGCCTCGTCAGCGTCCCGGCCGTCCTGACGGTCGCCGCCATCGCCGCCCCGCCCGAGGCGGGTCGCTTTTTCGGGGTGGCCGCGCTGGCCGATGCGCCGGCGAACACCGCCGTCGCAATGAGTGCAGACGCACCCGCCCTACGGGCGACGCGTTGAAAATCCAGGCTCGACAACTACAACCCCTTCTCTTTCTTGCGCCTACGGGGTTAGCTGTCGGGCTCGCGCTGAAAGAGTGCGCTACGCCGGAGATCCGGCGATTCGCCCCCCGGAGCCTTTCGGCCCCATCGGGTTCCCCGCTTCCCGGCGCCGTAGCAACCGGGAACTCGGCTGGGCTTCTATGTCGGCGCGGCACACTACACGACCCGCCCGACAAATGTCACATAACCCGTATCGGGCCCGAGCGGAGGATTCCTTTAGCGCGACCGAAAACTTGCAGCGGGCCTGGTCCGATCGCGGACGTAGCGCGCTCCGAGGGGTCCGTGAACCTAGGCTACGTGGCCGTTCGCGGGCTCGAGCGGCAGCCCGGCCGCGTGCCAGTCGAGCAGGCCGCCGAGCATGTTGTGGGCGTCGAATCCGGCGCCGCGGAACGCCTCGGTGGCCATCGCCGAGCGGCTGCCGGTTCGGCAATAGAACACGACCGGCCTCTGTCGATCGATGCTGTCGACCACGCCGGCCAGGTCCGAGAGGACGACCAGCCGGTCGCCGGCGATCCGGCCCGCATCGTGCTCCTCGGGCTGGCGGACATCGATCAGCTGGACCTCGCCCTGCGCCATCAGATCGGCCACCTGCTGGGGCGTGTAGTCCTCCATCAAACCTTCCACTTGATCGAGCAGCCGACCGGCTTGGTCTCGGGCCGCTCCACGATCGACCCGGACAGAACCGCGTCGAGGGCGTCCCTCAGCCACTCCGCCCGCTCCCCCGGGTTGTCGTAGTCCGCGTCGGGCGCGCCGCGATAACGCAGCCGGCCCTGGGCGTCGAGCACGAACACATCCGGCGTCACCGCGGCGCCGTACTCCCGCGCCACCTCCTGGGTGGCGTCGTGCAGGTACGGCATCGGCCAGTCCTCCTGAGCAACGCGGTCCTTCATCGCGTCGAACGAGTCGCGCGGGTAGCGCTCGGCGTCGTTGGCGTTCACCGCCAGGACGCGCACACCACGCCCGGCGTAGTCCCGCGCCACCTGAACGATCCGGTCGTGCCAGGCGAGCGCATACGGGCAGTGGTTGCACGTGAACACCAACACGGTTGCCGGCGCACCGTCGTACTGGGCCACCGACCACGTTCTCCCTTCGGTGTCCGGCAGAGAGAAATCCGGCGCCACCGCACCAATCGAAAGACTCATCGCTTCACCTCCGTGCGCTCGGCAGCGCGTCGCAGCGCCTCGCGCAGGTCATCAGGATCGGGGATCGGGCTCACGCGGCCGTCACGCCGGCGATAGACGCGGCAGCTCAGGCCGATCTGCTCGTCCGCGGCGGACGGGACGAGGTCGACGCCGTCGATCAGGATCGTCGGCGACCCGACAAACCCGACCTCCTCCGCGTCGGCGTCGCTCCGAACCTCGCGGGCGCGCACCTCGATCCCGTCGAGGCCTATGTCGGTCAACGCTTGGCGCACGGCCGCCAGCGCCCGCTCGGTCGAGGGACATCCCTCCCACCACAGCAGCTCTACGTTCACATGCCCAGCGTAGCGATGGACCCCATCGCCCAACTCGACCTATCCCCACCAGCGAGATTGCGGTTCGGTGCCACTATGCACCCAAACGTCCAAGTCGACCGCAAAGGCCGGTCGAGACCAACGTTCGGGTTCAAGCGCAGATCAGCCGACGGTCCAGCTGTCGGCGCCGAGCAGCAGGTCTGACAGCTCGATGTCGGTGGCGGGCGTCGTGCGATGTGGCCCGCCGCGCCCGTACACGTGGCGCTCGACCTGGCGGAAGATCCCGATCGGAGTCGGCGAGGTCGGGTCGTCGGCGAGCCGCGCGAGCGAGAACGCGAGGCCGGGATCGGATCTCGTCGGGTCGTGCACGATCAGTGCGTCCTCGCCGACGTCCGCGACGTCGACGATCGCGAGGCCGCCGTCGCTGACCCGGGCGACGCCGCGCTCGTCGTCTTCGCCGAAGCGGATCGGCTTGCCGGCCTCGAGGCGGATCTGGTTGGCGTCCTTGGTCTCTTTCTCGGTCAGCGCGGAGAACGCGCCGTCGTTGAACACGGGGCAGTTCTGGTAGATCTCGACCAGCGCCGCGCCGTCATGGGTCGCCGCGGCCCTGAGCACCTCGGTGAGGTGCCGCCGGTCGCGATCGATCGTGCGCGCGACGAACGTCGCTTCCGCCCCGAGCGCCAAAGACACGGGGTTGAAGGGGTGGTCGGCGACGCCGAACGGGGTCGACTTGGTGACCTTCCCGAGCTCGGACGTCGGGGAGGCTTGGCCCTTGGTCAGACCGTAGATCTGGTTGTTGAACAAAAGGATCTTGATCGGGACGTTCCGTCTCAGCGCGTGGATCAGATGGTTGCCGCCGATCGACAGCGAGTCCCCGTCGCCGGTGACGATCCAGATCGAGAGGTCCTCCCGCGCCGAGGCGAGCCCGGTCGCCAAGGCGGGCGCGCGGCCGTGGATGCCGTGCATCCCGTATGTGTTCATGTAGTACGCGAACCGCCCAGCGCATCCGATCCCGGTGACGAACACGATCTTCTCGGGCGGGATCCCGAGCTCGGGCATGAACTGCTGCACCGCGGACAGCACCGCGTAGTCGCCGCAGCCCGGGCACCAGCGCGTCTCCTGATCGGACTGGAAGTCGGCCTTGGTGAGCGTCGCGGGCTCGCCGCCGTTGCCGTTCCCGTGGCCGTTGGTCGTGACCGCGCTCATTGCCGCTCCGCGATCTGCTGTTCGATCTCTGACGCGAACAGCGGCTGGCCCTGGACCTTGCAGAAAGACTCGACGTCGACCAGGTACCTGGCCCTGAGCAGCTGCGCGAGCTGACCGGTGTTCATCTCGGGCACCAGCACGCGGTCGAACGAGCGCAGCACATCGCCGGTGTTCTCGGGGAACGGGTGCAGATGGCGCAGGTGCGCGCACGCGACGGTGTGACCCGCCTCGCGGGCGCGGCGTACGCCGGCACGGATCGCGCCCTCGCTCGACCCCCACCCGAGCACGAGCAGCCGCGCGCCGGGCTCCGAATCGACCATGAGCGGCGGGAGATCGCGCGCGATCCCGTCGATCTTCGAGGCCCGCAACTCGGTCATCCGCGCGTGGTTAGCGGGCTCATAGGAGATGTTGCCGGTCACGTCGGCCTTCTCGAGACCCCCGATCCGGTGAGCGAGCCCGGGCGTCCCGGGAATCGCCCACGGCCGCGCGAGATTCTCATCACGCGCGTAGGGCATGAACTCCACGCCTTCCTCGGCGACCGCGAACGCGGGGTCGATCGACGGAAGGTCGGCCACAACCGGAACCCGCCACGGCTCAGACGAGGACGCCAGGAACGTGTCGGACAAAAGGATCACCGGCGTCCGGTAGCGGACCGCGATCCGCACCGCCTCGAACGCCGCGTCGAAGCACCCACCCGGCGTCGACGGGGCGATCACCGGCAGCGGCGACTCGCCGTGACGGCCACACACCGCCATCAACAGATCCGACTGCTCGGTCTTGGTCGGCATCCCCGTCGACGGACCGGCACGCTGCACATCAACCACGATCATCGGCAACTCGAGCGCCGCGGCCAGCGCGATCGTCTCCGCCTTCAGATCCATCCCCGGTCCGCTCGTCGCGGTCACCCCGATCCGCCCGCCGAACGCCGCACCCAGAGCCATCCCGGCCGCCGCGATCTCGTCCTCGGCCTGAATCGTCCGCACCCCTAGCTCCGCGTGACGCGAGAGCTCGTGCAGCAGCTCGGACGCCGGCGTGATCGGATAGCTCGCCAACAGCAGCCCCAACCCGCTCCGCGCGCTCGCCGCGATCAATCCCAGCGACAGCGCGTTCGTTCCGTTCACGTTCCGGTAGGTCCCCGGCGGGACGTCCGTCGCCGGCTTGACCTTGTACTGAACGTCGAGCAGCTCGGTCGTCTCACCGAACGACCATCCAGCGTTGAACGCCGCCAGGTTCGCCAACAGCGCCCCCGGGTTGCGCGCGAACTTCTGCTCGATCCACTTCTTGGTCACGTCGGTCGGGCGGCCGTACAACCACGACAGCACCCCGAGCGCGAACAGGTTCTTGGCACGGCCGGCATCGCGGGTCGAGGCGTCCTCGATGCCCTCCACCGCGGCCACCGTCAAAGAAGTCATCGGGATCCGGTGCACTCGATACGCGCTCAGCGATCCGTCCTCGAGCGGATTCGACGCGTACCCCGCCTTCTCCAGGTTGCGCTTGTTGAACGCATCCTCGTTGACGATCACGGTCGCGCCCCGCGGCACCTCGGCCAGGTTCGCCTTGAGCGCCGCCGGGTTCATCGCCACCAGCACGTTCGGCTGATCGCCCGGGGTCAGGATGTCCCGCGACGCGAAATGGATCTGGAACGCCGACACGCCCGCCAGCGTCCCGGCTGGCGCCCGGATCTCCGCCGGGAAGTTCGGCAACGTCGCCAGGTCGTTCCCGACCAGCGCCGTGGCATCCGTGAACCGGCTACCCGCCAGCTGCATCCCGTCGCCGGAGTCTCCCGCGAACCGGATTACTACTCGCTCGCGCTCCTCGACTGCCTTAGTCATTGCTTGGTGCGCCCAAGATCAACCGCCCTACCCATACTACGCGCGAGCCACGACGAAGTTTCGCCGTTGCGGTTCAAGCCCCCCGAATGGGTGGACCGCGGCACGTTGTATGCGAGGCTGCGGCGTCTGGCCCGCGGCATTCGCGTCCGCCACGAGAGGCCAAGTCGCCCGCTTTCGGGACGCGGGGGTGCCGCGGGACGGATGTGCAGCCGAAGCTACAGCTTGTTTACGTTGACGGCCTTCGGGCCCTTGGGCGCGGCCTCCTCCTCATAGGAGACCTTGCTGCCCTCGGCGAGCGACCGATAGCCGTCGGCGGTGATGCTCGAATGGTGGACGAACAGGTCGCGACCGCCGTCATCGGGGGTGATGAAGCCGAACCCCTTCTCGTCGCTGAACCATTTGACTGTGCCAGTTGGCATGTGGAGTGCTCCTCCGCTTGAAGTGCTGCTACCGCGGAGGATGCGCCGCACACACCCCGGAGCCTGCACCTGCTTGGCGCCGCCCGCTCAGTCGGACGGCCTTACGACCTGGGAAGGTACAGGACATGGACGATCCGATGTCAATCGGGCGTGACGTCAAGGTGCCTTTGCGCGAGATCGCGCTGCGAACCTCGCGCTCATCCGGTCCGGGAGGTCAGCACGCGAACGTCACCGCTTCGCGGGTGGAGGCGATCTTCGACGTCGAGGCCTCCTCGACGCTCACCGACGAACAGAAGCGGCGCGTGATCGCGCGCGCGGGCACGCGCGTGACCGCGGTCGCCCAGGACGCGCGCAGCCAGGCCCGCAACCGCGAGCTTGCGCTCGAGCGGCTCCGACGGCGACTGACGCAGGCGCTGGCCACGCCGCGCCACCGCCACGCGACCCGCCCGACGGCCGCCTCGGTCCACCGCCGCCTCGACAGCAAGCGGCGCCAGGCCGCGCGAAAGCGCGACCGACAGCGGCCGTCGGCCGACGACTAGCCTGAGACCCGAAATGCGCTGGCTCGTCGACGGCATGAACGTGATCGGCACCCGCCCGGACGCCTGGTGGAAGGATCGCGACGCGGCGATGCTGAGGCTCGTCGACATGCTCGAGCGCTGGGCCGCCGACAGCGGCGAGAACGTCACGGTCGTGTTCGAGCGCCCCCCGCGGCCGCCGATCCGCTCGACCGTGATCGAGGTCGCGCACGCCCCGAGGCCCCGACCGAACGCGGCCGACGACGAGATCGTGCGCCGCCTGCGCGCCGACCCCGACCCGGCCGCGGTGCGAGTGGTGACCTCCGACCGCTGGCTGGCCGGCCGCGCCTGGGCCGCCGGGGCGAGCGTGGAGGGGGCTGACTCGTTCCGAACTCGTATCGAATAACGGGCGAAGAGTTACGTGCCCGGTTGCGGCACGCTGCCACAATCAACTGATGCCCGAGCAACCACGGCGACGGGAGAGCAGCCCGCGGCTGCGCCCGCCGGCCGGTCCTCCCCAGCAGCCTGGCTGGCGGGTGACCCCGGCGCCGGACGGCCGGGGCCGGCCACGCAAGCCGCCGTCGGGGCCGAACATCCGCTGGCTGGCGGTGTTGCTCGTGGTGGCGCTGATCGCGCTGAACTTCTGGGTCTCCTCCCAGGCGCTCAGCCCGAGCCCGCGCGTCCGGATCCCGTACAGCCCCACGTTCCTGACGCAGGCCAACGACAACAACGTCGAGTCGATCTCCTCGACCGGCGCCTCGATCGAGGGGACCTTCAAGAAGGAGGTCAAGTACCCCTCCGACGGCCACAGCTACACGTATTTCTCCACCCAGATCCCGTCCTTCGCGAACAACCAGGAGCTGTTCGCGACTCTCCAGAAGAACAACGTCACGATCAACGCGCAGCCGACGAACACTGGGCCGTCGTTCCTGACCAGCCTGATCTTCGGCTTCGGCCCGACGCTGTTGTTCCTGTTGCTGCTCGTGTGGATCTTCCGCCGGGCCGCGTCGGCCGGCGGCGGCGCGGGCGGGCTGATGTCGTTCGGCCGCTCCCGCGCGCGTCGGGTCGAGGGACACGACCAGCGCGTGACGTTCAACGACGTCGCCGGGATCGACGAGGCCAAGGCCGAGCTGACCGAGATCGTCGACTTCCTCAAGAACCCCGACAAGTACTTGAAGCTCGGCGGCCGGATCCCGCGCGGCGTGCTCCTCAGCGGTCAGCCCGGAACCGGCAAGACACTGCTTGCCCGGGCGGTCGCCGGCGAGGCGGGCGTCCCGTTCTTCCAGATGTCCGCGTCGGAGTTCGTCGAGATGATCGTCGGCGTCGGCGCGTCGCGCGTGCGCGATCTGTTCCAGCAGGCCAAGCAGGCGGCCCCCGCGATCATCTTCATCGACGAGCTCGACGCGATCGGCCGCTCGCGCGCGTCGGGCGGGCCGAACATCTCGGGCGGCCACGACGAGCGCGAGCAGACGCTTAACCAGATCCTCACAGAGATGGACGGGTTCGACCCCCGCCTCGGCGTGATCGTGCTCGGCGCGACTAACCGGCCCGAGATCCTCGACCCGGCGCTGCTGCGCCCAGGGCGCTTCGACCGCCGAGTCGTCGTCTCCCCACCGGACCGCACCGGCCGCGAGGCGATCCTCCGCGTGCACACCCGCGGGGTTCCGCTCGCCGCCGAGGTCGACCTCGGCGCGCTGGCCTCCACCACCCCCGGCATGGTCGGCGCCGACCTCGAGAACCTCGTCAACGAGGCGGCGCTGCTCGCCGCCCGGCGCGAGCACGAGAGGGTCAACCGCGAGGACCTCACCGACGCGCTCGAGCGGATCGTGCTCGGCGCCGAACGCAAGGTGATGATCTCCGAGGAGGACCGCCGGCGCACGGCCTACCACGAGGCCGGCCACGCGATCGTCGGGATGCTCACCCCGGGCGCGGACCCGGTCCGCAAGGTCTCGATCATCCCCCGGGGCCAGGCGCTCGGCGTCACGTTCTCGGCGCCGGATGCCGACCGGTTCAACTTCGAGCAGCAGCATCTGCTCGCGCAGATCAAGGTCGCGCTCGGTGGCCGCGTCGCCGAGGAGCTCGTGTTCGCCGACATCACGACCGGCGCCGAGTCCGACATCCAGCACCTGACGCGAATCGCCCGCCACATGGTCGGACGATGGGGCATGAGCCGCGCGGTCGGGCCGATCGCGGTGATCCCCGCAGACGGGATGGGACCGCTCCTGCCCGGCGCCGCCGAGACGTCGGAGTCGACCCAGCGGCTGGTCGACGAGGAGGTCAGACGGATCGTCGAGTCGGCCCACGCCGAGGTCAGCACGCTGCTCCGCGAGCATCGCGGAAACCTCGATTCACTCGTCGCCGGCCTGCTCGAGCACGAGACGCTCGACGAGGCCGACGCCTACGCGGCCGCGGGGCTACCGCGCAACGCGCTGGCCGAGCCCGAGCCTCACGTCACGCTTGACGCGTTCCACAGCGACTCCGCACCCGAGCGTCCGCTGCGCTGATGCCCGGGCCGCTTAATCGCCCAGGCGGGTCATGCGGGCGAGGTCCTCGTGGCACTCGACGACCCGGCGCTTGACCGCATCGTCGTCGGCACGGTCGTGCACGAGGTCCCAGGTGCGGTCGGCGATCTCGCGGGCGGACTCGGGCGTCGCGCTCTGCCACAGGCGATCGACGAGCGTGATCTCGAAGCTCTCGATCTGATCGGCGGGATCGCCGGGAGGCATTCTGGGAAGCGGCTCGGCGATCGTCTCCTTCCACATCGAGGTGGCGACCAGCAGCCGGTTGCGCAACGTGATCTGATCGATCGGCGACATCATCGCCAGCCTAACGGATCCGCCACCGGGTACTGGCGGTTCCGGCGGGCGGTTGTCAGCTCAGCGCCGGCAGTTCCTGCTTGAGGCTGACCGCGCCGGCGAACAGGTCCCCCCGTTCTCGCGCGCGCGTGAGCAGCTCATCGGCCTCGAACGTCAGCTCGCGCTCGTCACGGCGCTCGTGGCAGAGCTCAACCTCGTCCCAGGTCACCGGGGTTGACGCCGTCGGACGCGCGCGCGCGCGTAACGAATACACGGTGACGGTCGTCTTGTGCTGGTCGTTTTGACTCCAATCGACGAGCACCTTCCCCGGACGCAACCGCTTGGTCATGCGCGATACGACAAGCTCCGGCATCCGCTGCTCGAGCAGCTCGGCCACGCGTCGCGCGAACGGCTTCGTCGCGCGGTAGTCGATGTCCGTGTTCAGGGGCACGTACACCTGCAGCCCCTTCGACCCGGATGTCTTGGCGAGGCTGCGCAGTCCCAGCTGATCGAACAGACCACGCAGGACCAGCGCGACCTCGCAGCACTCGACGAGCCCGGCCGGCGCGCCCGGGTCGAGGTCGAACACCATCATCGTCGGACGCTGCGGCTCGGCCGCCAGGGACAGCGACGTGTGCAGCTCGACGTCGGCGAGGTTGGCCAGCCAGATCAGCGTCGGGCGGTCCTGCGCGAGCGTGTAGTTGACGTCGCCGATGCGGACCGTCTGGATCCAGTCGGGCCGGTGCGAGGGGGATTGCTTCTCGTAGAAGTGGGGCGCGTCGACGCCGTTCGGATAGCGCTTGAGCGTCAGCGGCCGGTCGTGCAGATGCGGGAGCACGACCGGCGCCGCGCGCCCGTAGTAGGCGACGAGCATCCCCTTGGTGAAGCCGGTCTCGGGATAGAGCACCTTGTCCCAGTTTGTGATCTTCAGCGTCCGGCCCTCGGTCATCACCGCGAGCGCACCCTCGGGCAGGCGCTCCACCTCGTCGAACAGCGACTCGGGGGTGTCGGGATCCGCGTCCGGGTCCAGCTCGGCGTCGGGCCCCGCACCGCGCTCGGCGCGGAGCTCGGCGACCACCTCGATCGCCGGCTTGTCCTCGCGGAGGCCCTTGAACGACGGCGCGCGCATGACGCCCTCGGTCGTCCACTCCCTGAACTCGACCTCCGCCACCAGGCGCGGCTCGACGAACACCGTCTCGCGCGGGAGCTTCGGCGCCACATCGAACGGGCTCGCGTCGCGCTGGAGCGGCGCGAGGCGACGCTTGAGGTCAGTGAGCGTCTTCTCGGTGAAGCCGGTCCCGACCCGACCCGCGTACCGGAAGTTCCCGTCCGCGTAATAGCCCATCAGCAGCGCTCCGATCCGCGCCGTACGCCGCCCCTCCCCCGGGATCCAACCGGCGATCACCAGTTCCTGCCGGCGCGTGTTCTTGATCTTCAGCCACGCACCGCTCCGCCGGCCCGGCTCGTAGCGGCTGTCGAGCCGCTTGGCCACGACGCCCTCGAGGCTCTGCGTCGCGGTCGCCTCGAGCAGCCGCTCGCCGTCGTGCGGATGTGTCGCGGGAACGCGCCACGCCGGACCGGCCAACTCGAGCGACTCGAGACGGGCGCGGCGCTCGGCGTACGGCAGGTCGCACAGCGAGTGCCCGTCGAGGTACAGCAGGTCGAAGATCGCGTACACGACGGGCGTGCTGCCCATCAGCCGCCGGACCGCGTTGGGCGCGGTCACGTGCATGCGTCGCTGCAGGCGTTCGAAGCTCGGGCGCCCGGAGTCGTCGAACGCCACGATCTCCCCGTCGAACACCGCCTCGTGCATCCCGAGCGCGCCGACGAGTCCCCGCACCTCAGGGTATGCGTCGGTGATCTCGTTCAGGTTTCGGCTCTCGAGACGAAGGCGCCCCGGCTGCACGTAGGCGATCGCGCGGACCCCGTCCCACTTGACCTCGAACGACCAGCGTCGCTGGTTGGGCGGAAGCTCGGTCGTCGCCCTGGCCGCCATCGGCACGATCCGATCGGGCATCGGGACGCGGTCCGGATCCGTCGGCGGATCCATCCGGTGGATCATCCAGTCGTCCTTCGTGTCGCCGGGCTTGCCGATCGGGAACAGGCCGTAGCGCCCGTTGAGCCGCTCGCCGTGGAACGTGACCTCGACCTTGCGGTCCTCCCACTTGTGCACGTCGAACGTGCCGTGGTCCCAAATCGTCATCGTGCCCGCTCCGTACTGGCCCTTGGGGATCTCGCCGTGAAACTCGAGGTACTCGAGCGGGTGGTCCTCGGTTCGCACCGCGAGCCGGTTCTCCGCCGGGTCCGGAGGAATTCCGTTGGGGATCGCCCACGACGCGAGCGCGCCGCCGTGCTCGAGGCGCAGATCCCAGTGCAGGCGGGTGGCGTGATGCTCCTGCACGACGAACCGATGGCCGTCGCCCGCGCCATCGCCGCCCGCCGGCTCCGATGTGGCCGCGAAGTCGCGCTTGGCGCGATACGTCGAGAGTTTGCCGCTGTCCTTGGTCTTCGGCACGGATACGGATATTGCCGGACGGGTCGCCGTGGCGGGGGCGGCATTTCTGCTCGCGATCGACCTGTTGTTCTTGCCGTGCTTCGACATCAGCGTCGGATTCGACACGGACCACCCCCGAGTCTTCACAAACCCTTAGCCACAACCGCCACAATTGCGGGATGGCGCGCGTATTGGTAGTGGACGACGAGCCTGCCGTACGACGCGCGCTCGAGCGTGCGCTGAGGCTTGACCGCTACGACGTCGAGCTCGCCGGCGACGGCGAAGAGGCGCTCGACGCGCTCGCCAAATCGCCGCCTGACGCAGTGATCCTAGACATCGGGATGCCCAAGCTCGACGGGCTCGAGGTGTGCCGGCGGATGCGTCAGGCCGGCGATCGGACCCCGATCCTGATGCTGACCGCGCGCGACGCGATCGACGACCGGGTGGAGGGCCTCGATGTCGGCGCCGACGACTACCTGGTCAAGCCGTTCGCGCTGAGGGAGCTCCAGGCCCGCCTGCGCGCGCTGCTTCGTCGCTCGGGAGAGGGCGCCGACGGCGAGATCCTCAGATACGCCGACCTGGTGCTCGACCCGGTGGCACACGAGGTCCGCCGCGCCGATCGCGTGATCGAGCTGTCGAAGACCGAGTTCCTGCTGCTCGAGCTGTTCATGCGCCATCCGCGCCAGGTGCTGACTCGTTCGACGATCTTCGAGAACGTGTGGGGATACGACTTCGGTCCGACCTCCAACGCGCTCGGCGTGTACATGGGCTACCTGCGGCGCAAGACCGAAGCCGACGACGAGCCGCGGCTCCTCCACACGGTGCGAGGCGTCGGCTACGTGCTGCGGGACTGACGCGGGAGCCGGCCGGTGTCCCTGCGCAAGAGAGTTGCATGGGTGGCCGCCTCGGCGGTCGCGTTCGCGGTCGTGATCGCCGCGATCGTCTGCTACATGGTCGTCCGCACCCAGCTGCTCGGACAGGTCGACACCGAGCTCCGGGCGCAGGCGGTCGCGGTGCAAGATGGGCAGGCCAGGCTCGGGCAGCCGCTTCCGGCCCCGCAGCCGAGCGCCGGGGGGCCGGCGCAGTACTACCAGCTCGTCGCGGCGGACGGGAGCAGCAACGGCGACCTTGGGTTGCCGATCACCTCGCGCACGACCGCGGTCGCCGCCGGCGACGCGGGGGCGTACATCGAGGACGTCACGATCGGCGGAAGCCGGTTCCGCCAGCTCACCTTCCCGACGACGCTCCAGGTCGGGGACCAGTTCGAGCCCGGTGCCGTCCAGCTGGCGCGGCCGCTCGACGGCATACAGAACATCCTGAGAAACCTGCGACTAGTGCTGCTGCTCGTGTGCGCCGGCGGGATCGCACTCGCGGCCGTGCTCGGTCGTCTGGCGGCGCGGCAGGTACTCGCGCCGCTCGCAGAGGTCGCTCAGACCGCGCGGCATATCGAGGAGACCGAAGACCTCTCGAGTCGCATCCACGTCCACGCCGACGACGAGGTCGGCCAGCTCGCCACGCGCTTCAACGCGATGATCGAGCGCCTGCAGGGCTCCCGCGCCGCGCTCGACGAGTCGGTGCGGGCACAGCGACAGCTCGTCGCGGACGCCTCGCACGAGTTGCGAACTCCGATCACGAGCCTGCGCACCAACATCGAGGTGCTGATGGCGGGCGACGCGCTTTCGGACGACGATCGCCACCGGCTGCTCGCGGACGTCCTCGAGCAGAGCGAGGAGCTGAGCGCGCTGATCGGCGACGTGATCGAGCTGGCGCGCGGCGACCTTCCGATCACCTCGGCCGAGGACATACGGCTCGATCGGCTCGTCGCCGACTGCGTGACGCGTGCGCGGCGCGACTTCCCCGACGTCCGGTTCGAGACCTCGTTCGAACCCGTGGCCGTCGACGGCGTTCCCGAGCGGTTGGCGCGCGCCGTCAACAACCTGCTCGACAACGCGGCTCATCATTCCGCCACCGGCGGCCTGGTCGAGGTCACCGTCGACCAGCACGGGGTGGAGGTGCGCGACCACGGCACCGGCATCGACCCGGCGGACCTGCCGTACGTGTTCGACCGCTTCTACCGTGGCGCCAATTCCCGCCACCGTCAGGGCAGCGGTCTCGGACTCGCAATCGTCCGCCAGGCGGCGATCCAGCACGGCGGATCCGTCGAGGCGGCCAACGCGCCCGACCGAGGTGCCGTGTTCACGCTACGGCTGCCGACCGTGAGCGAGGATCAGGCCGACCGCGCCGACGACGCGTACCCGGTCGCCGGCGACCCGCTGCCGCTGACCTAAGCGGTCTTCGTTGGCTTGGCGATCCGTCTCTGACGGGCGGCCAGGAAGCGCTTACGCAGGAACCACGCGCACACCGCGAACACCGCAACGACGGGCGCGAGCAACACCACTCGAACCACCGGCGTGTCGACCGTGAAAGCGATCAGGAACTCCACGGCCACCGCCGGGACCGCCGCCAGCAGAACCGTGTGCGAGCGGTAGCCGGAGAAGTGCTCGCGGGCCGTGAACTCGAGCACGCCGAACAGGCACAGGACCACGCCGATGACCAGCGCCGGCCCGGAGCCGTGCCGGATGATGCCGAAGACCAGGGCGACGACGCCGGCCAGGATCGCGAACTCCGATATCGGAAGTCCCCCGAACGGTCCCGGTGGCCGCTCACCGTAAGCGCCGAGCTGGGCTCCGCGCGCGGCGCCCGGCCGCGACTGCTCCAAAGCCTGGCGCGCAGATGCGGGCTGCTCGCGGCGCGCGGACGGCGCTGCGGCCGGCGAGGCGCGCGCTACTCCTGGATTTCGCCGCTTGCGCGAGCTCCGTCTCGACTTCTGGGTTGCCACTCCAGGCCGAGGATAAAGCCTGCGGCGCGGGCCCGAGCTACTGCGCCGGCGCGATCTCGGACGACGTCGAGGCGTCGGCGAACTCGCGGAACAGTCCGGTGACGACGAACACTGTCTGCTCGGCGATGTCGACCGTGTTGTCGCCGACCCGCTCGAGACAGCGGGCCACGAGGATCATGAACATCGCCCATTCGCGCAGGTCGAGGTTGTCGCCGATCTCGACCGCGCGCCTGAAGATCTCGCGGTTCAGCCGATTGATCTCCATGTCCTGCCGCACCAGGTCCTGGGCGAGCTCTACGTTGCGACCGGCGAATGCCTGCTTTGCTTGCGAGACCTGTGAGCGGGCGAGGCGACCCATCCGCTCGATCGCGTCGAGGATGTCCTTGTCCTTCGGCGTCTCGTAGCCCGAGAGCGGGACGAGCTTGGCGATGTTCACGCACTGGTCGCCCATCCGCTCGACGCAGCGAATCACGTGCAGCAGCGCCGCGACGATGCGCAGGTCGCCCGCCACCGGTGCCTGTCGGGCCAGCAGCGACAGGATTCCCTGGTGAACCTCGAGGTAGCGACCGTCGATCCGGTCATCGTCGGCGACGACCATTCCGGCGAGCTCGACGTCCTGGTAGGAGATCGACTCGAGCGCGCGGTCGAGTTGCTGGATGACGATGTCGAGCCCGTCGAGCGCCTGGCTCTCCATGGCGCGAAGGTTCTCGTGAAACTGGTGCCGGGTTTCCTGCATATGCAATCCCTTATCCGAACTTTCCGGTGACGTACCGCTCGGTGCGCTCGTCACCCGGGTTCGTGAATATCTTGTTCGTCTCGTCGTGCTCGATTACCTCGCCCTCGAGCATGAACACGGTCGAGTTGGCGATTCGCGCAGCCTGCTGCATGTTATGCGTGACGATGACGATCGTGTAGCGCTCCTTGAGCTCGTCAATCAGCTCCTCGATCTTGAGCGTCGAGATCGGATCGAGCGCGGAGGCAGGCTCGTCCATCAGGATCACCTCCGGCTCCACCGCGACCGTCCGCGCGATACACAAGCGCTGCTGCTGCCCGCCGGACAACCCGATCCCCGGCGAGTTCAAACGGTCCTTGACCTCATCCCAGAGTCCGACCGACTTCAGCGACTGGTGGACCAGCTCCTTGAGATCGTTGCTCTTCGTCCCCGTGAGCCGCAGTCCGGCGGCGACATTGTCGAAGATCGACATCGTCGGGAACGGATTCGGCTTCTGGAACACCATCCCGATCAACCGTCGTACGGCGGTGACGTCGACCTTCGGGTCGTAGATATCGAGCTCGTCGAGCGTCACGCAGCCCTCGGCGCGAGCACCCGGAATCTCCTCGTGCATCCGATTGATGCACCGGACCACGGTTGACTTTCCCGATCCCGAAGGCCCTATCAGCGCGGTGACCTCGTTGGCCGGAAAATCAATCGTCACGTTCTTGATCGCGTGCTCAGATCCGTAATACGCGTTGAGGTCCTTTACGTTGATTCCGTGTCCTGCCTTGTTCATGGAGTCGGCCTTCGGGGTCTGAGGAGTTGTCTGCTCCCGCTCCGGCGGCGCACCCCCGGCAGTAGACATATCGGATTGGTCCTTGCTTGTCGTGTCCGGTGGGTTCATGCCGTGCGACTCCTAGAGGCTATGAATCTGGCGATCAGGTTCAGGATCAGGACGATAACCACCAGCGTAAGGGCTGTTCCCCACGCGATGTTCTGGATGGCCTCCCGCGGCGACGTGATGTCGGTGTAGATCAGAAACGGCATCGTGTTCATCTGCGCGCTGAGGTCGTACGTCAACGCAAACGCGGTCGACACGGTGAACAGCAGCGGAGCGGTCTCGCCCATGCCGCGAGCGATTGCCAGCAGCGAGCCGGTGAGGAGGCCGGACCGCGCTGTCGGCAGGACCACCTTGAACACCACGCGCCACCGGGGGGCGCCCAGCGCGAGCGCGGCCTCGCGCAGGCTGCTCGGCACCAGCAGCAGCACCACCTCCGCGGACCGGATGACGATCGGAAGCATCAGCAGCGCCAGAGCCACTGCGCCCTTCCATGCCGCGAAACCGCTTCCCCCGAACCGACCGACTACCAGCACGATGTAGACGAACAGCCCGAACATGATCGACGGCACGCCTGTCATCACGTCGACGAAGTAGCGGACGGTGTTCGCGAACCACGAGTCCTTGCCGTACTCGGTCAGGTAGAGGGCCACGCCGATCCCGGCCGGGATCGAGATGACCGTCGCAAGCGCGACGATCAGGAGCGAGCCGATGATCGCGCTGCGTATCCCGCCCGGGCTGCCGAAGAAGCTGCCGGTCGGGTCGGTCGTGAAAAAGCCACTCGTGGTCCAAGCGCTCAGACCCTTGTGGAGAAGGTAGTAGATGATCAGCACCAGCGGGATCAGCGCGATGATCGTGCCGGCCAGTAGCGTGCCGCGCATGAACTTGTCGGTGCGCCGGCGCCGCGCCGATATCTGCGGGAGGATGGTGGTGGTGGTGGCGCTCATTTCTCGCTCGCGGGACCGGAGGTGATCGTCATGCCGGTCGCGCCCGTCCCTCGGGTGCCGTGCGAGCCCCGGGTGATGAACCACCGCGCGATGATGTTCACGATCAGCGTGAGCACGAACAGGACCAGCCCGGCCGCGAACAGCGCGGAAGTGTGTATCCCCGTGGACTCGCCGAACTCGTTGGCGATCACCGCGGCCAGCGTATAGCCCTGGGCGAAGAGGTGGCTGCCGATCTTCGGGGCGCTGCCGATCACGAGCACGACCGCGATCGTCTCGCCGATCGCGCGACCCATGCCGAGCATCGCCCCACCGGTGATCCCCGGACGAGAGTACGGCAGGACGGCCAGCCGGATCATCTCCCACCGCGTCGCTCCGAGCGCCAGCGCCGCCTCCTTGTCCGCGGCCGGGACGGTCGCTATCACCTCTCGTGAGATCGCCGACACGATCGGGAGGATCATGATCGCGAGGATCAGGCCGGCGATGAAGTAGTTGTAGAGGGTCGGAACGCCGCCGCCGATCCACGGTATGAACGAGAACGCGCTCGCGAACCACTTCTCGGCGGGGAGCAGGCGCGGGGCGAGCACGAACACCCCCCACAGTCCGTAGACGACCGACGGGACCGCAGCGAGCAGGTCGATGAGGATCGTCAGCGGACTGCGGAGCCGACGCGGGCACAGCTCGTTGATGTACACGGCACCCGCGACGGCGACCGGAACGCCGATGATCAGCGCGATGATCGATGTGACGATCGTGCCGAACAGCAGCGCGCCACCGTGGTAGATGCTGCGCGAGACGTCCCAGTTGTTGCCGAACACGAAGTTCAGCCCGTAGGTGCTGAACACGTGGCCGGACTGTCCGACCAGGCGGATGAAGAAGTAGACGATCAGGATCAGGATGAGCGCGGCGAGCGCGCTCAGCCCCCACTTCAGGACCCGATCGGGAAGACGCGCCGCCGGCGACCGCTCGAGAGCCGAGCGGCCGCCGGTGACGGTGGTGGCGCTTGCTTCCACCTACGCCTCTACGAGATGGCCGATCCGTTGCAGACCATCGTCGCCAACTGCGTGTTGTCCTTGTCGGCGATCGACGACGGCACGGGCGCGTACGGGAGCTCGTTGGAGCCCGATCCGAGCGTCTGTTGCCCGGCCCCGAACGCGTACGTGAGGAACTTCTTGAGCGCCGCGGCGCCGCCGGAGCTGGAGCCGCCGTCCTTGCACGGGTCCTTGTAGGCGTCGAGGAACGTCTGCGAGACGATCGGGTAGGCACCCGGGTTCGGCGAGTTGATCGTCGAGATGCCGAGGTCCGGCGGGACCGTGATCCCCAGGAACGCGGCCGAGGTGTTCGCGAGCGACGGCAGAACGTAGGAGCCCGCGGAGTTCTTGATCGCCGCGTACGTGAACCCGTTCTCAAGCGCATACGCCTGCTCGACGTAGCCGATCGCTCCCGCCGTCTGCTTAACCACGGCGGCGACGCCCGAGTTGCCCTTGGCGCCCGTTCCTGTCGGCCAATTGACGTCCTTGCCCGAGCCGACCGCCGACATCCAGGCCGGATCGACGTCGGATAGCCAGGTCGTGAAGCCCTGGGTCGTGCCCGAGGAGTCGGAGCGGTGGACGACGGTGATGTTGGTGCTCGGCAGGGTCATGCCCGGATTCAGCGACTTGATCGCCGGATCGTTCCAGGTCTTGATCTGGCCTTGGAAGATCTTCGCCACGGTCGGGCCGTCCAACTTCAGCCCGCTCTTGACGCCGGACAGGTTGTAGGACACGGTGATCGCGCCCGCGGCGACGGGGAACTGGAGCACCGGGCCCTTCATCTTGGACTTGTCCTCGGGCTTCAGCGAGGGGTCACTGCCCGCGAACTGGATCGTCGCCGACGCGAGCTCGGTCTGGCCGGCGCCCGAGCCGACGGGGTTGAAGTTCACGGTCAGGCCCTGGCCCTTGAGCGTCGACCCCCACTGCTGGTAAATCGGAGCCGCCAGCGTTGAGCCTGCGCCGTTGATGGTCCCGGACCCGCCGCTGCTGGACGAGCCCCCGGAGCTGCCCGATGAGCCGGTGGTCTTAGAGCTGCTGCTCGACCCGCATGCCGCCACCGCCAATGCGGAGGCGAGGGCCGTCGCGACCATTGCCATACGTCTTGGTTTCAAGGTCACATCTCCTTCTCTAGGTGTGCGCCAAGTCTGGGTAGAACGCTTGCAAGGGGTGTTATCCAGTTGTGAACCGATCGTTGGCGTTCTGTGCAGGTTCAGCCGACAGTCGGTAGCCAAAGCCGAAGTGCGTGTGGATGAATCGCCACTGCGGCAGCGCTTCCTCCAGCTTCACGCGGAGCTTGCGCACGTATACGTCAACCGACCTGTCCCCGGCTCGCATCTCGCGACCCCAGACGAGACGAAACAGCTCCTCGCGCGGCATTATGCGATCCGCGCGCCGCCCAAGCTCAGTGAGAAGGCGTAACTCCCTGATCGACAGAACGAGTGCGCGGCCGTCCGCCCGGGCCAAATGCTCCTCGGGGAGGATCTGCAGCGGTCCCACCTCGATCACCTCGCTGCTTGATCTGGCGACTGCCGGCATTCCGGCGATGCTCTCGTCCGGACGCGCCCAAGGCGTTATCGAATCGTGACGACAATGTGAACAAGTTGTGACCGACGCTGCTTCGAGACCCGTGCTTCGGGGTGCCGGCCGGCGGTCGCGCGAGCCCGCGCGGGAAGCGGATCAGCGGCTCAGGGCAGCCGGCTCGGGGGGCGCCTCAATGGCACCGCGACTCAGCTCGATCTCGTCCCCTTCGAGTTCCGGAGCGAATCTGTAGCCAACCCCGAAGTGTGTGTGGATGTAGCTCCAGGACGGCGATATGGCGCGCAGCTTCTGGCGGAGCTTGCGGACGAACACGTCGACCGAGCGGTCGCCGTGGGCCATCGCATAGCCCCAAACCCGTTCGTAGATCTCCTCGCGGCGAAGCACGCGGTCGGACTGCGAGAGCAACTGCAGGATCTCGAACTCGCGCGCGGTCAGCTCGAGGCTCTGCTCGGCCACGTAGGCCTGGTACAGGTCGGGCCGGATCGTGATCTCGCCGATCGTCGCGGCAACATCGATCTGGGGCAGCTCTTGGCGCCGGTGACGGCGGACGGCCGCCTCGACCACGCAAATCAGCTCCTCGGGATGACACGGCTTGGTCATCCAGGCGTCCGCGCCCAGCCGGAGGCCCCGGACCCGCTGCGCCACCGACGACGGCCCGGTGCAGACGATCACCGCGAGGCCGGGCAGGCGCCCGCACACGCGCTCGAGGTAGTCCCAGCTCTCCGGGCCGATGACCGACAGGTCGAGCACCAGCGCGTTGAGGCGCATCGACACAAGCGTCTCAAGGGTCGCCGGGCTCGACAGCGCCCGGTGATCGCATCCGAGCGCGCCGAGCCGGTTCGCAAGAACCTGCATGAAGCCCGGGTCGCGGTCGATTACCGCTACCCGGAGCCTGGCCTGTGCGCGCTGCGGGGAGCTCTGCTGCCCCGGCTGCGCGTCGCCGTTGTCACGCGACATCCGGGCCACTGTAATTCACGACGGGGGCTAACACACGCATGACCGCACCAGGGTCACAGGATGTTTACATGCAAACAGCGGGTAAGCAAGCATCCCTGAGGCGACCGCGGCGGGGATTGGTGTGTCCGGGCCGGTGCGGGCTGTGGGTGCCAGTCCGCGTCGCCGGGCGGCCGGTGGCCCGGACCGGGACGGGCGGCGGGCCGTTTTCCGGTCGAATGCCGGCGGGACCAGGGGCGGCCGGCCGCCCCCGGAAGCACCCGGTCGCGGCGGGCCGCCCCCCCAAACGCGGTCCACTCCGGCCAGGGTGACGGCGAAGTTGAAGAGGTGATGAAGACCTGCCGACAACAGGGCTAGCGCCTTATTTGTGACGCTATCCTCACGTCGAACGCGCCCCGGGCGCCCCTTACGAAGATGGCTTCTCGAACCAAGCAGAAGGAAGAGGCGCGGGCTCGCCGCCTCGCCGAGGAACAAGCGCGCGCAGCGCGCGCCCAGCGCGACCGGCGTATCCGGCTGGTCGGCGGGATCGTGCTCGCGGCGGTCATCGTGGTGGGCGTGCTGATCGCGATCAACAGCGGCGGCAACAAGGGCGGCATCAAGACGGGCGCGGAGGCGACCGCCGCGTCGAACGCGGTCAACCAGCTCTTTGCGGGCATCCCGCAGTCCGGCAGCACGCTTGGGAACGCGAAGGCGCCCGTGACGATGACGTACTACGGCGACTACCAGTGCCCGGTCTGCCAGGCGTTCACGCTCCAGGGCGGATTCCCGCAGCTTGTCCAGAACGAAGTCCGCCAGGGGAAGGTCAAGGTGGTCTACAGGTCGTACTGCACCGCCACCTGTAACGGCCCTAATCCGAACGTCTTCCCGACGCAGCAGGTGGCGGGGCTCGCAGCCGGCAAACAGAACAAGTTCTGGCAATACACCGACCTCTTCTACCGCGAGCAGGGCCAGGAGGACACGAACTACGTGACCGAGTCCTACCTCACGGATCTCGCGCGTCAGGTCACGGGGCTGAACCTGACCACCTGGCAATCGGACCGCAACGACGCGAGCCTGACCAGCCAGGTCAGCGCCGATCACACCAACGCCAAGGCCGTGGGCGTAAGCGGCACTCCGACGCTGCTGTTCAAGGGACCGAAGGGCGAGGCGGCGGCGAGCGCGGCCGTCCCGAGCTACGCCCAGCTCCAGCAGGCGATAAAACAGGTTTCATGACCACCGCGGTCGGCACGGCGACGCCCCGGCGCCTGAGCGTCGACGCGAAGCTGCGCATCGCGATCGGCGTCCTGTCCGTGATCGGGATCGGGATCGGGACCTACCTGACCTACACGCACTACGCCGGCCTGCACGTTCTGTGCCTCTCGAGCGGCGGCTGCGAGACTGTCCAGCACTCGCGCTGGTCCAAGCTCGGCGGCATCCCGGTGGCGACCCTGGGCCTCGCGGGCTACATCGGGATCTTCATATCGGTCTGGATACGGGGTGAGCTGGGACGGGCGATCGGGTTCGCACTTGCCCTGATCGGGTTCCTGTTCAGCATGTACCTGACCTATCGCGAGGCGTTCACGATCCACGCCTACTGCCAGTGGTGCCTGGGCAGCGCGGCCATCCTGACGCTGCTCGCGATCCTCACCACGTGGCGGATCCTTCGCACCGACTCAGCCGGGCCTGCCGCCCCCAGCCGCCGCAAGCCCGTCGATCGGGCGGAGCGCCGGCGCCAGATGGCCGCGCGCCGCTAAGGTCCTCCCGGAACCCCCGGGTCCTCCGGTTCGCCGTCCCGCGTCGCCAATACACCGGAATCCAGGGCGGTCAAACCCTCACTCGCCGTCACCGCCCGGGGTGAATGTGGGTTCAGCCACCCCCCGTGTGGCTAACTCCGCTTTCGGCGGATGGAGGCGCGCGAGTGCGCCGTTAGCCGGGTTGCCGACCCAAGCGTCCGCGCCCTGACCGCAATCGGCGCGTCCGCATCAACCCATCCGCCCCACCTCCGATGTCCGCGGGCTAAAAGACGTCCCGAAGCTACTTAGCTCCCCTTCCTGGCATCCATCTGATATATCAGGGGTCGGCGAGCAAGCATGACCGTGGGCGCGGGAAACAACAAACGGGTCGTGGTGATCGGGGCCGGCATCGTCGGCAACAGCCTCGCGTACCACCTGACCCGCCTCGGCGTCACCGACATCACGATGATCGACAAGGGCCCGCTCCCGAACCCGGGCGGCAGCACCGGGCACGCCTCGAACTTCATCTTCCCCGTCGATCACTCGAAGGAGATGACCTCGCTGACGCTCGAGAGCATGCGTCAGTACAAGGACCTGGGCGTGTTCGTCGAAAGCGGCGGGATCGAGATCGCGCGCACCGACGAGCGGATGCAGGAGCTCACGCGAAGGGTCGTGTCTGCCAAGTCGTGGGGCATCGAGCCGGTCGAGCTGCTCACCCCGCAGCAGATCAAGGACAAGGTCCCGTACATCAACGAGACGCTGGTCCTCGGCGGATTCTTCACGCCCGGCGCAGGCGTCGTCGACTCGCTCCGCGCCGGCACGATCATGCGCGAGCGCGCCCAAGCGGCCGGCATGAAGGTGTCCGCGAACACCGAGGTCCTCGGAATCGACGTCGAGAACGGCCGCGCGACCCGGGTCAAGACGACCAAGGGGGACTTCGACGCCGACCTGATCGTGATCGCCTGCGGCGCCTGGAGCCCCCGCATCGCCCGCATGGCCGGCGCCTCGATCCCGCTCACGCCGATGATCCACCAGATGATCGACATCGGGCCGGTGCCGCGGTTTGCGAACACCACCGGCATGATCGAGTACCCGATCGTCCGCGACGTCGATATGAACATGTACGAGCGCCAGGAGGGCACCGGCCTCGAGATCGGGTCCTACGCCCACCGCCCGATCACGCTCGACGCAGACGAGATCCCATCCATCGAAGAGTCGGCGCTCACCCCGACCGAGCTTCCG
>Ga0335076_10000384_pt1 | contig 40144 bp, 24 predicted proteins | sample Lox_Sample_25_FD_206717 | JGI IMG/M metagenome (GOLD analysis project Ga0335076, IMG submission 206717) | Soil microbial communities from Loxahatchee National Wildlife Refuge, Florida, United States - Lox_Sample_2.5 | ecosystem: Environmental > Terrestrial > Soil > Wetlands | place: USA...
GCGCCTTCCTGGCGCTCGGCCAGAAGCAGGAGGCCAGCGGGAACGAGGGCGTGGCCCGCGAGATCTACGGCGAGTACCTCCGCCGCTGGCCGGGCGACCCATCCGCGCCCGAGGCGGCGTTCCGGGCCGGCGAGATCGCCGCCAACCAGGGCCGGCCGCGCGAGGCGCTCGTCTCGTACGGCTGGATCTACGAGAAGGCTCCTCGCTCCGAGCGCGTCCCCGAGGCGATGCTGGGGATGGCGGACGCGATGCTGCAGCTCGACGAGCTCAAGAAGGACGCGCCCACCGTCCTGAAGGAGCTGGTCGGCAAGTACCCCAAGTCGCCCGCTGCCGCGAAGGCCAAGGCCAAGCTCGCGGAGCTGGCCCCAACCGGGGAAAAGAAGAAGCCGCTCAAGAAGAAGTGAGGAGCGGCGCCATCTTCCGTTGGGGGGAGGCGCTCCCACCTTGTGCGGAGATGTCACATCCCACCCGGGATGTGGCGTCGGCCCCATGTGAGATGCACTCATCCGATGTCGGCAAGCGCTCGCAAGCCCGCGTGGTCACGAGAAGGGGCGCCCGCCGGCCCGCCGGCACGGCGCTCGCACGAGCCCGCGTGTGGCAGGTGGAAGCTGCTGCGGGGGGTCACATGGCGCGGGTCCGAATCGGCGAGATGCTGGTGCAGCAAGGGGTGATCGACGCGATCCAGCTCGAGAGCGCCCTCGCGCATCAGCGGCGCTGGGGCGGCCGGATCGGCAGGTCCATCGTCCACCTCGGGTTCCTGAACGAGCCGGCGGTCCTGGCCGCGGTGGGCGCCCAGCTCGGGGTCCCCTTCGTGGAGATCGGCGACAAGCTGATCCCGCCCCAGGTCCTGGCGCTCCTCCCCGAGAAGCTGATCCGCGGGCGCCGGGTGCTGCCCCTCTCGCTCCTCTCCGAGGGGCGGCGGGGCCCGGCGGTGGTGGCGCTCTCCGACCCGGCCGACCTGCTCCTCCTCGACGAGATCACCTTCGCCGCCGGCATGCAGGTGAAGCCGGTCCTGGCCGGGGACGCCGACCTCGACCAGGCGATCGCCCGTCACCTCGATGGCGCGGTGCCCCGGCAGCTCACCACCTTCGCCACCCGCAAGGACGCGATCGACCTGCCCACCGACACGAACCCGCTGACCATCATCCGGCGCGGCGAGGAGGGCGGCGGGACGGTCTTGCACTAGACTTCCCTCCCCGGGCTCCGCCGCGCCCCCGCTCACGGGTCGCGATCGCCGGGCTCCTCGTCCGGCTCCGCCGCCTCGCCGGGGGCGCGCCCCTCGTCCTGCAGCCCCCACTGGCCGATCCGCTTCATCACCGTGCTCTTCGCGATCCGGAGCTCCTTCACCACCGCCGCCCGCTTGCCGCGGTGGCGCCGGAGCGAGAGCCGGATCGCCTCGCGCTCGATCTCCTCCAGGGTGAGGCCGCGCACGTAGAGGGTGTCGTCGTCGCCGGTGTCGCCCGGGGCGACCCGCGTGTCCTCGAAGGCGATCGCCGAGGCCGGCACCGCCTGCCCCTCGCCACGGAAGAGGAGGGCTCGCTGCACCACGTTCTTGAGCTGCCGGACGTTCCCCGGCCAGTCGTACCCCGCGAGCCGGGCGAGCGCCTCCTCGGCGAACCGGAGCGAGAGCCCGCGCGGCGCGGCCCGGGAGAGGAAGAGCTCGGCCAGGGCGCGCACGTCGCCCTGGCGCCGGCGGAGCGGCGGGACGCTCACCGGGACGACGCAGAGGCGGTAGAAGAGGTCCTCGCGGAACCGCCCGGCCCGCACCTGGGCGCGCAGGTCCCGGTGGGTGGCGGCCACGATCCGCACGTCCACCTGGAGCGGGCGCGACGCCCCGACCCGCTTCACCTCGCCGAGCTCCAGCACCCGGAGGAGCTTGGGCTGGAGGTCGAGGGGGAGCTCGCCGATCTCGTCGAGGAAGAGGGTGCCCCGATCCGCCTCCTCGAAGGCCCCCTTGCGCATGCGCTCGGCGCCGGAGAAGGCCCCCCGCTCGTGCCCGAAGAGCTCCGACTCGATCAGGGTCTCCGCGATGGCCGAGCAGTTCACCGGGATGAAGGGGCCCTCGCGCCGGGCGGAGCGCCCGTGCAGCGCCCGGGCCACCAGCTCCTTCCCGGTGCCGGTCTCGCCCAGGATCGTGACCGCCACCTCGGAGGCGGCCACCCGCTCGATCAGCTCGAACAGCTGCCGCATGGCGGGATCGCGGGAGACCATGCCCTCGAAGGCCTCGGGGCGGACGGGCGCGGGGGCCTCCCGCGGCTCGAGCACGATCTCGGCCTCCCCGATGGCGACCGGCAGGCCGAAGGGCAGCTCCGCCCGGTTCACGCGGGCGCCGGAGATGAACGTCCCGTTGGTGGAGCCGAGATCGACCAGGACCCACCGATCCCCCCGGGCGTCGATCCGGGCGTGGTGCGCGGAGACGAACGGGTCGTCGAGGGCCACGTCGCAGGAGGGCTCCTTGCCCACCAGGACGCCCGCGGCGGTGACCGGGAGGGTCCGCTCCCGGCCGCCGGCCCGGATCCGGAGCCGGGCGGCGGGCGGGGCGGCCCGGGCCTCCTCGACCCGGAGCCGCGTCTCGCCCGAGCGCCGGGTGTCCTCGGCGCCGGGCTCGCCGGTGGCGCGGAAGAGCGCCCGCCAGGCGCCGAGCGCGATCTCCGTCCCGTCGGCGAGCGCGGTCTCGGCGACGGGCGTCCCGGCCACCCGCGTCCCGTGGCCGGAGCGGTCGAGGAGGTGCCAGGCGTCTCCCCGGCGCTCCACCAGCGCCTGGACGCGGGAGAGCGCCGGGTCGGGCAGGGAGACGTCGCACTCGGCGGCGCGGCCGATCGCGGTCCGCTCCCCCAGCGCTACCCGGAGGAGCTCCTCCCCGTGACGAAAGAACGCGAGCTCGGGCATGGGCCGAGAGGCTAGCGGAGGTGGGCCCACGGGTGAAGCGACAAGTTGTCTGTGGGTGTATCGCCGGTGGGTGCGTGGGGCGGCTCGTCAGCGCAGCGCCTCGAAGTCGGGCTGCCCCTTGAGGCCGTCGAACATCGGGTCGGAGTGGAGCCAGCCCCTCACCTTGGCGCCGTCGCGCCCCAGGGCGCGGCGGAGCGCCTCGAGGGCCGGGACGGGCTTGCCCCAGAGGGCGTAGAGCGCGGCCCGGTTGTAGTCGAGGAGGAGGTCCTCGGGCTGGATCCGGCCCGCCTTCTCGTAGGCCCGCTCGGCCTCCGCGAAGAAGCCCTTCTGCGCGTAGCAGATGCCCAGATCCAGGTGGGCCTCGAAGCCGGACGGCTCCAGGCGGACCACCTCCTTGAGCTGGGCGATCGCCCCCCGGTAGTCGCCCTCGTCCATGAGGAGCGCCGCGAGCTCGTGGCGGGGGAGGGGGTCCTCCGCGTCGAGCTCGATGGCGGTGCGCAGCTCGCGGGCCGCCTCCTCCAGCCGGTCCTGGTCGGCGAGGGCGAGCCCCAGGTTGAGGTGGGCGTCGGGGTGGTCCGGCTCCTGCCGGATCGCCTCCCGGTACTCGGCCACCGTCATCTCCGGCCCGTGGGTGGCGAGGAAGCAGGCCAGGTTGTAGTGGCCGGTGGCGCCGTCCGGCTCCAGCCGGACCGCCGCCAGGTACTCCTGGAGGGCCTCCCGGTAGAGCTTCTTCTCAGCGTAGACCGTGGCCAGGTTGTCGTGGGCGTGGGCGGACCCCGGGTCGAGGTCGATCGCCTTCTGGAACTCCCGGATGGCCTCGTCCAGCCAGCCGCGGTCGGCGAGCTCGATGCCCCGCGAGTTGTGCGCGTCGGAGAGCGCGACGTGGTCCTTCTTGTCCCGGCTCACGGCGCGGAGTCTACTTCGCTTGCCCGGGGGGTGGGGGGCCCGGCCCACCGGGGATCCCGCCCCTCGCCCGGAAAGGACCGGGGCGCACCCCGGCCTCCCCGCGCCCGCCCGAGGTACGACGTGTCCAAGGACCTCCGCCTCCCCCTCGCCGTCCTGGCCGCCTGCGCCGCCCTCGCCTGCCGGGCGCCCCGCTCCGACGAGGACCAGATCCGCGCCCTCTTCGAGGACGCCGCCCGCGCCGCCGGGGAGCGCCGGGTCTCGGACGTGGTGGCGCCGCTCTCCGAGCGCTTCCGGGGGAACGAGGGGATCGGCCGCCACGAGGCGAAGCAGCTGGTCGCCGCGCAGGTGCTCCGGGGCGAGTGGACGGCGGTCGCCATCTCCGGGGCCACCGTGGAGGTGGAGGGGGAGTCGGCGCGCGCCACCGTGGACGCCATCCTGACGCGCGGGGCGGGGAAGGGAAAGGCGCTCGCCGACCTCCTCCCCGGCGAGGCGAGCGCGCACCGGTTCGACTGCCGCCTGGAGCGGGAGGAGGGGCGCTGGCAGGTGGTGGCGGCCGAGTGGCGGCCCCTCTCGCTGGCGGAGGCCCTGGCCGGCCCCCCGCCCGCGCCCGGCCGTTGACGGGGCCGCGGCCGAGCGGGCATGCTCCGCCCTCCGCCCTGCGCGGCCCCGCCGATGGCCCTCTACACCGTCCTCAGCCCGGAGGAGATCGCCGCCGCGGTGGGGCGCTTCGGCCTGCCCAACCCCGAGCGCGTGAAGCCGGAGCCCAAGGGGAGCGTCAACACCAACTACCACCTCTGGGCGGGCGGGGAGCGCTACTTCCTCCGCCTGAACGAGGGCAAGACCGAGGCCGACGTCCTCTTCGAGGCCGAGGTCCAGCGCTACCTCTTCGAGGCCCGCTTCCCCGTGCCGCGGCTCCACCTGGCGGACGACGGGCGGCCCTTCGTCCCCTTCGCCGGGAAGCAGGCCATGCTCTTCTCCTACGCCCCCGGGGAGGAGATCTCCCGGGAGGCGGCCGGTCCGGAGCGATGCCGGCGCGTGGGCGAGCAGCTCGGCCGCCTCCACGACCTGGCGGCGGCGTTCGGCGCCGAGCGCCGCAACCCCTACGCCCCCCCGCGCGTCCGCGGCTGGCTCGAGGGGCTCCGGCCGGACGGCGGCGGGGATCCGGACGTGGCCGCGGCCCTCCCCATGCTGGAGGACGAGCTCGGGCGGGCCGACGCCCTCCCCGCCGCCCCCCGCGGCCTGGTGCACGGCGACCTGTTCATCGACAACGTGCTCTGGATCGGCGACCGGGTGAGCTTCGTGCTCGACTGGGAGATGAGCTGCGTCGACCCGTTCGCCTACGACCTGGGCGTGGCGGTGAACGCCTGGAGCTACACCGACGGCTACGATCCGGAGCGGGCCCGGGCGCTGGTGGCCGGGTACCGCGCCCGCCGGCGGATCGAGCCGGAGACCGCCGACGCCCTCTACCCCTGGGCGCGCTACGCGGCGCTGCGCTTCACCGCCTCGCGGATCCACGCCTTCCACCTGGCGGAGCTCTCCTCCGACCGGCTGGCCTGGAAGGACTGGCGCCGGTACCGCGACCGGCTGGCGGCGCTGCGCGAGATGGGCGAGGGCGGCTACCGCGCGCTGATCGGGCTCTAGGCGGGGCGGCACGCCCCGGCGAATCCCCTACAGCCCGTTGGTGAAGAGCCAGCGCCCCTGCACCTTCCGCAGCGCCATGCGGTGCAGGTCGGAGTCGCGGCGGGGGACGTCCTTCCCGACCGGCGTCTTCACCAGGTACCAGCCGTCGTAGAACACCTCGGCCACGGCCTTGTCGCCCTGCACCTCGATGCGCCGGACGGTGAGCTCGAGCCGGAGGGTCTCGAGCTTCCCGAGGTCCTCCGGGAGCCGCTTCTCGAGGATCGCCCGGTCCACGTCGTCCTGGGGCTGGGGCGTGCCGGCGTCGTCGAAGTAGTCGGGCGCGGCCAGGGCGAGGACCGCCCCGGCGTCGCGCCGGTTCATCGCGTCCCGGTAGGCGACCAGGGTGTCGTAGATCGCCCGGGTGTCGCGGGTCTCCTCGATCTCGGTGCCGGGGAGCAGCCGCGGGGCGCACGCGGCGAAGGCGAGAGCGAGGAGGATCGCGGGGCGGCTCGTCATGCGCCGGACTTTGGCCCGGTCCGGGACGCCCGTCAATCGTCCCGAGGGCGCGTCCCGGCGCGCGCCTCGAAGGCGCAGCGGCGCAGGGCGGCCTCGATCCGGGCGCTCGCCGCGGCGGCCGCGTCCGGGAGGCACCGCTCCAGCACCGCGCGGCCGGCGGCCGTGTCGCCGGAGGCGCAGCGGGCCTCCCCGAGCAGGAGCCGGGCCTCGTCGGCCAGCACCGCCGGGAGGCCGCCCTCGGCGGCCCGGGCGAGCTCGGCCGCGGCCGCGGCCGCCTCGCCCCGCACCGCCAGCGCCCGCCCCGCCAGGTAGGCGGAGAGCGGGCGGTCGGGCCGCGCCACCCGGAGCAGGGCCGCCGCCGGGTCGCCGCGCCCGAGGAGGTAAGGGCGGGCGGCCGGGCCCAGGGCCGGATCCCCGGCGGCGACGAGCTTGGCCTGGAGGAGCCGGGCCTCGGCCCGGTCCGGCTGGGTGGCGAGCGCGGCAAGCCAGGCGGCGGAAGCGCCGGCGACGTCGTTCTCCAGCCAGGCCAGGTCGCCCTCCGCGACGCCGATCGCGATCCGGAGCGCGCCGTCGCCGCCGACCCGGACGAGGGCCTGGCCGTAGGCGACCCGCGCGCCGGCGAGGTCGCCCGCCCGGAGCCTGACGTCGCCCTCGGCCTTGAGCGCGGCGGCGGAGCCGGTGAGGGCGGCGTCGCGGTCGTAGAGCGCGCAGGCCCGGGCGGTCCGGCCGGCGGCGGCCGCCTCGGCCGCCTCCGCCTCGAGCGCCGCCACCTCGCGGACACAGGGGCGGGCGAAGAGGCTCGGGCGCGAGAGCCGGGCCCGGGCCGCCACCCGCAGGCCCTCCGGGACCGTCACGCCGCCGAGGAAGGCCTGCCACTCGCCCACCAGGGCGGGGAGCGGCCGCCCGAGCGCGCCGGCCAGGTCCCCGGTGCGGTAGGCGCGCGTCACCGGCTCCGCCCCGTACCGCTCGAGCAGGAAGCCGAGGAAGCTGCCGGCAGCGGTGTAGGCCCGCGCCGGCGCCTGGGCCCAGAAGCCGGCCGGCCCGACGATCCGGGCCACGTCGGGGAGGAGCCCGAGGTCCCGGGCGGCCCGCGACCACTGGTGCACGGTCCAGGAGCCGGCGGGGATCTCGAGCGCCACCGCCAGCCCCTCGACCAGCCCGGCCGAGACCATCACCCCGGCGCGCGCCGGGACCCGGAGCGGGCCGTCCGCCAGCGCGGAGGCGAGGGCGTGGACCAGCTCGTGCCGGAGGACCGGGTGCGGCAGGGGCGCGTCGGTGAGCTGGATCTCCGCCAGCCAGGGCTTGGTGAAGTCGGTCCCCGCCGCGCCCACCAGCCGCCGCTTCTCCTCGGCGCTTCGGTGGACGTAGACGGTCACCCGCGGTGGGTGGCGGATCCCGAGGAGGCGGGCCAGGTCGGCGGCGTGGAACTCGCACTCGGCGAGCAACTCGCTCGCGGCCGCCTCCGGCTTCTCGGCGGGGAGCACGAGCGTGCAGCGCGCCCCCTCCCGCCGCCCGCCGAGGACCCGGTCGACGGTGGCCCGCTCCCCGTCGAGGCCGAGCGCCGCCAAGGTGGCCCTCGCCCCGAGCGCACCGCCGGCGGCCGCGAGGAGCAGGAGGGCCGGCGCCGCCGCCCGCGTCCGCCCGCCGGGCCGGGCGAGCCGGCAGGCCAGCTCGGTCGCGGCCGCGACGGAGAGCGCCAGGGCGAGGGCGAGCAGGCCCGAGAGGATCAGCCGGGCGTCGAGCGGGACCGCCTCGTCGTAGAGCGGGCCGGGCCAGGCGCCGAGGAGCGGGCTCGAGAGGAAGGCGGCCGGGCCGGCGTAGGCGGCGCGGAGAGCCAGGCCGAGCGCCGCCAGGACCAAGGCGGCGTGGAGGGCGGCCGCCGCGCCGATCCGGCGGGCCGCGAAGCCGGCCGCGACCGCGAGCGCCAGGGCGAGGAGGGCGCAGGGGAGGGTGAGGACGGCGAGGAAGCCGGCGCCGGCGAGCGCGTGGCAGGGGCCGAAGGCGGCCCGGAGGGCGGCGCCGCCGAGGAGGGCGGCGAGCAGGGCGAGGAGCACGGCCGCCGCGCCGGCGAGGGCGGCGGCGGGCGAGGGATCGGGCCGCGCCCGCTCGGCCCGCGCCGCCGCGATCCCGAGCCAGGGAGCGAGGAGGACGGCGGAGAGGAGGGCCGCCCCCTCGGCCAGCTCGTACCCGGGCGCGTCGAGGAGCGGCAGCCAGCCGCCGGCCGCGCCGAGGAGCGGGAGGAGCACCGCCGCCACCCGGACGCCGCGGCGGCGGGCGAGCGAGCGGGCGGTGTCGAGGGCGCGGGTCACGGCCGATATCGGGGCCTGGAACTACCCGGCCCCCGAGCCACCGGGATAACATGGCGCCCGATGCCGGAGAACCGGGAGCACGGCCGCGCGCCCATCGAGCTCAAGGTCGACTACAAGAAGCTCAACAGCTTCTTCGCCGACTACACCAAGAACATCTCGAAGGGCGGCACCTTCATCAAGACGAAGAAGACCCTCCCGGTCGGGACGCGGTTCCTCTTCCGGCTGACCGTGCCCGGCCGCCCCTCCCCCTTCGAGCTGAGCGGCGAGGTGGTCCACGCCAGCGCCACGGGGGACGAGGCCGGGATGGGGATCCGCTTCGTCTGGTCGGACGACAAGCGCCGGGGCGAGTTCGAGCAGGTGGTCGAGCGGCTGATGATGGAGAGCCTCGGCCCGCTCGTGGCCCAGCGGCTGCTGCGGAAGAGCTAGAGGGGAGATCGGCCAGCGGACCGTCGTGAGTGGCTCCGATGGCTTCGCTCAGGCGGACCCCTCCCCATCGGCAGCGCCACCTTGGCCCGGCGCCGACCCCTATCGACCCAGGTTCCGTTCCTGGGCGAGGCACCGACCCCCGGCGAGGACCGACGGCAGGGACCCATTCACCCCGTCCGACGGGATCGCCGCCAGAACGGGCCGGCGGAATCGGATGCGCCCGGCCCCACGATCGGCTCATGGACCGCCCTCGGGGGGGGGGAGGGCGCAGCCCTCGCGAGATCAGTACAGCACGCCCTCGAACCGGACGTGGTCGCCGGTCCGGACCCCGTGGGCCTCGGCCCAGCCGCCGTTCACCTCGAGCACGTAGCGGCTCGGCACGCCCACGTCCCGGAGCACGAGCGTGCGCGGCTCGGCCCGGGCGACGATCCCGACCACCCGGCCGGTGTCGTCGAGGAAGATCATGTCCAGGGAGATGAGCGTGTCCTTCATCCAGAACGGGTGGACGGAGGCGGTGTCGAAGAGGAAGAGCATCCCGGCGTCGGGGTCGAGCCGCTCCCGGCGCATCAGGCCGCGCTGGCGGTCCGGATCGGTCCGCGCCACCTCGACCGCCACCGGGTGGCGGGCGCCGGCGGCGGTCTCGACCACCACCCGCGCGGTGGGCGTGCCGGCCGCCCGATCGCTCGAGGCGCAGGCGGCGGCCGCGGGGAGGGCGACGAGGAGGACGGCGGCGCGCGCCCGGCGCATCAGGGCGGGACGATGCAGTACGAGGAGAAGGCCACGTCGCCCAGGTACCGGTCCCGGGTGGCCGGGTCGAGCGTGGCGAGGAAGGCCGGGTCGAGCACGAGCTGGGCGCAGACCAGCCCGGTGTCCGACTGGTAGCAGTCGCGATCCGACACGCAGGGCTTCGAGCAGTAGCCGCAGGCGGCGCCGGAGCAGTCGCCGTACCGCGAGCCCGCCGGGGCCGGCGAGACGATGCAGACGAGGTCGTCGCAGCCCAGGTTCCCGCTCTCGAAGTAGGCGCCCGAGATGCTCTGGGGCGTGGGGGGCGGCGCGGTGCCGTCCTGCTGCCAGTTCTGGTTCCAGGCCAGGGTGCAGCGGGCCCCGACGTCGGGTTTCTGGCACGCCGCCAGCGCCGGCAGGGCGAGGGCGAGGACCAGCTTCCGGGCGGCGGCGGCCATGATCGGCTCGAATCGTTAACACGCGAACGCGGTTCGGGACAAGGAACGCTCCGGGTGAAGCGACAAGCACCTACAGCCGCGCAGATCAGGCGTTTTTCCCGAGGACGGTCCGTTGCCCGTCTCCGGGCCTTTGGCTAGGATGCCCCCGGGACACGGGACAGCGCTCTGATGAGACCAACCCACGCGATGGCGGCGCTGCTCCTGGCCCTGCCGGTCACGATCCTGGCGCAGGAGATGCCGGGAATCGATCTCACCAAGCCTCCGCCGCCCAAGGAGCAGCCGCGCAAGCCGGGCGAGGAGCTGCCCCCGGTCGATCTCTCGAAGCCCGCCCCCCAGGCGCCGCCCGCCGCAGCGCCCAAGGAGGAGAAGGGCGCGCCGTTCTCCGAGAACGACGTGGCGCTGGGCGACCTGGTCAAGGCGGTGCAGCGGAAGGGCTTCCTCAAGCGGGGCCGCTTCGAGGTCGCGCCCATCTTCTCGCTCTCGGTGAACGACGCCTTCTACCAGAAGTTCGGCGGGGGGCTGCGGCTCGCCTACAGCCTCCAGGACAGCTTCGCGGTGGCGGTGCGCGGGACCTACTTCACGCCCTACCGCACCGACAACGTCCGCGAGGGGAAGCTCGCCTTCCAGAGCCAGCTGCTCAGCTCGCAGGTCTACGGCATGGCGATGGTCGACGGGATCTGGTCGCCCATCTACGGCAAGTCGTCCTTCCTCGACCGGAGCATCGTCCACTTCGACCTGTACCTGGCGGCGGGGTTCGGCCTGGTCTGGAGCGACACCAGCGGGGCGCCGCGCAACGAGGGACCGCACCTGGCCGCCGACCTGGGCGGGGGCGTGCGCTTCTACCCCAAGGAGTGGATGGCGTTCGAGCTCGGGCTGATGGCGACGCTCTACCCGGACCAGCCCGTCGTCTCCGTGCCCGGCACGATCCAGACCGTGTTCGTCGCCAACATCGGGGTCTCCTTCTTCTTCCCGACGACGTTCGAGTACGTCTACCCATGAGCCTCCGCCCGCTCGCCGGCGCCGCCCTGACGGCCCTCGCCCTCGCGGCGACCCCCGCCCCGGCCCGTGGGCAGAGCAAGGGGGACGCCTTCGCCGGGCGGATCCCGCCGGTCTCCAGCTACCTCTACCGGAAGGCCGGCCGCTTCGAGGTGACGCTCTCCGGCAACCTCTCGCTCAACGACGCCTTCGTCAGCAAGTACTTCGGCGGGGTGAAGGTCGGCTATCACCTCACCGAGTTCTTCTCCGTCTCCGGCCAGGTCCAGGCCGGGACCACCTCGCGCACCGGCTCGGCCCAGGTCTGCCGCTCCAACCAGGGCTGCAGCCCCGCCAGCCCGGACCAGCTGTGGCAGGTGCCCGGGCACCTCGACCTGGTGGCGGGCGTCGAGGCGGCCTGGTCGCCGGTCTACGGCAAGCTCAACATCGCCTCGGAGAAGGTCGTCCACTTCGACCTCTCGCTGCTCGGCGGCGTGGACTGGATCTCCTACCAGGAGGTGGTCTCGTCCGCCCAGGCGGCCGACCTCGTCGCCGCCGGCCAGACCCCGGGCAACAAGGGGACCATCGGCGGGCACGTCGGGCTGGGCGTGCGCCTGTTCTTCACCGAGGCGATCGCCGCCCGCCTGGAGCTCAAGGACTACATCTACGCGGTGGCGGTGCCGAACTGGCAGGAGGGGGGCGGGGCGCGCAAGGACGTGCAGAACCAGCTCTTCGCCGAGCTCGGCGTCTCGGTCTTCTTCCCCTTCCAGAACCGCTCGGCCCCCTGAGCCTCCCATGGCGCCTCCCGCGATCCGGCTCCTCCTCCTCGCTGCGGCCCTCGCCGCCGCCCCGGCGGCGCGCGCCCAGCTCGGGATCGACCTCTCCGCCCCCCCGGCGGCCAAGGAGAAGAAGCCCGCCCCGAAGCCCAAGCAGAAGGCGACCAAGAAGCCGGCCCCGGCCCCCGCCCCGGAGGCGGCCAAGCCCGCCGCCCCGCCCGCGCCCGCCGCGCCGCCACCCGCGCCGGGGGAGGCGCCGCCGCCCGCCCCCGTCCCGCCGCCGCGCGCTGCCCCGAAGCAGGAGGCGCTCCCCGCGCTCGACCTGGGCCGCGCGGCGCCGTCGGCCGAGGCCAAGGCCCGGCTGGACCTGGCGAGGAAGCTCCTCGACCAGGGCGCGCTCGAGGCGGCCGCCCTCGCCTACGACCAGATCACCCGCGAGTCGGCCCTGGCCGCGGTCCACCCGGACGCGCGCCTCCAGCTGGGCAAGACGCTCGCCCGGCTCGGCCTGGGCCACTCCGCCCTGGCGCAGCTCGACCTCCTCCTCGACGCCGGCCCGCAGGGGCGGCTCTACGCCTCGGCGATGGAGGCGCTCTTCGCCGTCGGCTCGAAGCTCGGGAACGAGCAGCCGCTCCTCTCGCGCGTCGCCCGCCACTCCCGCGACGCCTTCCCGCCCGGCTACGAGGACCGCTTCCACTTCCTGCTCGCGAAGTACGAGTTCGAGCGCGGCCGGGCCCTCGAGGAGGCGGGGCGCGTCCAGGAGGCCCGCGCCTCCTGGGCCGAGGCGCGCCGGCTGGTGGCCCTGGTGCGCGAGCAGGCCGGCACCGCCGGCCCGGGCGCGGCGGCCGAGGCGGAGGACGTCTACGCGCGGGCCCGCTTCGTGGACGGCCTGGTCCTCTACGCCCAGGGGGACGACGCCAGCGCCATCGAGGCCTTCAAGGAGGTGGTGCGGATCTCCAACCCGAAACGGGGCCGGGTGGCCGATGCGCAGATCCGGGAGCTGGCCTTCCTCCAGCTGGCCCGCATCCACTACCAGAACCGGCAGAACCGCTACGCCATCTTCTACTACGACAAGATGCCCTGGGGCGGGGAGCACTGGCTGGAGGGGCTCTGGGAGGCCTCCTACGCGCACTACCGCGTGGGCGACTACGAGAAGACCCTGGGCAACCTCCTCACCCTCCAGTCGCCCTACTTCCGGGACGAGTACTTCCCCGAGTCCTACGTCCTCAAGGCCATCGTCTACTACGAGAACTGCCGCTACCCCGAGGCGCGGCTGGTGCTCGAGACCTTCTCCGGCCTCTACGAGCCGGTCTACGACGAGCTCTCCCGGATCACCACCACCCCGCGCCCCCCGGCCGGCTACTTCGACCTCCTCGAGGCGGGCAGCGCGCGGGGCGCCTCGCCGCTCACGCGCAAGCTCGCCAAGCTCGCCTTCACCGACGAGAACGTGCGCCGGCTCTACGAGGCGGTGCACGAGGTGGAGGCCGAGGTGGACAAGGGGCTGGGGGGGCGAAAGCCGGAGTTCCGCGCCTCCTCGCTCGCCCGGCGGCTCGGGGAGGGGCTGGCGGCGGAGAAGTCGGCCCTGGTCGACGAGGCGGGGGCGCGGGCCCGCGCCAAGCTCGAGTACGAGCGCGACCAGCTCCGCACCCTGCTCGCCCAGGCGCTCCGGATCCAGATCGAGGTCTCGCGCAAGGAGCGCGAGGCGCTCGAGGGGGCGCTCGCCACCGGGAGCCAGGTGGAGGTGGTGCGGGACCTCAAGTACTCGAGCGCGGTCTCCGACGAGCACCTCTACTGGCCCTACGAGGGCGAGTTCTGGCGCGACGAGCTCGGGACCTACTCCTACACGCTCACCCGCGGCTGCAAGGACCGCCTGCCCCGCTCGCAGGCGGCCGCCGGCCGGTAGCCGACCCGGTTCCCCCGTGCCCGCGACCCTCGCCATCCTCCTCGCCGCCCTGGCGCTCGCGGGCCCGGCCGCCGCCGCCGAGCCCCGGACCGCGCCGCCCAAGGAGGCGGACCTGGGGGCGAAGCGCTCGGTGGCCCCCGACGCCGCCCTGGGCGGCCAGCTCGAGGGGAAGCGCAAGGTGGAGGAGGCGGCCGGGCCGAAGCTCGACTTCGAGACCTTCCGGCGCACGGTCGAGTTCGACATCTCCGGGAAGCGGAAGGAGGAGATCGCCAGCCTCCAGAAGCTGATCCGCCTCGGGGGCGGGAGCGACGCCGACACGCCGCAGTGGTACTTCCGGCTCGCCGAGCTGCTCTGGGAGGAGTCGCAGTACGACTTCTTCGAGGCCAACCGCCGCGACGATCGGCTCATCGCCCTGGGGACTCGCGGGGACCCGCGCGAGATCGACAAGCTGATGGCGGAGAAGAAGGAGCTGGAGGACCGCTGCCGGGGCCACCAGGACCAGGCGGTCGCCCTCTACCGGGCCATCATCCAGAAGTACCCGAAGTACCCGCGCATGGACGAGGTGCTCTACTTCCTCGCCGAGAACCTCACCAAGCGCAACCGGCAGGACCCCGACGCCCTCAAGGCCTACCGCTCCCTGATCAAGAACTTCCCCGACTCGCGCTACGTCCCCGACGCCTGGATGGCCTTCGGCGAGTACTACTTCGAGCGGGCCAACAAGAACGACCGGACCGACAACCTGAACAAGGCGCTCGAGGCCTACCGCAAGGCGGCCGAGCACCAGGAGAGCTCGGTCTACGGCTACGCCCTCTACAAGCAGGCCTGGGTGCACACCAACCTCGGCAACTGGAACGAGGCGCTGGAGCTCTTCCGGAGCGTGATCTTCTTCGGGGAGATGCCCACCTCCACCGTCCCCGCCGACCGCAAGCTCGCCCTGGTGAAGGAGGCGCGGAAGGACTACGTCCGCACCTACAGCCACGTGGGCTCGGCCGAGGGGGCCTGGGACGAGTTCCGGCGGGTGGGCGGGCAGACCGGCTGGTGGGAGATGGTGAAGACCCTCGCCGGCCTCTACTTCGACGAGGGGAAGGACCGGGACGCGATCCTCGTCTACCACCGGCTGATCCAGGAGCGGCCGCTCTCCGTCGAGGCCCCCTTCTTCCAGTCGCGGATCGTGACCAGCGCCGGCCGGATGGGGAAGAAGGAGGCGGCGGTCCAGCAGGCGAAGGTGTTCGTCAAGCTGCTCCGGGACATCGAGGCCTCGCCCGAGGGGAAGGACCCGAAGAACGACCAGGTCCTGAAGGACGCCCGCCACTCGGCCGAGAACACCCTCCGGGTCCTGGCGGTCCAGTATCACAACGAGTGGAAGAAGACCCGCGACGACCCCGTGGCCGCGCTCGCCTCCCAGGTCTACGAGCAGTACCTCGAGGTCTTCCCCGGCGAGCCGCCGGCCTACGAGATGCGCTTCTTCCACGCCGAGCTGCTCTACGCGCTCGCCGACTTCGAGGGGGCGGCCGACGAGTACGAGCGGGTGGCCCTGGCGGACGTGGCCGCCGCGGAGGGGAAGGGGAAGCCGGGGAAGTTCTTCCGCGACGCGCTGGAGAACACCGTCTTCGCCCGGGACGCGGTGGCGAAGAAGGCCGACGCGGCCGAGCCGCGCGCCGCCCCCGATCCGAAGCGGGCCGTCGCGCTCACCCCCGCCCGCCAGAAGCTGGTCGACGCCTGCGAGCGCTACCTCAAGTGGCAGCCGAAGGGGGACCGCTGGGTGGAGGTCGCCTACAAGGCGGCCAACCTCTACTACCGGCACAACCGGTTCGGCGAGGCGACCGACCTCTTCACCCGGGTCGCCCTCGACCACCCGGAGCACGAGCTGGCCGGCTACTCCACCAACCTGGTCCTCGACGCCTACAACCTGCTCGGCGACTGGCGCAACGTGAACGGCTGGGCGAAGCGGTTCTACGCCGACGCCGCCCTGATCAAGGCCCACCCCCAGCTCAAGGACGACCTGGCCCGGGTGATCGAGCAGAGCGCCTTCAAGGTGATCGAGGAGCGGGAGCGGGCCAAGGACTGGCTGGCCGCGGCCGAGGAGTACCAGACCTTCGCCCGCGACTGGCCCGCCTCCAAGCTCGCCGCCACCTCCCTCTACAACGCCTCGGTGGACCTGGTCCGGGCCGGGCGGCTCGACCGGGCGATGGAGGTCCGCGAGCAGCTCCTCGCCCGCTACCCCGCCGATCCGCTGGCGCCGCGCTGCCTCTACGACAACGCCGAGGCCCACGAGGCCACCGCCGACTTCGAGGCCGCCGCCGACCGCTACGAACGCTACTTCCAGGAGTGGCGGCGCGCCCGCGCCCCCGCCCCCGCGCCCCGCCGGAAGGGGAAGGCCGCCCCGGCGCCCGCCCCCGCGCCGGCCGCGTCCGCCTGGGAGGAGAAGAAGGCGAACGACGGGATCGTGAACGCCGCGGTCTTCCGGGCCGGGCTGCGCCAGTGGGCCAAGGCGGAGGCGGCCAGCCTCGCCTACCTGGAGGCCTGGCCGGAGGGCGCCGACGCGCCGCGGATCTTCCTCTCCCTGGCCGACCTCTACGCGCGCCAGGGCCAGACCGCGAAGGAGCTCCACCAGCTCGAGGAGTACCAGCGCCGCTACGCCCGGGACCCGGACGAGTGGCTCGCCCTCCAGCAGCGGATCGCCGACCTGCTCGAGAAGTCGGGCAACGCCGCCGGGGCCCGGCGCGCCTACGACCTCGGGCTCGAGCACTGGAAGCGCAACAGGGCGGCGGTGAAGGACCGCGGGCTGCCCCTCGTCGCCGAGGCCCGCTACCGGTCCCTCGAGCCGGCCTGGGCCGCCTACGACAAGATCACGCTCGACGTCGCCCCCCGGTACCTCAAGTCGCAGCTCCAGGTGAAGGGCAAGAAGCTCCACGAGCTCGAGGTCGAGTACGGCGAGATCGTGAAGCTGAAGCAGGCCGAGCCGGCCATCTGTGCCCTCACCCGGATCGGCCTCGGCTACCGCCGCTTCGCCCAGGCGCTCCGCGAGGCCCCGGTCCCCAAGGAGCTCCGGGGCAAGAAGGAGTACGTCGAGGAGTACAAGGCCCAGATCGAGCAGGTCGCCGAGCCCCTCGACAAGAAGGCGGTGGAGGGGCTCGACCTGGCGGTGAAGGCCTCCCGCGACTACGGGGTGGTGAACGCCTGCGCCCGGGAGGCGACCGCCATCCTGGTGAAGGTGGAGCCGGAGAAGTACGGCCCCTCGCCCGAGATCGTCCCGGCGGTGGCGGTGGCCGCCCCCGACGCGCGGCGCGGCTACGGGCTCCTCGCCGACCTGCTCCCGCCCCCCGCGGCCGCCCCCAAGGCCGCCGCCCGCCGCGCCGACGCCCCCGCGCTCCCGGCGCTCCAGCTCTCGCAGCGCGGCCCGCGGGCCGCCGAGACCGCCGCCGACGCGGATCCGCAGAAGCGCACCATCGCGGCCGAGCCGGCCGTCCCCCGGCCGAGGAAGAAGGGCTCCGACGACGAGGACCTCCTGCCGTGAGCCCCCGCGCCGCCACCCTCTGCCTGCTCCTCGCCGGCTGCGCCGGCGCCGGCGGGGCCGCCCACCCGGCCGCCTCCCCCGCCCGGCCGGCGGCCGGCTCCCCGCCCGGCGGCGCCGCCGGGGGCGCGGCTGCCGAGCCCGGCCCGCCCTCGCCCCGGACCCAGCGCCTCTTCGCCGAGGCGGTCCAGGCGGAGGAGGACCAGAAGAAGGCCAAGGTCCCGACCGACTGGCCGCTGCTCGAGCGGCGCTGGCGGGCGGTGCTCGAGGAGGTCGACCTCCCCGAGGCCCGCTACAACCTGGGCGTCACCCTCGAGGCGCAGGGGCGGCTGGGGGAGGCCCGGGCCGAGTACGAGAAGGCCCGCGCCGCGCGCCCCTCGCTGCGCCAGGCGTCGGTGAACCTCGGGGTCCTCCAGGAGAAGGAGGGCGATCCGCGCGGGGCGCAGGCCGCCTACGCCGCCGTGCTCCGCGACTTCCCCGACGAGGCCCGCGCCCGCGAGCGGCTCGCCGCCCTCTACCTCTCCACCGGCCAGCTCGACGAGGCCTGGCGGTTCGCCCGCGAGGCCCTCCTCCAGGACCCGCGCGCCATGGGCGCCTACAAGATCCTGGTGCGGGTGGCGATGGAGCGGAAGAACCTCGACCTCGCCCACCTGGTGGCCCTCCGGGCGCAGAAGCTCGACCCGGCCGATCCCGAGCTCCCCTGGCTGATGGGGCAGGTGCTGGAGGGGCAGGGGGACGGGGCGGGCGCCGAGGTCCAGTGGCGGAAGGCGCTCTCCCTCCAGGAGGGGTTCCTCCCCGCCCGCGCCTCCCTCCTCCAGGCCGCCCTCCGCAAGCAGGCCTGGGGAGCGGTGGTGGAGCACTCCGAGGCGCTGCTCCGCGCCGATCCGCGGAACGCCCCCGCCGAGCTGGTGCACGGGATCGCGCTCCGCCATCAGGAGAGGCCCGACGAGGCGCTGGCCGCCTACGCCCGGGCCGAGCAGGCCGGCGGCGGGAAGCTGCCGGAGGTGCACCTCGCCCGCGGGATCCTCTATCTGCGGGTGAAGAACGAGTGCGCCCCCGCCCTGGAGGAGTTCCGGGCCTACGCCCGCGAGGCCGGGCCGGTGGCGACCACCAGCTCGCCGGTCCTCAAGCTCGAGCGGGAGTGCGAGCAGGCGCTGGAGGAGAGCCGGCGGGCGGCGGAGGCCGCCCGGGAGATGCAGGCCGAGGCGGCGAGGAAGGCGGAGGCGGCGAAGCAGGCCGGCGGAGAGGCGCCCGGGGCGGCGGGCTCCCCCCCGGCGCCCGCACCGCCGCGGTGAGGTAAGCTCGAGCGAGGGGCGGAGAACGACGATGCGCACGGTCCTGATCGCGATGCTGCTCGGCGGCCCCCTGTGGGCGGCCGCCCAGCCGGCGGCCAAGGAGGGGGCGGAGAAGCCCCCGCCCAAGATCGAGTACGAGAAGAAGACGGTCATCAACTTCGAGGACGACACCATCGAGGGCGACCTGAAGCGGCCCGACGGCGAGTACGTCGAGGCGCGCCGCAAGGTGGACCACTCGAACCTCATCAAGATCCGCGAGAGCTGGCGGGACAAGGTGCTGCAGGCATCGGGCGAGCTCTAGCCCGCCCCCGGGAGACCATGGCCACCCCCATCACCCTCAAGGTGTTCCGCGGCGAGGAGCTCGTCCGGAGCGAGCGCTTCAGCCGCGAGATCATCAAGATCGGGCGGCTCGCCTCGGCCCACCTGGTGCTCGACGACGAGCGGGTCTCCCGCATCCACGCCGTGGTCGAGGTCGCGCCCGACGGCACCCTCTCCATCATCGACATGGGGAGCGCCGAGGGCACCTTCGTGAACGGGAAGAAGGTGAGCCGCGGCGCCCTCAAGCCCGGGGACGAGATCACCCTGGGCGGGCTCCGGATCGTGCTGGACGAGGTGGAGGCGCCGGCCGCGACGGCGCCCGGGCCCGCCGCCCCCGCGGCGGCCCTCGGCTCGTCCCCTGCCGCCCCGCGCCCGGCCGGCGGGCCCGCCGCCCCGGCCGCCGCCCTCGGGCCGACGGCCCCCGCTCCGCGCCCGGCCGCCGCCCCCGCGCCCCAGCGCGCGAACGGCCCGGCCGCCCCGGCGCCCGCCGCCCCGCGCAGGCCCGCGGAGGCGCCCCGGGCCGCCGCGCCCGCCGCGGTCGCCCCGGCCCCGGTGGCGGCGGCGCCCGCCCCGGCCTCGGCGAGGCCCGCCGCCCGTTCGGCCGCGCCGGCCGCGCGCCGGTCCCGCTACCCCCGGGCCGCCGCCGCCCTGGAGGACCTGAGCGGCGTCTCCGACCTCGGGGTCGAGCTCCGGCTCCTCTGGGGCGAGACGCTCCTCGACGCCGAGACCTTCGTCCGCCCTCGCCAGCCCGTGAAGGTCGGCGACGGGCCGGGCTGCGCGCTCCGGGTGGAAGGGCTCCCCCAGGGCGAGTTCCCCATGCTCCGCTTCGCGGAGGGGGCCTACCAGTTCGCCTTCGGCAACGGGATGACGGGCGTGCTGGTGGACCGGGGCGCCCAGACGCCCTTCGCCGAGCTGGTCAAGTCGCGGCGGGCGGCCACCGACGAGCAGCAGCGCGGGACCTGGTGGGTCCCGGTCCCGGCCGCGGGCGCGGTCCGGGCGGAGATCGGGAACCGGCTCGCGGTCGAGGCCCGGCCGCGGCGGCCGGACGTGGTGAAGGCGCCGCCCTGGTGGGAGCGGATCAACTACCAGCTCCTCAACATGTTCCTGATCCTGTTCTTCCTCCAGTCGGGCTTCATCGTGGCGGCGAGCAACTTCCCCTACGACACCGACGTGGTGGCGGACGACCTCTTCAAGAACCCCTCCCGGATGGCGAAGTTCATCATCAAGCCGCCGGAGGCCCCCAAGCCGCAGCCGGGCGAGAAGGGGCTCAAGGCCGACCAGAAGACGGACGAGCCCGGCGAGATGGCGGAGAAGCACAAGGGCGAGGAGGGGCAGATGGGGAAGAAGGACGCCCCGAAGACCAACGCCCGCTCCGCCCCCAAGGCCATCGACCCGAACGCCAAGGACGTGGTGAAGCACACCGGGCTCCTGGGCGCGCTCGGGCGCGGGGCGGGCGGCGGCCTCTCCACCGTCTTCGGCTCGGGCGGGCTGGGCGGCGACCTCCGCGGCGCGGTGGGCAACATGTTCGGCCCGGTGGTGGGCGACAGCTACGGCCTGGGCGGCCTGGGGATCCGCGGCTCCGGCTCGGGCGGCGGGGGCGCGGGCGAGACCATCGGCATCGGCGCGGTGGGGACCAAGGGGCGCGGCGGCGGGCTGGGGAGCTACGGCACCGGCGTGGGCGGCCTGGGGAAGAAGGGCGACCGCGACATCTCCATCGCCACCGGCGCCGCCCAGGTGATGGGCTCGATCGACAAGGAGCTGGTGCGCAAGGTGATCCAGGACCACGCCGCCCAGATCCGCTACTGCTACGAGCAGCAGCTGGCGCTCAACCCGCGGCTGGCCGGCAAGGTCTCGATCAAGTGGGTGATCAACGCCGACGGCTCGGCCAGCTCGCCCCAGGTGGACGGGAGCGCCACCACCCTCGAGGACGCCAAGGTCCACGAGTGCATGATGTCCCGCATCACCAGCTGGCAGTTCCCCAAGCCCAAGGGCGGCGGGATCGCCGTGATCACCTACCCCTGGATCCTCCGCGCGTCGGGGGAGCAGTAGGAGGCCGACGTGAAGATCCTCGCCGCCGCCCTGCTCGCGCTCCCCCTCCTCGCCCTCGGGCAGGAGGTGGCCGCGCCGCTGCAGGAGGATCCGCGGGCGGCCAAGTTCCGCGACGTGGAGCGGGGGTTCTTCATCGGCTTCGAGGCCGGCTACCTCGGCCTCCTCGAGACCCCCACCGCCGATCCCGGCAAGTTCCCGGTGGCGGGCAGCTCGGGCGGCTCCGCCGGCGGGCTCCAGGTCGCGCTGGACGTGGGCACGGACCTGGGCAGCCGGTTCTCGCTCGCCCTCGTCGCCCAGGGCGGCAACGTGAAGGCGAGCCCGAACTACGGCGGGTTCAGCCTCTACGCCTTCGGCCTGGACGGACGCTGGGCGTTCTACGGCGCCAAGGACCGCAACGACTGGGAGCGCTTCCAGGCCTACGTGCACGCCCGGGGCGGCTACGCGCTCACCTACCCGAAGGGGCTATTCGGGACGAGCGACGTCGTCGCGCAGGGCGGGCTGGGCGTCGACTACTACACCCGGCTGCGACACTTCTCCCTCGGCCTCGCGGCGGACTACGTGTACGCCACCAAGGCCAAGGCGAGCGGCTTCGCCATCTACCCGACGGTGCGCTACACGTTCTAGGCGGGGCGTGCTGCCCCGCCCCGCCGAGCAATGCTCGTCGGGGTCCCACCCCTGCCGCGCGGGGCCCGCGCTCGCCGCTTCGCGGCTGCCCCGCGGCGGAGTGGCTGTGCCGCTCCCCCAGGCGCGCCGGGCCCCTCCCCGCACGCTCGCTCCCGCGGTCGCTCCATTGGCCCAACCGGTCGGCCGCCCAGCAGGCCATGTAGGCAAATGCCCGTAAGGGCTCGGGAATCCGCGGCCGCTTCGTTGACCCCCCGGCGTGGCCCGCCCTATACTTGCGCGACGCCCGGCTGCTTCCTCGGGCCCCCTCCCATCCCAGCGAAGCCACCTTGAGCGCACCCACCCTGGACGACCAGATCCGAAGCCACCTCGAGGCCCTCGAGGCGGCTCCGGGGGATGCGCAGGCCTTCCAGTCGCTCGAGGCGCTCTATCACCGCGAGTCCCGCTGGGAGGACCTGGTCGAGCTCTACGACCGGAGCGCCCGCCTGGGGCCCGGACCGGCTGCCCCGCTGCTCTCCCAGGCGGCGCGCCTCGCCCACGAGAAGCTCGGGAACCTGGCCCGCGCCGAGGAGCTCTACCGCCAGCTCCTCGAGGCCGCCCCGGCCGACCCGGCCGCTCACCGTGCCATGGAGGCGCTGCTCGAGGAGCGGGGCGACTGGCCCGCCCTGGCGGCGGCGCTGGAGCGGGACGCCGCCCAGGCGGAGGACCGGCGCGAGGCAGCCCGGATCGCGGTCCGCCTGGCCCGGGTCCACGAGGAGCGGCTCGGCCGCCGCGATCGCGCCGCCCTCCTCTACCTGCGCGCCCACCGGCTCGACCCGGGCCTGGAGGAGGCCCGCGCCCGCGGCGTGGCGGCGCTCGTGGCCCTGCGCCGCTACGGCCAGGCGAAGCGGCTCCTCGACCAGGCGCGCGAGGCGGGGGCGGTGGAGGTGCGCGCCCTCGCCGCCGAGTACGCCCGCCTGGGGGCCGCCCTGGTGGACGAGCCGCTCGAGCACGGCCTGGCGATGGACGCGCTCATCGAGGCCCTCACCCTCGACCGGAGCGCGCCGGGCGCGGCCGAGGCCCGGGCGCGGCTGCGCGACATGCCCCGCGCCTGGCGCGAGGAGGCGGCCCGGGTCGAGGCGGCGGCCTCGGCCATCAACGACCGGCGCGAGGCGGCCGCCCTCCAGCTCCGGCTCGCCCAGCTCCACGCCGCCTACGATCCGGACGCCGCCCAGCGCGTCCCCGAGCGGCTCGAGCGGGCCTGGGCGCTCGCCCCGGGCAACCCGTTCGCCCTCGACCTCCTCGCCCGCACCTACGAGGCGCGCGGCGACCACCGGGGCCACGCCGACGCCCTGGCCCGGCTGCTGGCGGCCACCCGGGACCGCGCCGGCCTGGTGGCGCTCCACCTCGAGCTGGCCCGCCTCGCCCTGGTCCGCTTCGGGGACGCGAAGGGGGCGCTGGCCGCCCTGCGGCGCGCGCTCGACCTCGATCCGGCCAGCGAGAGCGCCGCCATCCAGGCCTTCGAGCACGAGGTGGACGCCGGCCGCTTCGCCGAGGCGCTCGAGGTGCTGGAGCGCCACCTTGCGGCCGCCCCGGAGAAGGCGGCCCACGCGCCGCTCCGGGTCCGGGCGGCGGGCCTGGCCCGCGAGAAGCTCGCCGACCCCGCCCGGGCCCGCCGGCACCTCGAGGCGGCGCTCCGCGCCGACCCGGCCCACGCCCCGGCCGCCGCCGCCCTGGCGCCGCTCCTGGCGGAGGCGGGCGAGTGGCCGCGCCTCGCCGAGGTGCTGGAGCGCTCCGCCCGCTGGGAGCGCGATCCGGCCGAGCGGATCCGGCTCCTCGAGCGGCTGGCCGAGGTCCAGCAGGAGCGGCTCTCGCGCCCCCGCGACGCCCTCCGCACCCTCTCTCTCGCGCTCGCCGTCGACCCGTCCCGCGGGGCCACCCGCAAGGCGATGGAGGGGGCGGCGGCCCGCGCCGACGCCTTCGCCGAGCTGGCCCGGGCCTACCGGGCGGCCGCCCGGGCGGCGGACGATCTCCGGGCTCGCAAGGTCCTGCTCCGGCGCACCGCCGAGATCCTGGACCGCGACCTCGGGGCGCCCGAGGAGGCGGTGCGGGCCTGGCGGGAGCTGGTGGAGCTCGACCCGGCGGACCGCGGGGCGGCGAGCGCCCTCGAGGCCTGCATGGCGCGCGCCGGCCAGCGCGAGGAGCTGGTCCGGACCCTGGAGGAGCGGCGCGCCCGGGCCGAGGGCGAGGAGCGTCGTTCGCTCACCGTGAAGCTGGCCCGGCTCTGGGCCGAGGCGGGCGAGGACGAGCGGGCGGCCGGCGCCTGGCGCGAGGCCCTCGCCCTGGCGGAGGACGACCAGGCGCTCTGGGGGCTGCACGCCGCCCTCGAGGTCCAGGCCGGGCCGCTCGCCGCCGAGGAGCGGGTGCGGGTCCTGGCGCAGCTCGCCGCCCGCGCCAGGGGCCCGGCGGAGCGGGCCGCCCTCGAGCTGGAGCGGGCCGAGGTGCTGGCCGAGCCGCTCGGCCGGCTGGCCGAGGCGGCCGGCGCGGCGACGGCGGTGCTGCAGGCGGGCGGGATCGGCGCGGGGCAGCAGGCGGAGGCGATCGCCCTGCTCGAGCGGCTGCTCGGGCGTGGGGTGGACCCGCTCCGGATCGGCCAGGTGCTGGCCCCGGCCTACGCCGCCGCCGGCGACCCCGGCCGCCAGGTGGCGATGCTCGAGCTGGTGGCCCGCTCCCTCCCGGCCGCCGCCGAGCCGCGAGAGCGCGCCCGGCACCTCCTCGACGCCTCCGCCATCCGCGCCGAGCGGCTCAACGATCGGCGCGGGGCGCTCTCCGCGGCCGCCGCCGCCCTGCGCGCCTGCCCGGACCACGCCGAGGCGCGGCGCCGCTGCGAGGAGCTGGGGCGGGCGGTGGGAGCGCAGCGGGAGCTGTTCGCCCTGCTCGACGAGGTGGCGGGGCTGCTCCGCGGCCGGCCGGAGGAGGAGGCGCAGCTCCGGATCCGGGCGGCGCGGGTGGCGGAGGAGGACCTGGGCGCCTTCGACGAGGCGGCCGGCCAGCTCCGCCGCGCGCTCGAGCTCTCGCCCGGCGACGCCGCGGTCCTCGCCGCCCTCACCCGCACCGCCCTGGCGGCGGAGCGCTGGGCGGAGGCGGACCGGCTCCTGGGCGGGCGGGCCGCCGCCGCCGCCGGTGCCGAGCGGGCCGCGCTCCTCGCCCAGCGCGCCGAGGTCCGCGAGGAGGGGCTCGGCGATCCCGCCGGGGCGGCCGCCGCCCTCCGCGAGGCGGTCGAGCTGGCGCCCGCGGATCAGCGCCCCCGCCTCCTCGCCAGGCTGGCGGCGGCGCTCGGCGCCGCCGGCGACCTGGCCGGGCAGTCGGACGCCCTGGGCGCCCTGGCGGCCGCCGCCGCCGACCCCGCCGAGGCCTCGCGCGCCGCGGTGGAGAGCGCCCGCCTCCGCTCGGCCATGGGGGATCCGGTGGCGGCGGTGGAGCGGCTCGCCGCCGCCGTCGCCGCGAGTCCGGCCGACGCCGCCGCCCTGAGCGCCCTCGACGGTCACCTGGACGGGCCCGACCCCGGCGCCGCCCTGGCCGCCGCCCGGGCGCTCGCGAGCCACCCCGACCCGCGCCGGCGCCTGCGCGCGCTGGAGGTCGAGGCCAAGCGCCACCCCGACCCGGCCGGCCGCGCCGCCGCCTGGCGGGCTCAGGCCCGGATCCTCGAGCAGGAGCTCGGCCAGCCCTCGCCGGCCTTCTCGGCCCTGGCGGAGGCGGCCCGGGCCGCTCCGGGCGACGCCTCCCTCCGCGCGGAGCTGCGCCGCCTGGCCGGGGTGGGGCAGGAGCTCGAGGCCTGCGCCCGCGTCCTGGACGAGCTGGCGGCGCTCGCCCCGCCCGGCCAGCGGCTCCCGATCCTGCGCGAGCGCGCCCACTTCGCCGAGCGCTGGCTGGACCGCGACCGGGCCGCGGACGCCTGGGCGGCCCTGCGCGAGACCGCCCCCGCCGATCCCGAGGCGCTCGCCGCCCTCCGCCGCCTGCACCGGGCCCGCGAGCGCTGGGGCGAGCTCGCCGACGCCTGCGCCGCGCTGGCCAGGCTGGCGGGCGAGCCGGCGGCGCGCGCCGACGCGCTCCGCGAGGAGGCGGTGGTGGCCGAGGGCCGGCTGGGCGACCCGGCCCGGGCGGCGGCCGCCTGGGCCGAGGTGGCGGCGGTCGCCCCCTCCGACGGCGAGGCCCCGGCGGCGCTGGAGCGGCTCTACGAGCGGCTCGACCGGCCCGAGGCGCTGGCGGGGATCCTGGAGGCGCGGCTGGCGCGCGCCTTCGACGCCGAGGGGGCGGCGCGGCTCGCCGAGCTCAGGCGCCTCCGGCTGGGGGACGCGGCCGGGGCGCTCGCCCTCCACGCCGAGCTGGTGCGGCGCGACCCCGCGCGCGAGGCGTCGCGCGAGGCGCTGGTGGCCCTGGCCGCGGTCCCGGGCGCGGTGGGGCGAGAGGCGCTCGAGGCGGCGGACACGGTCCTGCGGGAGGCCGGGGAGCACGTCCGGCGGGTGGCGGCCCGGGAGGGCAGGCTGGCTGCGATCCAGGAGCCGGGGGAGCGCGCCCGCCTCCTGGCCGAGCTCCGCGCCATCCAGGAGCGGGACCTCGGGGACGCTTCCCAGGCGTGGGCCGCGGCGCGTCGCGCCTTCGCCGAGGGCGGCGCCGCCCGGGCGGGCGTGGAGGAGGACCTGCCCCGGCTGGCCCGCGCCGCGGGCGCCGAGGAGGCGCTGCCCGCCGTCTACGAGGAGGCGGCGGCCGCCGCCGACCCGGCCGCGGCGCTGGAGCTGCGCCGGCGCTCCGCCCGGGCGAGCGAGGCCCGGGGCGCTCCGACCGCGGCCGTGGAGGCCTGGAGGGCGGTGCTGGCGGTCGCGCCCGAGGACGCCGAGGCGCTCGAGGCCCTGAGCCGGCTCTACGAGGTCGGGCGCTCCGCCCGGGAGCTGCTCGAGGTGGCCCGCCGGCGGGCGGGGCTCGCCTCGGGGGAGGAGCGGGCCGGGCACCTGCTGCGGGCCGGCGCCCTGGCCGAGCAGCTCGGCGACGCGGAGACCGCGCTCGACGCCTACCGGGCGGTCCGCGCCGCGGAGCCCGACCACCCCGCGGCGCTCGAGGGGCTCGACCGGATCCTCTCGCGCACCCCGGGCGAGGAGCTGCTCGAGGTGCTGGAGGCCCGGGCGCGCGGGGCGGCCGCCGATTCCGCCCGGCGCACCGAGCTCCTCCTGCGCCGGGCCGCGCTCCTCGAGGGCGATCCCGTCCCCCGGCGCGCCGTGGAGGCCTACGCCGAGGTCCTGGCCGAGAGCCCGGGCGACCCCGGGGCGGTGGCCGGCCTCGGCCGGCTCCTCGAGCGGCCCGAGGGCCGAGAGCTGGCCGCCCGCGTGCTCGAGGACGTCTTCCGCGCCGCCGGCGACGCGCGCCGGCTGGCCGACCTCCTGGAGGTGCGGCTCGCCTCGGCCGACGCCGCCGAGCGGACGCCGCTCCTCGCCGAGCTGGCGGCGCTGCGCGAGCGGCTCGGGGACCGGGCGGGCGCCTTCCAGGCGAAGCGGCGCGAGCTGGTGGAGGAGGCGACGTCCGGCCGGGACGCGCCCGGCGCGCGGGCCGAGCTGGAGCGGCTCGCGGGGGCCACCGGCGCCTGGGGGGAGCTGGCGGCGGCCTTCGGGGCCGCCCTGGCTGCGCCGCTCCCGCCCGCGGCGGCGCTCGACCTCCGGCGCCGGCTGGCGGCGGTCCAGGCCGACCGGCTCGGGGACCTCGACCGCGCCGCCCGGACCTACGAGGAGGTGGCGGCGGCGGGCGCCACCCCGGAGGTCCTCGGGGCGCTCGCCCGCGTGCACCGCCGCCGGGGGGCGCACCGCGAGCTCGCGGGCACGCTCTCCCGGCTGGCCGCGATCGCGCCCGCGCCCGCGGCGCGCAAGGAACTCCTGCTGGAGGTGGGTAAGATCATGGCCGACCAGCTCTCCGACCGCGACGGCGCCGCCGAGGCGTACCGCCGGATCCTGGCGGTGGACCCCGAGGACCCCCAGGCGCTCCGGCAGCTCGGGCGCCTCCTCGGGACGGCCGAGCGCTGGGAGGAGCTGGCGGAGGTCCTCGCTCGCGAGGTGGCGGTGCTCGATCGCCAGCCCGCCTTCGTCAACGAGGCGGCGGAGCTGCGCCACCGGCTCGGCCAGATCCGCCACCGACGGCTGGCCGACTCGGAGGGTGCGCTGGCGGCCTACCGCGAGGTGCTGGAGAAGGTCCCGCGCCATCCCTCCACCCTCGCCGCCCTCGAGGAGCTGGCGCGCGGGGCGGGGCCGACCGCCGTCGAGGCGGCCGGGGTGCTCGAGCCCGTCTACGCGGCCGAGGGCGAGCACGCCCGGCTGGTGGAGATCCTGGAGGCGCGGGCCGCCAACGAGACCGACCCGGCCTCGCGGGGCGGGCTCCTGCGGCGCGTGGCCGACGCCTACGCCGGGCCGCTCCGCAACCCGGAGCTGGCCTTCCTCGCCGCGGGGCGGGCGCTGGCCGCCGATCCCGACCAGACCGAGGCGCTGGAGCTGGCCTGCCGCCTCTCCGAGCAGGCGGGGCTCCCGGACGAGCTGGTGGGGCTGCTCGCCGAGCACGCCGACCGGGCCCGCGACCCGGCCGCCCGCGCCGAGTACCAGCGGCGGATCGCCCGGCTGGCCCGGGCCGAGCCGGCCCGCGCCGCCGAGGCCTGGCAGCGCGTGCTCGAGCTGGCACCCGAGGACCGCGAGGCGATGGTGGGGCTGGTGGACGCCCTCGAGGCGGGGGGCGATCCCGAGCCGCTCGCCCAGGCGCTCCGCCGCGCCCTGGCGGTGGAGGAGGTCCCGGAGGCGCGGGCCCACCTGTTCCGGCGGCTGGCGGCGGTGCAGGACGAGCGGCTCTCCGACCCGGCCGGCGCGATCCAGAGCCTGAAGCGGCTCATCGAGCTCTCCCCGGCCGACCGCGAGGCGCTCGCCCGCCTCGACCGGCTCTGCGTGAAGACCGAGCGCTGGGTGGACCTGGCCGACGTCCTCGGGCGCGAGATCGCGGTCGCCGGCGACGCCGGCGACGAGGTGGTGCTCCCCACCCTCCGCGCCCGCCTGGCGGAGCTCAAGGAGACCCGGCTCCTCGACCGCGAGGGCGCGCTCGCCCTCTACGAGGAGGTGCTGGCGGCCCGCCCCGACCACGCCGAGGCCATCGGCCGGCTGGAGGCGCTCCTCCAGCGGGATCCGGGGAACGCCCGGGCGGCGGTGGCCCTGGAGGGCGCCTACGCCCGCTCCGGGGACGCGCTCCGGCAGGCCGCCATCCTCGAGGTGCGCGCCGGCGAGCGGCCCGACCCGGCCGAGCGCAAGGCGCTGTATCTGGAATTGGCCGAGCTGCGGGAGAAGGGGCTGGGCGAGCCAGAGCTCGCCTTCCTCGCGCTCTGCAAGGCCTTCCGCGAGGACCCGGCCGACGCCGCGGTCCGCGAGCGCCTGGAGGCGCTGGCGGCGGCGAGCGGGCACGAGGAGGAGCTGGCGGCGATCTACGAGGACGAGATCGACCGCCTCCCCCCGGCCGACACCGCCCAGGTGGCGCTGCGGCTGGGCGCCCTGCACGAGGAGCGGCTGGGCGAGCCGGCCCGCGCGGCCGGCTTCTACCGCCGGGCGCAGGCCCTCGACCCGGAGGCGGCCGCCCAGGCGCTCCCCGCCCTGGAGCGGCTCTACCAGCGGCTGGAGAGCTGGCCCGAGCTGGCCGACGTGCTCTCCGCCCGGGCCGCCGCCGCCCCGGTGGCGGAGCGTGGGCAGCTCCTCTTCCGGCTCGGCCAGCTCTGCGAGGAGCAGCTCGCCTCGCCCGACCGCGCCGCCGAGGCCTACGAGGCGGCGGTGGCCGCCGATCCCAGGCACCTCCCGGCGCTCCGCGCCCTGGAGGCGCTCTACGAGGGGGCGGGCCGGCGCGAGGACCTCTTCCGGAACCTGTCCCAGCAGCGGGCGGCCGCCCCCGACGCCGCCGCCCGGGAGCGGGCCCTGCAGAAGATGGGGGCGCTGGCCGCCGGGCTGGGCCGGCTCGACGAGGCGGTGGCGCTCTGGAAGGAGCTGCTCGCGGCCCGCCCCCGCCACGAGGCGGCCATGGCCGCCCTGGAGGATCTGTACGAGCGGATGGAGCGGTGGCAGGACCTGGCCCAGCACCTCCGGCTGCGGGCCCAGGCGACGGTCGACCGCCGGGAGGTCGCCCGGCTGAACGACAAGCTCGGCGAGGTGCTCGCCAAGCGGCTCGGCGACGCCACCCAGGCGATCCAGTCCTTCAAGGCGGTCCTCGACTCCGATCCGCGCAACAAGCACGCGCTCGAGGCGCTCCGGGACATCCACGCCGCCCAGGGGGACCGCGAGGGGCTGGTCTCCGTCTACCGGCGGCTGGTGCCGCTGCAGGAGGACGCGGCCGGGGTGAAGCGGGTCCGGCTGGAGCTCGCCGAGGTGCTGCTCGCCGCCGGGCAGAAGCGCGAGGCGGTGGAGCAGGCCAAGCTCGCCTTCGACATCGAGCCCCACGCCGCGGAGGAGCTGGTCCGGATCGAGGAGGTGTTCCGCCAGGGCGGGGCCGCCCAGGACGGCGTCCGGGCGGCTGAGGCCCGCGCGGCGCTGCTCGCCAGCGCGGGCGGTCCGGCCGAGGCGGTGCCCGCCTGGCTGGCGGTGGCCGATCTGTGGCGCGCCCAGAAGCGTCCCGACGCGGCGGCGGCCGCGCTGGAGAAGGTGCTCGAGCTCGAGGCCTCCAGCCGGACCGCCTACGAGCAGCTCCGGGCGGTGCACCAGGAGACCGGCAACTGGCGCGCCTTCGCCCGGGTCTGCGACGCCTTCGCCCCGCAGCTGGTCGATCCGGCGGAGAAGCTCGCCCTCCTCAAGGAGGTGGCCTCCGTCCACGAGAAGCGGCTCGGCCAGAAGGAGATGAGCTTCCTCGCCTGGTGCCGGGCGGTGGCCGAGGCCCCCGCCGACGGCGAGGCGCTCGCCGAGGCGGAGCGGCTCGCCGACGAGACCGAGGCCTGGGACGAGCTGGCCGCGGTGCTCGAGCAGGTGGCCGAGGGGGCGAAGGGGATGGTGCGGGCCCGGCTGCTCCTGCGCCTGGGCCGGCTGCAGGACGAGCGGCTCGACCAGGCGCAGGCGGCCGAGGACGCCTACCGGCGCGCCCTGGAGGCCGACCCGGGCAACCCGGAGGCCCTCGACGCGCTCACCGGGCTCTTCAAGCGGCGCGGCCGGGTGCACGACCTGGTCATCGCCCTGGAGCAGAAGCTCGAGGCGGCGGCCGGCCTGGAGGAGAAGAAGGCCAGCCTGCTCGAGGTGGCCCGGATCTACGACGGCGAGCTGCACGACGTGGAGGAGGCGGTGGGCGCCCTCCGCCGCGTGCTGGAGCTGGACGGCGGCGACCCGGCCGCGCTCGAGCTCCTCTCCGCCCTCTACCGGCGCGAGCAGCGCTGGGCGGACCTGGCGGCGGTGCTCGCCCGGGCCCGCGACCTGGCCGCCTCCGACCAGGCCCGGATCGCCTTCCAGCTCCAGATCGCCTCGCTCCACGAGAACGAGCTGGGCGACGACGAGGGGGCGGTCGAGGCCTACCGCACCGTGCTCGGGCTCGACGACCGCTCCGCCGAGGCGCTGGCCGGCCTGGAGCGGCTCTACACCAAGCTCGACCGGTTCGCCGAGCTGAACCGGGTCTACGAGCGGCAGATCGCCCTGGCGGAGGACCCGCGGGAGCAGGTGCGGGTCCTGGCCCGCAGCGCCGCCATCCACGAGGAGAAGCTCCACGACCCGCGCTCGGCGATCGAGCGGCACGAGGCCATCCTCCGCATCGACGGGGCGAACCTCGCCGCGGTGAAGGGACTGGAGCGGCTCTACCGGTCCGAGGCGCTCTGGGACCGGCTGGTCACCCTGATGCAGCACCACGTCGGCCTGACCCAGGACCGGCGCGAGCAGGTGGCCCTCGAGGTGGCGATCGGCGAGGTGTTCTGGAAGGAGATGGCCCGGGTGGACCGGGCGGAGGCGATCTTCAACCACGCCCTCCAGCTCGATCCCGAGGCGCGGATCCCGGTCGCCGCCCTGGGGAGCCTCTACGAGCGGAGCGGCAACTGGAACCTCGCCCTCGACATGCTGAACCGCGAGGCGCGCATCGCCGGCGGGGCGAAGGACGCGGTCGAGCTCTACGTGCGGATGGGGAAGATCCAGGAGGACATGCTCCTCGACCTGGGCGCCGCGCGGGAGGCGTACGGCCGGGCGATGCAGCTCGACCCGGGTCACCTCCCCGCCATCCGCGCCCTGAAGGGGATCGCCGAGCGCGACCGGGATCGCGATCGCTACCTGGAGCTCCTCATCGAGGAGGCGCGCTACGAGACCGACGTCCAGGAGAAGACCGAGCGCTACACCGAGGCGGGCCGCCTCTACCAGGAGGAGCGCGACGACCGGGAGAACGCCGCCCGGTACTACGAGGAGGCGCTGAAGCGGACCCCCACCCACCTGGCCGCCGCCCGGCCGCTCTCCGACCTCTACGTCGGACAGACCCGCTGGGAGGACGCCGAGCGGGTCCTGGACGGCATCGTGGAGACCCTCTCCGCCGGAGGCGAGGCCAAGGAGCTGTGCCGCCAGGCCTACCGGCAGGGGTACGTGGCCGAGAAGCTCGGCAAGCGGGAGAAGGCGCTGGCCTCGTACCGCCGAGCCTACGAGCTCGATGCCACCTACCTCCCGGCGCTGGAGGGGCTCGGCAACCTGCTGGTCCGGCTCGAGCAGTGGGAGGAGGCGCTCCGGATCTTCACCACCGTCGTGATCCACCACCACGAGGCCCTCACCGACCTGGAGGTGGTCGAGACCCACTGGCAGATCGGCGAGATCGCCGAGAAGCTCGGCCAGGTCGAGCGGGCGGGGAACGCCTTCCGGCGCGCCCTCGAGATCGACGCCAACCACGAGGCCAGCCGCCGCAGCCTGATCCGCGTCCTCGAGGGGACGGGCGACTTCGAGGGGGCGGTGGAGCAGCGGCAGCGGCTCCTGCCGCTCCTCGAGGGACCGGCGCAGCTCGAGAACCTGGTGGCCATCGGCGCGCTCTGCCGGGACAAGCTCCAGGATCCGTACCAGTCCATCGACGCCTACCTGGCGGCGGCCCGGATCGATCCGACCTCGCTCGAGATCACCGAGGCGCTCCTCGGGCTCTACCGCGAGACCCGGCAGGGCCAGAAGGCGGCCGACGTCCTCGCTCAGATGGTCGCCCGCCCCGAGGTCCAGGCGGACGCCGCCCGGGCGGCCAAGCTCCACCTCTCGCTGGCCGAGATCCTGCGGGACGAGGTGAAGGACCAGGCCGCCGCCCTGGTCCACTTCGAGAAGGCGCTCGACAAGAACCCCCGCCTGGTGGCGGCCTTCGCCGCCGAGGAGGAGATCCTCACCGCCGCCAGGCGCTGGCCCGATCTGGAACAAGCCTACGTCCGGATGATCCAGCGGCTCCCGAAGACGGCCGACGCCGCCCAGGCCCGCCTGGCGCTCTGGAAGGCCCTCGGCGAGCTCTACCGGAACGTGCTCAAGAACGAGGACGGCGCGCGGATGGCCTACCAGGTCGTCTCCCGGGCCGACCCCGAGGACGCGGTCTCCGTCGAGACCTACGCCGACCTGGCCGCCCGGAAGCCCGGGGAGGAGGGGGAGGCGATCACCGCCTACCGCCAGCTCTTCCGCACCGGGGCCAAGGGGCAGAAGGCGGCCGCCGCGCTGGTCGGCCTCCACGCCGCGCGGCGGGAGTACGACCAGGCCTACTCGGCCGCCCAGGTGCTGGTCCACCTCCTCGGCCAGTCCGGCGGCGAGGAGGTGCAGGTGATCGGGCGGCTCCGGAAGTTCGCCCGGGACCAGGCCAGCCGGCCGCTCGACGACGAGCTCTGGCGCCTCCTCCTCCACGAGCGGGCCCGGGGGCCGCTGGCCGACATCATGACCCTGCTCGCCCTCCACGCCCGGCCCATGCTGGTCCAGAAGGAGAAGGACCTGGGGCTCAACCCGCGCAAGGACGAGCTGGACGTGAAGGGCTCGATGCTCTTCCTCGCCAACATGTTCAAGTACGTGGAGCGGACCCTCGGGCTCCGCGGCCTGCGCCTCTTCAAGAAGCCGGACGCCCCGGCGCGGCTCCAGCTCGTCCCCACCGATCCGCTCGGCCTGGTGGCCTCGGACGAGATGTTCGAGGAGCGGCCCAAGAAGGAGCTCTGGTTCGCGATCGGCAAGGCGATGGCCTTCGCCCGGCCGGAGCTGTATCTCGCCCGGCTGATGCCCCACGACCAGCTGGATCTCGTCTTCCAGGCGGCCTGCGCGGTGGGCACCTCCCGGTTCGTGGTCACCGCCGATCCGCACCTGGTGGAGAAGCTGAAGCACGAGCTCGAGCGCACCCTCCCCGAGGGCGTGCGCAAGAACACCCTCAAGCTCCTGGCGAGGAGCTACTGCGAGGTCCAGCAGCCGGGCGACGTCCGGTCGTACCTGGACGGCGCGGAGCACACCTCCAACCGGGTGGCCGCCCTCCTGGCGGGCGACCTCGAGGTGGTGCGCCGCGGGATGGTCTCCGAGCGGGCCCAGGTGTCCAAGCTGCGGGAGGAGACGCGCCTCCGGGACCTGGCCAACTTCTGCCTCTCCGAGGAGTACGCCTCGCTGCGCGAGAAGCTCGGGCTCTCCTGCGTCGTGCCCACCTGAGCCGGCGGCGACCTTGACCCTGCGCAGGCGCGAAATCTACGATCGGACGGACCGAGGCCCATGAAATTCTCCTGCGACCAGTGCGACGCGCAGTACATGATCTCCGACGAGAAGGTCGGGGCGAACGGGGTCAAGGTCCGCTGCAAGAAGTGCGGGCACGTGATCGTCGTCCGGCGCGTGGCCGCCGAGGCCGCCGCCCCGGCCCCCGCGCCGGCGCCCGCCGCCGCGCCGGCCGGCGCCCCCGCCGCCGGCGAGGGCGGCCTCGACGCCGAGCTGGGCCACGCCTTCGACCAGGCCTTCGGGGACGGCCCCACCCCGTCGCCGAGCACGCCCGATCCCGATCCGACCATCGCCATCTCCCCCGAGGAGGCGGCCCGGATCTCGGCCGCCTCCGCCGCGCCCACCCCGGCCGCCTCGGAGTGGTACGTGGCCATCGGCCAGGCGCAGGTGGGGCCGCTCCCGCTCGCCGAGGTGAAGCGGAAGTGGGAGGCGGGGGACGTCGGGCCGGAGTCGCTGGTCTGGCGCCCGGGGATGGGCGACTGGTCGCCGCTCTCCACGGTGGCGGACCTGGCCGCCTACCTTGCCCCGGTGCCCCGGCCGGCCGCCGCGGCGGCACCCGCCGGCGCGGCCGCCCCGGCGCCGGCCCGGGGAGAGCCCCGGCCCGAGGCGGCCCCCGCCCCGTCCCCGGCGGCGCCCGCCGAGGAGGTCACCTGGAAGCCGGTCGGCGCCTCGGCCCTGGCGGCCCTGGCGAGCGAGGAGATCGCCGCCCGCAGCGCGCCCGAGCCCCGCGACGAGCCGAGGCGGGCGGGCGCGGCCGGCCCCCGGTCGCTCGTGGACGCGCTCCCCGACGGCGGCGGGGTCGACCCCACCGGCGCCATCCCCCTCCCCATCAAGGCGCTCGAGACCACCGGCGAGCAGCGGATCGAGCGGCGCACCTCGGTCGCTCGCGGCGCCCAGGAGCTCCGGCAGCGGCGGAGCGCCACCCGCGCGGTGGCGCTCTCGGTGGTCGCGGCGGTGGTGGTGGTCGCCGCCGGGGCCGGCGGCGTGGTCTGGTACCTGAACCGCAGGCTCGGGACCGGCGCTCCGGCGGCGGTTGCCCAGCCGCCCCCGCCCGCCCTCGCCGCGGCGCCCGTCCCCGCGGCCGAGCCGGCGCCGGCCGCGCCGCCGCCCCCGCCGGCCGCCGCGGCCGCGCCCCCGGCCCCCGTCGCCGCGCCCGAGCCCGCCCCGCCGGCCCCGGAGCCGGCCGTCCCCGCGGTCGCCGCGCCCGCGGCCCCGCCCCCCGCCCCGGCGAAGGAGAAGCCCGCCCGGCCTGTCCACCCCAAGCCGCCGCCGCCGAAGCAGGTGGCCCGGGCCAGCCCGCCCGCCCCGCCGGCCGAGCCCCCCCCGGCCCAGAAGAAGAAGGACTCGCTCCTCGACTTCGACTCCGGATCGAGCGACTCGGCCCTCGACGAGGCCCTGGGAGGCAAGCCGGCCCGCTCCGTCTACGTGCCGCCCGCTCCGGGCGGGGCGGCGGGGCTCCCGCAGACCGTCTCCGACTCGCAGGTCACCGAGACCATCCTCGGCCACGTCTCGGTCCTCCAGCAGTGCGTGCAGGAGCAGAAGGCGCGCCAGCAGGACGCGACCGGGACCCTCCGGATGCGGTGGTCGCTCACCCCCGACGGGAGCGTCCAGAACGTGAAGTGCCTCACCCCGGAGTACGCCACCAGCCCGTTCGCCCAGTGTCTCACGGGCGCCCTGAAGGGCATCCGGTTCCCGAGGTCGGCGAGCGGCAGGCAGGACGTCACCTTCCCGATCAAGTTCTGAGGCCGGCGCCCCGGGCGGCCTTGACCGGCCCGGGGCGCGCTGACATGTTCTCCGCCGCCGGCCCCACCGGGCCGGACCTCCCCCGCAGCCGCACGAGGCGATCGTGGCCTTCGAGCTCCAGCGCGCGTCCGCCCTCCGCCCGCTCGAGCAGATGGGGATCCCCGAGATCGAGGTGCTGCGCCTGCTCCTGCGCGGCGGCTCGGTGATCGACTGGAGGCGGCTCGACTTCTCCACCGCCGCCGAGGTCGAAGCGTTCCTCCGCCTGAACCTCTTCGACCTCGACGACCCGCGGGACGAGCGGCGGCTCCGGGGGATCCTGGCGCAGGCGGTCGAGTACCTCCGGACCGCCTTCGGCTACCGGGTGGCGGCGCCGGTGGCCGAGCCCGCCGACCTGCGCGACCTCTTCCTCCTCGCCTCCGGGGTGGGGGAGCCGAGGAAGTACCGCCGGATCGCCTGCGTGGTCCTCAAGGTGATGCACGTCACCCACCACCTCGAGGCACGCGAGCTGCTCTTCCGCACCCCCATCCGCGAGGCGGACCTGGCCGAGCGCGTCCACCGCCGGGTGATGGCGGAGGCGGCCCGGATGAAGGAGGCCGGCCTCCCGGTGGTGGAGTTCGGCGGGAGCCTGAAGAGCCGACCGTCCCTGGTGACCAAGCTCCTCGCCAAGAAGGAGTCGGTGGCGGCGCAGGTCTTCGACCGGGTGCGCTACCGGATCGTCACCGAGACCCCCGAGCAGATCGCCCCGGTGGTCCACTACCTCGCCCAGCACCTCTTCCCCTTCAACTACGCGGTCCCGGGGCAGACGCAGAACAGCCTGGTGCGCTTCGGCCAGCTGCTCGAGGGCCACCCGGCGGGGCTCGCCCTGGCCGCCCAGCTCCAGCTCCCCCTCGACCTCGCCGCCCCCGATCCGGCCGAGCCCCGCAACGAGTTCAGCGGGCGGGGCTACCGGATCCTGAACTTCGTGGTCGACCTGCCGGTGCGGATCGACGAGCTCCTCCCCCCGCTCGACCCCATGGCCGACGAGCTCGGCCGGATCGTTTTCTCCCTGGTCGAGTTCCAGGTGGTGGACCGGGAGACCGCCGCCCGGAACGAGCAGGGGGACTCGTCCCACGAGCGGTACAAGCGGCGGCAGCTGCAGCGCGTGCTGCGCCGGCTCTCGCGCGGCCTGGTGGTGCCGAAGCGCCGGCGGCGCGGCGGCTGAGGCGGCCGGCGGCGGTCAGCCGGCCGCGGCGGCGAAGGTCACGCAGTCGATCCCGTCGGTCCACTGGGCGTAGTGGAGGAGCCGGGCCCGCGCCCCGCTCGCCCGGAGGGCCGCGTAGATGGGGGCCGTCCCGCACACCCGGCGCCGGGCGTCGTCGCGGGCCGCGTCACGGTGGAACCCGGCGGCGTCGCCCCGCTCCAGGAAGGCGAGGGTGGCGAGGTCCCGGCGGGCCAGCGCCTCGAGCTCGGCGCCGGTGGGCGGCCGGGGGTCCCCGTACCGCGGGCCGAGGTGGGCGAGGTCCGCCCCGGCCAGGAAGCAGGCGCGCCGCCCGCGGAGGGCGCGGGCGAGCGCGGCCAGGAAGGGGTCGGTGGCCGCGGCCGGGTCGGCGAGGTGGGAGATGGTCGAGCAGAGCACCGGGAGGACGGCGAAGGGGCGGCGGAGCAGGTGGGCCAGCAGGACCACCTGCAGCTCGACGGAGTGCTCCTCCCGGTGGGCCAGCTCCTCCCCGAGCAGCTCGTCCTCGCCCAGCTCGCCCACCAGGGCGTCGACCAGGGCGCGGTCGGTCCGCACCGGGCCGAGCGGCGTGGCGTAGTCCAGGCGGGTGAGGGTGAAGAGCCGGGGGGGCGAGGCGTGCGCGGTCCCGAACACCACCCAGAGCTCGGCGTCGCTCGCCGCCAGGCCGCGGTAGGCGTGGGCGTACCCGGCCGCGCCGCGCGGGTAGTCGATGTGCGGCGCCACCAGGAGCCGCGGCGGGCGAAGCGGGGCGGGGGAGGCGCCGTTCGGGCCGCCGAGCCAGCGGTCGAGCGCCCGCCGGAGGGCGACCGGGTCCTCCGGGTAGACGCCGCCGGCGCAGGAGGGACGGCGGAGACCGCCGGCCCGGTAGGCCGCCAGGGCCCGGGCGCGGGCGTCGAGGGAGCGGGGTCGGTCGGGCAGGGCGCGCCTCTGCCGCCTCTCCTAACGCTTGTTGCGCTTGCGCGCCTTCTTGCGCGCCTGCCGCTCCTGCTTCCGCTTCTTCTTGCGCGCCTCGCGCTCCTTGGCCGACTCGACGGCGATGGGCTCGGGGGCGTAGCCCATCAGCCGGGCGCGGGCCATCGCCCCGGCGGACATGGGCGGGGTGTAGCCCTTGGGCAGGCCCGCCGCCTGGGCGGCGGCCCGGGGATCCACCAGGCCGCCCTGGAGGGCCCGCTCCACCGCCGCCGCGTCCTCGCCGAGGACGTCGTCCATCCCCTTCCCCTGGAGCTTGCGGAGCTGCATGAGCTGCTTCACCCCGGGGAGCCGGGCGAGCAGACCGGGGGCGGAGCCGATCTGCTTCATCACCCCGCGCATGGCGTTGTACTGCTTGAGGAGGTCACGGACGTCCTTCTCCGTCCGCCCCGCGCCCCGGGCGATCCGCTTCAGCCGCCCCTCGGTGATCGAGTCGGGCCGGAGCCGCTCCGCCTGGGTCATGGAGTCGACCATGGCCACGATCCGGGTGAGGGCCTGATCGTCGAACTGGAAGTTCTCGGGCAGCTCGCCGAAGAGCGGGAACTTCTCCATCAGCTCGCCGAGCGGCCCCATCTTCCGGACCAGCCGGATCTGGTTGACGAAGTCCTCCAGGGTGAAGTCGCCGGAGAGGATCTTCTGCGCCTCGACCTCGGCGGTCTCCTCGTCGACGTGCTGCTCGAAGTCCTGGACCAGGCCGACGATGTCGCCGAACCCCAAGATCCGGGAGGCGAGCCCCTCCGGCCGGAACTCCTCCAGGCGGTCGAGCGACTCGCCCACGCCCAGGAACTTGATGGGCTTGCCCGTGACCTCCTTGATGGAGAGGGCGGCGCCGCCGCGGGCGTCGCCGTCGAGCTTGGTGAGGATGAAGCCGTCCAGGGAGAGCCGCCGGTCGAACTCGGCCGCGGTCTTCACCGCGTCCTGGCCGATCATGGCGTCGGCCACCAGGAGGATGTTCTCCGGCGCCACCCCTCGCCGGATCTCCTCCAGCTCCACCATCAGCTCCTCGTCGATGGCGAGGCGGCCGGCGGTGTCGTAGATGACCACCGGCAGGCGATCGCGCTGCGCCGCCTCGAGGGCGTGGCGGCACATCTCCGGCGGGGAGACGCCCGCCTCGTGGAAGATCGGGACGCCGAGCCGCTCCCCCAGCACCCGGAGCTGCTCGACGGCGGCGGGGCGGTAGACGTCGGCGGCGACCAGGAGCGGCTTCTTCCCCTCCTTGAGCAGCTTGCTCGCGATCTTCCCGGCGGTGGTGGTCTTGCCGGAGCCCTGGAGGCCGACCATCATCACGCCGGTCGGGCGCCCCTTCTCCGCGAACCGGAGCGAGGTGTCGACCGGGCCCATCAGGGCCTCGAGCTCGTCGTGGCAGATCTTGACGAAGTGGTCCTGGGGCGTGACCCGCAGCACGCCCTTGTCGGTCTTCACCTTGGTGTCGACCACCTCGCCGATGGCCTTCTCGCGGACGCGGGCGACGAACCGCTTCACCACCTCGAAGGCGACGTCGGCCTCGAGGAGGGAGACGCGGATGTCGCGGAGCGCGTCGTCCACCACCTCGGGGGTGATGGCGGTGCGCCCCTTGAGCTTGTTGCGGGCCGCCTTGAACCCTTTGGATACGGTCTCGAGCACTGCGGGGGTCCTTTCGCCCGTGCGGGGCCGGGGCCGCGCTTATAACACGCTCATGGTAAGGTTTCCGACCATGGACGAGGGGCCGCGGTTCTTCTCGGTGGAGGAGGCGAACGGCCTCGTCCCCACCCTCGTCCTGGAGTTCGGCCGGGTGGCGCGCGCCCGGGCGGAGCTGGGGCCGGTGATCGAGGCGCTCGGGGGGGCCGAGCCGGCCTCGGAGATCCTCCACTCGGACGCCGATCCGCCGCCGGGCGGCGAGGCGGCCGCGGCCCGGCTCCACGCCCTGGCGGACGAGATCACCTCCGCGGTCGAGCGGCTCAACGGGCTCGGGTGCCTGGTGAAGGACCTGGAGCGCGGGCTGGTCGACTTCTACGCGATGCAGGACGGGGAGCCGGTCTACCTCTGCTGGCAGTTCGGCGAGCCCGCGGTCGCGCACTGGCACGGGCTGGAGGAGGGCTTCGCCGGGCGCAGGGAGATCGAGGGGCTGACGGTGGAGCCGCCCGCCTTCCCCAACTGAGCGGGGCGGGGCCGGAGCCCCGCCCGCCCCGTCCCCACCGCACCGGCCGCGGCGCGCGCATCGCCCGCGGGGTCCTCCTCGGCCAGGGCCGCCAGCGCGGCCGCCCG
>Ga0335076_10000385_pt1 | contig 40112 bp, 30 predicted proteins | sample Lox_Sample_25_FD_206717 | JGI IMG/M metagenome (GOLD analysis project Ga0335076, IMG submission 206717) | Soil microbial communities from Loxahatchee National Wildlife Refuge, Florida, United States - Lox_Sample_2.5 | ecosystem: Environmental > Terrestrial > Soil > Wetlands | place: USA...
TCGGCCTCGCCGGGCGCCTTCTCGGCCAGGGCGGCCTCGGCGCTCCGCCCCTTCTCGTCGGCGGTGGCGATCGCCCGCTCCAGCTCCTCGAGCGCCTGGTCGCTCTCCGCCCGGCTCGCCTCCAGGTCGACCCGGAGCTTCTCGTCGGAGAGCGCGTCCAGCGTCCCGGCGATCTCCGGGGCGGCCGGCTCGGGCGTCTCCTGCTCCACGATGGTGCGGTGCTCCTCGGAGAGCTCGTGGAACTCCCGCAGGGTGGGGAGCGAGGCCAGGTCCTTCAGGGCGAAGAACTCCAGGAACTCGCGGGAGGTGCCGTAGAGGATGGGGCGCCCCGGCTCCTCCTTCTTCCCCAGGATCTTGACCAGCCGCCGCTCGAGGAGCGCCTTCACCACCGCGCCGCAGTCCACCCCCCGGATGTCCTCGATCTCGGGACGGGTCACCGGCTGGCGGTAGGCGATGATCGCCAGGGTCTCGAGCGCCGCGCGGGTGAGCCGCTGCGGCTTCACGTTCAGGAACCTGCGGGCGAAGTCGGAGTTGTCGGGCGAGGTCCGGAGCTGCCAGCCCCCCGCCACCTCGTGGAGGACGATCCCGCAGACGCCCTCCCGGTAGTGGCCGGAGAGCTGGTCGAGCGCCTTCTCGATCCGCTCCGGCTCGATCCCGGTGGCGTGGCGCAGGTCCTGGGGGGAGAGCGGCCGCTCGGCCAGGAAGAGGAGCGTCTCGAGGACGGTGCGGACCCGGTCGGCGGAGAGCCGCTTGGCGGCGGCGGCGAGCTTCTCGAACGGCTCCTCCTTCTCCTCGCGGATCTCGATGTCGGCGGACTCGACGTCGTCCAGGGCCGGGTCGCCGGCCTTGGCCTCCTCGGCCGCCTGCATCGCCCGGAGCTCGGCCTCGGAGACCGCGGGGGCGGCGGGCGCCCCGGCCGGCGCGGCTCCCCCCGGCGGGGGCGGCGCGTCCGGCGGCGCGGACGGGCGATCGGGGTCGGTCATCGGTAGTCCTCCTGGCCCTGGGGCGGCGGCAGGCCGTCGCCGAGGGTGTCCTTCGCCTCGACGAGGATCTCCGCGCCGGGCCCGGCCTCGTCGAGGGCGGCCTGGTAGATGCGGACCAGCTTGAGCTTCGCCATCTCCAGGATGGCGAGGAAGGTGGCGATCACGCTGGCGCGGCCGTTGCGCCGTTCCGGCGGCCCGGCGAGCAGCTCCTCGAAGGTGGCGCGGCGCTGCAGCCGCAGCACCTCGGCCACTCGCGCGATGGCGTCGCTGATGGTGAGCCGGTCGGTCACCACCTCGTGCTGCACCTCGGGGCGGGCGTGCTGGAGCGCCCGGTCGAGCGCCTCGATGAGCTTGAACACCGAGACGTCGGCCAGCCCCTCCGGCCCGTCCGGCGGCGCCGGGCGCTCCACCCGGGCGCGGCGGGTGAACACCGTCCGCTCCAGGATGTCCCGGCCGCCCAGCTCCTCCCCGGCCGCCTTGTACTTCTGGTACTCGAGCAGCCGCCGGACCAGCTCGGCGCGGGGATCCACCCCGGCGTCGTCCGCCGAGGGGGCGTCCTCGGCCACCTCGGTGCGCGGCAGGAGCAGCTTGCTCTTCATGAGGACGAGCTGCGCGGCCATGTGGAGGAACTCGCCCGCCACGTCGATGTCGAGCTCGCGGAGCGCCTCGAGGGTGGCGAGGTAGCTCTCGGTGATCCGGGCGATGGGGATGTCGAAGAGGTCGACCTCGTGCTCCTTCACGAGGTGGAGGATCAGGTCGAGCGGTCCCTCGAAGGGCGGCTCGCCCGCCCGGAGCGGCGGGAGGGTGACCCGGAACGCCTCGACGGCGGCGCGCGATCCCGGCGCCGCCTCGGGGCGGGGCTCCTCCTCGGCGGGAGCGGCCCTGGCCTGCCGGCGTGCGGCGCGCGTGTCGGTGTCCCTGGCCATCCGCCGGATCGCCCCCGTGCGACCCTTACTCGAGCTTCATCGCAGCGCGGACCTCTTGCATCGTCCGCTCCGCCACCGCCCGCGCCTTGCGCGTCCCGAGCTGGACGATGTCGTCGAGGTCCTTGGGGCGGGAGAGGAGCGCCTCGCGGCGCTCCCGCATCCTCTCCTGGGCGGGCTCGAGCACCTCGAGCAGCTTCTTCTTGCAGTCGACGCAGCCGATCCCGGCGGTCCGGCAGTTCTGGTCCACCCAGGCGACGGTGTCGGGGGTGCTCATCACCTTGTGCAGGTAGAAGATCCCGCAGACGTCCGGGTTCCCAGGGTCCTGCCGGCGCCTGCGGGCCGGGTCGGTCACCATCCCCATGATCTTCTTCCGGGTGGACTCGGCGCTCTCCCCGAGGTCGATGGCGTTCCCGTAGCTCTTCGACATCTTCCGCCCGTCGGTCCCCAGGATCTTGGGGGCGACGGTGAGGAGCGGCATGGGCTCGGGGAAGACCGGGCCGTAGTGGAAGGCGAACTTCCGGACGATCTCGCGGCTGAGCTCGAGGTGGGGGACCTGGTCGGCCCCCACCGGCACCCGGGTGGCCTTGTAGAGGATGATGTCCGCGGTCATCAGGACCGGGTAGCCGAGGAAGCCGTAGAGGGCCAGGTCGCGGTCGGTGATGTTCTCCCGCATCTCCTTGTAGGAGGGGGAGCGCTCGAGCCAGCCGATCGGCGTGATCATCCCGAGGAGGAGGAAGAGCTCGGCGTGCTCCTTCACCTCGCTCTGGACGAAGAGGGTCGCCTTCTCCGGGTCCACTCCGGCGGCGATGAAGTCCACGAACATCTCCCGCTCGGCCGCCTTGACGATGCTGGTGTCGTGGTAGTTCGTGGTCAGGGCGTGCCAGTCGGCGCTGAAGAAGAAGCACTCGGCCTCGTCCTGGAGCTTCACCCAGTTGGCGAGGGCGCCGTAGAGGTGGCCGAGGTGGACGCGGCCGGTGGGCCGCATGCCGCTGACGATGGTGGGGCGGGGGGTCGACATCGCGATCGCTCGGCAGCTACGCCGCTCCGATGAAGTTGACCAGGTCGGCGAGCAGGCCGAAGAGGTAGGCGAACGGCCCGGCGATGATCCGCCCGCCGAAGAAGAACACGCCCATCAGCAGGAACGGCGAGAACGCCGTGACCCGGTCCCAGACCGGTCGCAGGCGCAGCGGCATGTAGCCATCCACGATGCGGCTGCCGTCCAGCGGGGGCACCGGGATGAGGTTGAACAGCGCGAGGGCCACGTTGACCTGGAGCAGGCCGACGAGCAGCTCGCGGACGCCGGTGCCGATCCGCACGCTCTCGGGAGAGAACCGGAAGAATCCCCCGAGCACCACCGCGGCGAGCACCGCGAGGAGCACGTTGGAGAGCGGCCCGGCCGCAGCCGTCCATGCCATGCCGGGGCCCATGCGGACGCTCCGCCGGAAGCGCGTCGGGTCGACCGGGACGGGCTTCGCCCATCCGAACATGAACCCGGTGTTGCTCAGCATGAGGGCCAGCGGCAGGAGGATCGTCCCGAACGGGTCGATGTGTGGGACCGGGTTGAGCGTGAGCCTGCCCATCCGGGCAGCGGTGTCGTCGCCCAGTCGGTAGGCGCTCCAGGCGTGCGCACACTCGTGGACCGTGAGGGAGAGCAGCAGCGGGATGAGCTGCGCGATGGCGTGGAGGAGGTTTGGACTCGACAACGTAAGCCCCGAAGAGAAAAGCGGTTCTTTAGCAGCGCGGGGGCACGGGGTCAACGCGCTCGGCGACGCGCCCCCGCGGCGCCCGACGACCCGGGGGATAAGCGCTTCCGCCGGCCGCGCAAGGCCGTTCCCCGCCGCCGGACGACCGCCTTCACGCCCGCGGGTGGAACCGCTCGTAGAGCCGCCGCACATGGCTGCGGTCGACGTGGGTGTAGATCTGCGTGGTCGAGACGTCGGCGTGGCCGAGCATCGCCTGGACCGCCCGGAGGTCGGCCCCGCCCTCGAGCAGGTGCGTGGCGAAGGAGTGGCGGAGCTTGTGGGGCGAGATCCGCCGCCGGATCCCGGCCCGCCGGGCGTAGCGGTCGAGGAGCTTGGCGAAGCCCTGGCGGGTCATCCGCCCGCCCCGCGGGGTGACGAAGAGGTCCCGCGAGCGCCGGCCGCGCAGGAGCCGCTCCCGGGCCGAGGCGAGGTAGGCCTTCACCGCCGCGGCGGCGGGCGCGCCCACCGGTACGATCCGCTCCTTGTTCCCCTTGCCGCGGGCGAGCAGCACCCGGGTCTCGAGGTTCACGTCGTTCAGGCCCAGCCCCACCAGCTCCGACACCCGGAGGCCGGTGGCGTAGAGCAGCTCCAGCATCGCCCGGTCGCGCGCCCCGGCGGCGGTGCGCGGGTCGGGGCCGGCGAGGAGCCCATCCATCTCCTCGTGGGAGAGGAGGCCGGGGAGCCGGCGGCCCGGCCGCGGGGCCTCGATCTCGTCGGCCGGATCGGAGGGCGCGAGCCGCTCGGCGAGGAGCAGGCGGTGGAGGCCGCGGATGGCGGAGAGGGCGCGGGCCTGCGACCGGGGGGAGAGCCCGAGCCGCACCAGCTCGGCGAGGTGGGACCGGATCTCGTCCCGGCCGACCTGCTCCCAGGAGCCGAGGCCGAGCCCGTCGAGGTGGGCGAGGTAGCGGCGGAGGTCCCGGAGGTAGCTCTCGACGCTGTTCTCGGCCAGGCCCTTCTCCACCCGGACGTGGGCGACGAAGAGATCGAGGGCGGGCTCGAGGGGGGACACCGGCCCGACGATATCGCCGGAGACCGGGACGTCCAGTTTCGCGCCGCTCAGGGCGTCCAGAGCCGCGGCGTGAGCACCGTCAGGCCGACGAAGAGCGAGAAGCGGCGGTCCTGTCCGATCATGCCCCAGTCGCCCCCCACGTCCATCACCACCTGGCGCGTGAAGGCGAGGCCGAGCGCCACCAGGAGCCCGTGGTCGGAGGCCGCCAGGTCTCCCCCGCTGCCGAAGGCGTAGCCCTCGACCATGGGGATGTAGCGGTGCGCGAGCTCCGTGGAGACGGAGAGGGCCACCCAGGGCTGACGGATCCCGGCGCCCTGGAGGTCGAGGACGTTGAGGGCGAGGTTCAGGTCGGCGTGGATTGGCCCGAGGTCCTTGCTGGCGTAGGCGACGAGCTGGGCGTCGTAGGTGGGGACGTAGCCCTGCTGCCCGCTCCGGGTGGGGATGCTCAGGCCCGCGGAGAAGGCCAGGGCCGGGCTCGCCCCCTCCTCCCGGGCGAGGCGCAGCTTGGCCGCCACCAGGAAGTCGTCGAGGTAGGCGCTCTCGGCGCGCTGGGCGACCCAGCCGTTGGTGCCGACCTGGAGCTGGAGCGGCTCGAGGACCGTCAGCTTGAGGATCACCGGGGTCGAGTGCTGGAACCCCCCGCCGAGCTGGCGCCCGGTGTAGCCGGCCTCGACCTCGAGGTACCCCGCGGGGACGAACTCGGCGGTGCAGGCGATGGTGGGCCGGCACGGGAGGGCCTCGACCTCCTCTTCGCCCGGCTCGGCGGGCGAGCCCGCGGGCGCCGGAGCCGGCGCCGCGCCGGCGGGGAGGTGCTGGGCGAGGGCGCGCGGGCCGGGGACGGCCAGTGCGAGGAGCGCGCCGAGGACGGCGAGGCGCGAGCTCATGACGGCCGCTCCGCCCTGGAGGCGCCGTTCCGGGGCGCCGACAGGCCATTCCCGCCGGCGGACCGGCCCACGGCGGGGGCGGTCGCCCCAGGCTGCGCGGCGCCTGCCCCGCGCCGGCGGAGGCGGAAGGTGGCCACCATGGAGGCGAGCTCCTCGGCCTGGCCGGAGAGCTCGCTCGCGGCGGACGAGGACTCCTCGGCGCTGGCCGCGTTCTGCTGGGTGACCTTGTCCATCTCGCCGACCGCGCGGTTCACCTGCTCGATGCCGGCGGCCTGCTCCTTCGCGGCGCCGGCGATCTCGGTCACGATGTCGGTCACCTTGGCGACGCCGGCCACGATCTCGCCCAGCTTGGCGGCGACGTGGCGCGAGGTCGCCTCGCCCTCCCCGGCCTGCTTCACCGACTCCCGGATCAACCCCTCGGTCTTGCTCGCCGCCTCCTTGGAGCGGAGGGCGAGCGAGCGCACCTCCTCCGCCACCACCGCGAAGCCCCGCCCGGCCTCGCCGGCCCGGGCCGCCTCGACCGCGGCGTTGAGCGCCAGGAGGTTGGTCTGGAAGGCGATGTCGTTGATGTCCCGGATGATCTGGGAGGTGCCCTCGGCCGAGGCCCGCACCTTCCCCATCGCCGCCTGCATCTGCTCGACGGTCTCGGCCCCCTCCGCCGCCGCACCCCGCGCCGCCCGGGCGAGCAGGCTGGCCTGCTGGGCGGCCTCCGCCGCCTTCCGGGTCCCGGCGAGGACGTGCTCCAGGCTGGCCGACGTCTCCTCCAGGCTGGACGCCTGCTCCGAGGCGCCGCTCGCCACCGCCTGGCTCGAGGCCGCGATCTGGGCGGCCGCGGAGGAGACCTGGTCGACCGCCTCCGCCACCTGGGCCACCGCGTCCTCCAGCGCCCCTGCGGTCGCGTTGACCGACTCCTTGATCCGGGCGTGGCCGCCCCGGTAGTCTCCCTCCACCCGGACGGCGAGGTCCCGCTGGGAGAGCCGGTCGAGCACGCGGCCCGCCTCGTCGACCGGCGCCAGCACCGCGTCGAGGGTCCGGTTCACGCCTTCCACGATCTTGCGGAAGTCGCCCTGGTGCTGGGCGGCGTCGGCGCGCGCGTCGAGGCGCCCCGCCGCAGCCGCCTCGAGCAGTCGCCCGGCGTCGCCCACCAGGCGGTTGACCGCGTCGATGCAGCCGTTGAGGCTCTCCTTGAGCTTGTCGAAGTCGCCCTGGTAGGCGTCGGAGATCCGGACCGGGATCTTCCCCTTCGAGATGTCGTTCACGTGGCGGGCGGCCATCGAGAGCGGCCCGACCACCGCGTCCAGGGTCCGGTTCACGCCCTCGACCACCTTGCGGAAGTCGCCCTGGTGCCGGCGCGCGTCGGCGCGACTGGCGAGCTTCCCTTGCACCCCGGCCTCCGCGAGCATGGCCGCGTCCTCCACCAGCGCGGTCACCGCGTCGATGCAGCGGTTCAGGCTGTCCCGGACGGCGGCGAAGTCTCCGCGGTAGCCCTCGGCGATCCGGGCCGGGATCTCGCCGCGGGAGATCTCCTCGAGGTAGCGCGCCGCCGTGCCGAGCGGCCCGACCACCGCGTCGAGCGCATCGTTGAAGCCCTGGACCACCTTGCGGAAGTCGCCCTCGTGCCGGCCTGCGTCGGCGCGGGTGGAGAGCCGTCCCTCCACCCCGGCGCTGGCGAGCATCCTCGCGTCGGCGACCAGGGCCTCGACCGCGCCGATCGCCTTGTTGAGGCTCTCCTTGATGGCGTTGAAGTCGCCCTGGTAGGGCTCGGTGATGGGGGGCGGCACGTCGCCCCGGGAGATCCGCTGCACGTAGTCGGCGGTGAGCCGGATGGGTCCGAGGAACGAGTCCATCGTCTCGTTGATCCCGTCGACGATGGGGCGGAACTCCGGGTCGAGGTGACCCGTCTGGCCGCGCACCTCCAGGCGCCCCTCCTCCACCGCCTCGCGCAGCTTCCTCGCCTCGGCGACGAGCGCCGTCACCATCCCGCCCAGCCGCCGCGAGAGGAGCCAGGCGAGCGCCAGCAGTGCGACGGCGGCCACGGCCACCGCGCCGCCGATCAGCGCCACCCCCCGCGAGGCGGCGGTCAGCCCCTCCTCGCCTCCCGCGACCAGCTCGGCCGCGTTGGCCTCCTGCACCTGGTCGATCGCCTCCTCGGCGCGGCGGTAGGCCTCCTGCCCCTCCTGGAAGATCGCCCAGGCCTGGTCGTCCAGGGCGGCGAGGGCCGCCTCGTCCGCGCGCCCGGCGTCGATGAGGCGCTCGCGCTCGTCCAGGACCGAGGCCGCCCGCTCGATCCGGCCCCGCCAGGCCTGGAACGGCTCTGCCCATCCCTTCCAGCGGCGGAGCACCTCCGCTCCGTGCGGCTGGGCCTCGAACGACCGGGCCCCCTCGTCCACCGCCGCGAGCTTCTCCCGCACGAGCGCCAGGCCCGCCTTGCGCGTGGCGGCCGAGTTCCTGCGCGTCAGCGCCTCGAGGATGCCAGTGGCCACCCCCATCTGCCCCTCGTCCACCCGCCCGAGCGCCACCAGGCCGGGGACGCGGACCCGGGTCGACTCCTCGAGCCGCGCGGCGATCCCCCGCGCGCTCACCCAGGCGATCGCCCCGACCAGCACCAGGACCAGCGTCGAGAGCGCGAGGGCGGCGTAGACCTTCGCTCCCATGCTCAGCTTGGAAAGCATCTCGGACCCCTCTCCTCGGCGCTCGGCGCCTGCTTCCGCGGGCGGCACAGGCAACCGGCGTGCCGCGGCAGGAGCCCCGGCGGAGCGCCGCGCGAGGGGGATGGGCGCAGCGCGCCACGCCGCCAATCCGTGGGAATCTCTACCCTGCGTTGGCCAGGACCGAAGGTCCGGGGCGAGGGGACGGAGGATGCGAGGACGGTCGCCGCCGAGGCGACGCCGACCCAGGCGGACGCCGCACCCGGTGCCGGCCGGGCCGGGGCGCAGGGGCGCGGAGCGCGGGCCGGCTCAGGCCAGGAGGTCGGAGACGTCGCCCTTGCCGGCCCGCAGCACCACCGGCTCGGGGCCGCTCAGGTCGATCACCGACGAGGGTTCGTTGGCCTTGTAGCCGCCGTCCAGGATGAGCTCCAGGCCGTGCCCGAGCTCCTCCTTGATGTCCTTGGCGTCGATGAGGACGTCGCCGCCCGGGGTGGCGGCCGAGGTCGAGATGACCGGGTGGCCGAGCCGCCGGACGATCTCCAGGGCGATGGGGCTGTCCGGGATCCGGATGCCCACCGTCTTCTGGCGGCGGAGGACCAGGTCGGGGACCAGGCGGGTGGCGGGGAGGATGAAGGTGTACGGCCCGGGCACCTTGCGGCGCAGGACCCGGTAGGCCGAGTTGTCCACCAGGGCGTAGCGGGAGATCTCCGCCAGGTCCTGGCAGATGAAGGAGAGCTCCTGGCTTCGCGGGATCTGCTTCAGCTGGTAGATGCGCTCGATGGCCCGCTTGTCGAACAGGTCGCAGCCGAGCCCGTAGTACGTGTCGGTCGGAAAGGCGAGCAGCCCTCCCGAGGAGAGGACGGACACGGCGCGCTCGACGACGCGCGGCTGCGGGTGCTCGGGGTCGATCTCGACGATGGGCGCGGCCGCCATGGCCGCGATCTAGCAGCTTTTCCGCGCCGCCCCAAGTCTACGGCTGCGTCGGCTCGGGGTCGCTCGCCCCGGCGGTCCCCACGGTGCCCGTCGTGCCGGCCTCGCTCTCCTGCTTGGCCTTCTCGATGAGCTCGCGGACGCGGTGACCGCCCTTGCGGCCGATCTCCTCGTAGAAGGGCGTGCCGCGCTCGGCCTTGATGGTCTCGCCGCCCTTCTTCCCGATCTCCTCGTAGAAGCGGGCCCCGCGCTCGGCCTTCACGGCGTCGCCGCCCTTCTTCCCGATCTCCTCGTAGAACTTCCGGCCGCGCTCGGCTTTCACCGTCTCGCCGCCCTTGCGACCGATCTCCTCGTAGAACTTCCGGCCGCGGGTGTCCCGGACCCGGACTCCCCCCTTGCGACCCGCCTCCGAGACCGTCATCGCTCCCTTGCTCACGCCCTTCTTGTCTTCAGGCATTTGTCGACCTCGTCCGTTCAACCGCGCTGCGGGCGCTGGCGTTCCCGGCCGCTGGGCGCTTTGGCGGTGGAGAGCCGCCCGACGTCACGGCAGGGGCGCGCGGATGAGCGCCCCGCCCTCCAGGGGGACAGACGCTCGCGAACGCGACTCCCGGCGAGGTGGTCCACGCGAGCCTCCAATCCCCCGCCTGGCCGCCTCGCCAACCTCGTCTAGCCCGGAGGGCAAGGGCACGCCATCCCGAATGATTTTTCAGCGCCTCCCGGAGGGGGAGCGGAGGTCGCCCAGGCCCGCCAGGCGGGCGTCCCATTGGACGTCCGTCGGCGGCCGGGCGGGTCGGCGCTCAATCGGGTCGCGCGAGGGCGGCCTGCAGCGCCTCGACCACGCGGGCGGCCAGCTCGCCCTCGAGCCGGCGTCCGTCGGCGGTCCGGACGTAGAAGGCGTCCGCTGCCCGGTGGCCCTCGGTGACGATGCGGGCCAGGTCGACCGTCAGGCCGAGGTCGAAGAACGTCTGGGAGAGGGTGTGCAGGAGGCCGACCCGGTCGGCGGTGAAGACGTCGACCACGCTGTGGCTGCGGGCGCTGGCGTTGTCGATCACCACCTTGGTCGGCACGCGCGGGAGCGGCTTCTGGGGGAGCGAGGAGGCGCGCAGGCGGCGCGAGAGCAGCTCCCCGAGGGAGGCCTGGCCGGAGAGGATGCGCGCCAGGTCGGACCGCGCCGCCCGCCAGCGGGCCGCCCCTACGATCGACTCCTCCGGCCCGCGCAGCTCGAACACGTCGAGGGCGCGCCCGGCGAGCCAGCCGAGGTCCGGGTCCTCCGGGGTGGAGAAGACCTCGGCGTGCTGGATGTCGATGCGGTGGGCGGCGAGGACGCCGGCGAGGGTGGCGAGGAGGCCGGGCCGGTCCCGCGCGGTGAGCGCGAGCTCGGAGTAGCCGAGCGCGGGGCGGTGGCGGATCGCCGCCGCCACGGCGCGATCGGTGCCGAGCCGGAGCAGGCGCAGGTGGCGGGGGGACTGGGCCGGCGACACGGTCAGGAAGTAGCGGGCCGGCATCGCCCGCACGAACCGCTCCCGGTCCTCGGCCGCCGCCGAGCGCGGGTGCTCCGCGAGCGCGGTGGCCACCAGCTCCCGCCCGGCCGCCTCGGCCGTGCCCGGCTCGGGGCGGCGCTCGCCGCGCGCCAGGACCTCGCGGGTCTTGTGGTAGAGCTCGCGCAGCAGCCGGGCCTTCCACTCGGTCCAGGTCCGCGGACCGACCGTGGCGATGTCCGCGTAGGTGAGGAGGTAGAGCTTCTCCAGCCGGTCGATCGTCCCCACCTCCTCGGCGAAGGCGTGGATCAGGTCGGGGTCGGAGAGGTCGCGCCGCTGGGCGATGGCCGACATCCGCAGGTGCTTGGCCACCAGCCACTCGATGTCGGCGGCGTCGGCCGGGTCGACCCCGATGCGCACGCAGGCCTGGGCGGCGATCTCGGCCCCGCGGGTGGAGTGGTCCTTGCCCGAGCCCTTGCCGATGTCGTGGAAGAGGGTCCCGAGGTAGAGGGCGAGCGGCCGCTCCATCCGCTGGAGGACGGCGTTCAGCCCCTCCTCGACCACGTCGCCGCAGCGCAGGGCGAGGAGGCGGCGGACCGCGAAGAGGGTGTGAACGTCGACCGTGTACACGTGGTACAGGTCGATCTGGCGGCGGGCGGTGACCCGGGCGAACTCGGGGATCACCCGGGGCAGCACGCCGATCTCGTGCATCAGCGTGAGGAAGCGGCCGCGCGTCCCGGGCCGGGTGAAGCAGGCGAGCAGCTCCTGGTTGAGCTCCGGGTCGCTCGCCGCCTCGGACGGGAGTTCGGCCGCCGCCTGGGCCGCCAGGTCCCGGGCGTAGGGGTAGAGGTCGAGCTGCTCCCGGTCCGCGGCGGCGAAGAGGCGGACCAGCGCGGCCGGCGAGCGCCGGAGCACGTCCTTGTCGTGGACCGTCAGCCGCCCGCGGAAGACCTTCAGCTCGCCCCCGGGCAGGACCCGGTCGGCCCCCCGCGGCGGCTGGCCCCGGAGCACCGGCACCGGCTTCTCCGCCCCCAGGGTGGCGGCCGGAGGCGGGACCATCCGCCAGCCCATGGCGGTCTGCGGCTCGAGGCAGCGGTCCACGATCGCGTCGCACGCCACCAGGACCGTCTTCGCGGCCAGGTAGTAGTGGCGCATGAACTCCTCGACTCCGCTCCCCTCCGGCCCGTCGGCGTAGCCCATGGCGGCGGCCACCTGGGGCTGGACGTCGAAGGTGAGCTGGTCCCACTTGCGCCCGGCCAGGAAGTGCATCTCGTTGCGCACCCGCCAGAGGAAGTCGCGGGCCCGGCGCATCTCCCGGATCTCGCGCTCCGGGAGGAGGGCGCGGGAGAGCAGCTCGGTGATGCCCGCCACCTTGAACCGGACCCGGGCCAGCCAGAGCGCCGACTGCAGGTCGCGCAGCCCGCCCTCCGACTCCTTCACGTTGGGCTCGAGCAGGTAGAGCGAGTCGCCGAACTTCTCCCGGCGGCTGCGCATCTCCCCCAGCTTGTCGCCGAGGAACTTCTCCACCTTCGCCTGGGAGAGCCCGTGCAGCTCCTCCCGCTCCAGCTCGCGGAAGAGGGCCCGGTCGCCGGCCAGCCAGCGAAGGTCGAGCAGGGCGGTGCGGGCGGTGTGGTCCTCCGAGGCGAGCTGGTCGCAGGTCTTGAGGTCCCGGACCGCGTAGCCGACCTCGAGCCGCAGGTCCCAGAGCGCGTACACCAGCCGCTCGGCGGCGGTCTTCACGAAGGCGTCGGGCTTGCCCGCGCCGTGGAGGATGAGGAGGTCGACGTCGCTGAACGGGGCGAGCTCGCGCCGCCCGTAGCCGCCCAGGGCGACGAGGGAGACCGGGGAGCGCCCCTTGCCCTTCCCCGCCCCGGCGGTGGCCCGCTCCCAGAGCAGGGCCACGATCCGGTCCATGGCCGCGCTGGCCAGCCGGACCACGGTGTGCCCGCTCCCTCCGGCCCGGTGCACCTCCTCCACGTAGCGGCGCTGGGCGAGGAAGTCGGCCTTGGCGTCGCCGGTGAGCGGCGGCAGGCCCGCCACCTTCTCCTCGAACTCGAAGGGGGCGGCGGCGGGGAGGCTGGTGAGGGCGTCGGCCGGAGGCGGGGGCGGCGGCATCGGTCGGGACAGTATAGCGTCGGCCCGTCCCGGCGCCCCGCGATCAGGGCGCGACCGCGACCCGGGGCCCGGCGCGGGCGAAGGCCACCACCGCCCGGGTGATCCCCGCCGCCACCTCGTCCTGGTAGCGCGGCGAGGCGAGGCGGCGCTCCTCCTCGCGGTTCGAGATGTGCGCGGTCTCCACCAGCACCGCCGGCATCCGGGCGCCGAGGAGCACGTAGAAGAGCGCGCTCTTCACCCCCAGGTCGCGGACCTCCCCCACCCGCTCGCGCACGCCGGCGCAGACCTCGCGCTGGACGAGCTGGGCCAGCTGGCGGGAAGCCCCCGCGCTCGCCTTGGCGTCGAGGTCGGTCAGGATGCGGAGGGTCTCGGTCTCGCCCTCCGGGGCGTCGAGGCCGTTCTCGCGGGCGGCCAGCCGCGCGGCGTACCGATCGTCGGCCACGTTCAGGAAGTAGGTGGTCATCCCGGCGAAGCTCCGCCGCGGGTTGGCGTTGGCGTGGATGGAGATGAAGAGGTCGGCGCGGGAGGTGTTGGCCACCGCGGTCCGCTCCTCCAGGGGGAGGAACCGATCGCCGGTCCGGGTGAGGAGGACCTCGAAGCCGGCGCCGCGGAGCCGGGTGGCCAGCCGGCGCGCGATGCCGAGGGTGACGTCCTTCTCCCGGACCCGGCTCGGGCCGATCGCGCCCGGGTCGTGCCCGCCGTGCCCGGCGTCCACCACGATCCGGCGGATGGGGCCTCGCTCGCCCTCCTCGCCGCGGGGGCGGGGCTCGGCGGCGGGCTCCTCCGGCCTGGCGGCCGGTCCAGGGATCGGACCGGCCGCCGGTGCGCCGGTCGGTCCCGCGGAGGGCGCCGGCGTCGCCTCGGCGACGGCGGGCGTCCCCGCCGGCTCGGGCGGCCGGGAGGGCGCGGGGCCCACGTCCAGGATCAGGCGCGGCGGATCCTCGAGGCGGAAGACCTGGACGCCGTCCTTCCCCGGCAGGTCCAGCACCACCCGCACCGTCTCCGCGTCGTTCTGGGCGGCGCGGACCCGGTCGAGCCGCAGGCCCGCCACCTCGCGCGCCAGGGCCTTGCCGTCGAGCACCGCCGGCCGGAGGTCGAGGGCCAGGCGGCGCGGATGATCGCCGTCGGAGAGCAGCTCCCGCTTCTGCCAGCCGACCCAGTGCGAGAGGTAGACGGCCACCCGCGTGTACTCCGGGCTCGACCAGGCGCGGACCTCCGAGACCCGGGCGGTGCCCTCCCCTCCCGACTCGCCGAGGGGAACCGGCCGGGCGGCCTCGCCCAGATCGCCGAGCGCCTGCTCCAGCGCGGGATCCGGCGCCGCCTCCTCCGCCGGCGTCGGCTCGGGCTCGGCCGGAGGCGGCGGGCGGAGGGCGTGCCGCGCCTCGCCCCGCTCCGCGTGCTCCGCCTTGGCGGCCGGTTTCCCTCCCCGCTCGGCGTGGGCCACGGCGGTTCGGGCCGGCCGGTCCTCGCCCGCCTCCCGCCGGATGGCCGCCGCCAGGGCCCGGGCGTCGCGCGAGCCGAGCTTCGAGGCGCGTCCCGCCAGGCGCAGGGCCTCGTCGCGGTCGGCCTCGATCGCCGACCAGCGGTAGAGGGCGTAGCGGGCCCGCGCGGCCTCGAGCAGCGCCGGGGCGGCGTCCTTCCCCTTCGCCGCCCGCTCCAGCTGGGTGATCCCCTTCTCCCAGTTGTGACGGTAGCGGCGCCGGGTCGGGTCCCGGACCAGGGCCCGCATCCAGGCCTTGGCCTCCGCCAGGGGCGAGGCGGCGGCCCGGCCGGCGGCGTGGTAGGCCGAGCGGGCCTTCCGCTCGGAGGCGGGGGCCGGGCGCGCCCGGGCGGGCGCCGGACCCGGGACCGGGGTGGCGAGCAGCAGGGCGAGGGCGATCGGCGCGAGGCCCATGAAGCCCAACTCTCCCCGAGCCCGATATCGTCGTCCAATTTCCGGACGGCCCCGCCCAGGGCTCCTGACCGGCCCTCCGCTCGGCGCTATCGTCGCCGGGTTCGCTCCTCACGGAGGTGTCCGATGGCTTCCCAGAAGCGCGTGGGTGTCGTCCTCTCCGGCTGCGGGTTCCTCGACGGTGCCGAGATCCACGAGGCGACCTGCACCCTCCTCTCTCTCGACCGCCGCGGGGCCGCGCTGGTGGCGGCCGCGCCCGACGTGGAGCAGTTGCACGTCGTGGACCACGTGAAGGGTGCGCCGGCGGAGGGCCAGCGCCGGCGGGTCCTCACCGAGGCCGCCCGGATCGTGCGGGGGAAGATCGCCGACCTCGCCAGGGTCTCGGCCGCGGACCTCGACGCCCTCATCTTCCCGGGCGGGTTCGGGGCGGCGAAGAACCTCTGCACCTTCGCCACCGAGGGGCGGTCGATGAAGGTGCTCCCGGAGGTGGAGCGGCTGGTACGGGAGATGCGGGCCGCCGGCAAGCCCATGGGGTTCATCTGCATCGCGCCGGTGATCGCCGCGCGCCTCTTCGGCTCCGACAAGGTGAAGGTCACGATCGGCGACGACCGGGAGACGGCGGCGGCGATCGAGTCGTGGGGGGCGCAGCACCACGACTGCCGGGTGGAGGAGATCGCCGTGGACGAGCGGCTCGAGATCGTGTCGACCCCCGCCTACATGCTCGGCCCCTGGATCGCCGCCGTGGCGACCGGCATCGACAAGCTGGTCTCCGCCGTCCTGGAGATGGCCTAGAGACTCGCTCTCAACAAGACCTGGGCAGGGGAAGAGGCTGCGACATTTTTTCTCGCCCGGCGGTGAATTTCGGGTACATTCCCGCGTCCCAACTCCGGGCGGGCTAGTCCGCCCCCGAATTCAGGAGCGCTCCACGTGACCAAGTACCTCGCTGCGCTGTTCGCTGCCCTGTTCGTCGCCGTCGTCGCCAACGCCGCTGACGCGCCCGCCTCGATCACCTTCCCCGCGAAGCCCGGTAACGTCACCTTCCCGCACAAGGCTCACCAGGACCGCGGCGTGAAGTGCGAGACCTGCCACGGCGACGCGAAGGGCGGCAAGATCGCGGGCTTCGGCAAGGACAAGGCCCACGCCCTCTGCGTGGAGTGCCACAAGAAGGAGGCGAAGGGCCCGACGAAGTGCGCCGACTGTCACAAGAAGGCGTAAGTCGCAACTCTCGCTGAGCCGTTCTGGAGGGGCCGGGAGACCGGCCCCTCTCCTTTTTTGCCCCGCGTGCCGCGGGGCTCGTCGTGTGCGCGCACTTGCCGCAGCGCGCGGCCGCACGGACCCCCGTAGAGTCTGCGCGCGTCTAGCCGGGAATCGACCCGCACGCGAATGATGGGGGTTTCACCCATGAAGGTTTGGCTTGCATCGCTGGTGGCTGCCGTGCTCGTGGCGGGATCCGCGCTGGCCGCGGAGGCTCCGGCGAAGCCGATCGTCCTGAACGCGAAGTCGGGCAACGTGACCTTCAAGCACGAGACGCACAAGGCGCAGCAGTGCGAGAAGTGCCACGCCGACGCGAAGGGCGGCAAGATCGAGGGCATGAGCAAGGACAAGGCTCACGGCCTCTGCGTCGACTGCCACAAGAAGGAGGCGAAGGGCCCGACGAAGTGCCCGGACTGCCACAAGAAGGCCTAGCCTTCCCGGCGTCCATGCAGCCTCGAGGGGGACCGGGCGACCGGTCCCCTCTCCTTTTCAGCCGAGGTCCTTCTTCCACCCGGCGAGCAGGTTGAGGGCATCGAGCGGCCGGAGCGCGTCCAGGTCGAGGGCTCGCAGCGCCTTCGCCACCTCCGCCGCCCCGGGATCGGCCGGACCGCCGAAGAGGCCGAGCTGGCTCGCCGGCGGTGCGCGCCGGGCGCGGCTCCCCCGGGCGAGCGCCGCGTGGCCGCCCTCGTCCACCTCCATCGACTCGAGGTTCCGGAGGATCTCCCGCGCCCGCGCGAGCACCTCGGCGGGGAGGCCGGCCAGCTTCGCCACCTCGATCCCGTAGCTGCGCGAGGCCCCGCCCTCGACGAGCTTCCGCAGGAAGACGACCTGGTCGCCCACCTCGCGCACCGCCACGGTCAGGTTCCGGACCGCCGGCCGCTCCCGGGCCAGGTCCTGGAGCTCGTGGTAGTGGGTGGCGAAGAGCGTCCGGCAGCCGACCGCGTCGTGCAGGTGCTCGGCCACCGCCCAGGCGATCGAGACCCCGTCGAAGGTGGAGGTGCCGCGCCCGATCTCGTCCAGGACCACGAGCGATCGCCGCGAGGCGTTGTGGAGGATCGCGGCGGTCTCGGTCATCTCCACCATGAAGGTGGAGCGGCCCCGGGCGAGGTCGTCCGAGGCGCCGACCCGGGTGAAGATGCGATCCACCAGCCCCACCCGGGCCCGCCGGGCGGGGACGAAGCTGCCCATCTGCGCGAGCAGCACGATCAGGGCCGCCTGGCGCATGACGGTGCTCTTGCCCGCCATGTTCGGCCCGGTGATGACGAGCAGCGACCCGTGCAGCGCCGCCTCCCCGGCGCCGCGCGAGGCCACCAGGACGTCGTTCGGGACGAAGGCCGCCTGGCCCTCCGGCAGGAGCGCCTCGACCACCGGGTGGCGCCCGTCCGTGATCTCCAGGGCCTCGGAGCGGTCCACCTCCGGGCGCGCGTAGCCGCGCTCCGCCGCCGTCCGTGAGAGCGAGAGGAGCACGTCGGCGGTGGCCACCCCGTCGGCCGCGCTCCGGATCCGGGCCGCCTCCGCCGACACCGCCTGCCGCAGCTCCTCGAAGAGCTTCTCCTCCAGCGTCGCCCGCCGCTCCTCGGCGGTGAGCACCTTCTCCTCGTAGGACTTGAGCTCGGGGGTGGCGAAGCGCTCCCCGCCCACCATCGTCTGGCGCCGCTCCCACTCCGGGGGCACGAGGTGGAGGTTCGGCTTGGTGACCTCGAGGTAGTACCCGAACACCCGGTTGAAGCGGACCTTGAGCGAGCCGATCCCGGTGCGCGCCCGCTCCTTGGCCTCGAGCGAGGCGATGTAGCCCTTCCCGTCCTCGGCGACGGCGACGATCTCGTCCAGCTCGGCCGACCAGCCCCGCCGGATCAGCCCGCCCTCCTTGAGGGTCGCCGGCGGCTCCTCGGCGACCGCGCGGTCGAGGTGGGCGGCGAGCGCCTCCAGCCCCCGCAGCTGCCCCCCGGCCCGGCGCAGGAGGGCGGCGCTCCGGCCCTCGAGCAGCTCGGCCAGCGCCGGGAGGGCGAGCAGCGCGCCGCAGAGGGCCCGGAGGTCGCGCGCGTTCCCCTGGCCCAGCACCAGGCGGGAGAGGAGGCGCTCCAGGTCGGCCACCGGCCGGAGGCGATCGGCCAGCTCCTCGCGGACCACCGCTCCGCCGCAGAGCTCCTCGACGGCGTCGAGCCGGGCCCCGATCCGCTCCGGGTCGGCGAGCGGGTAGCGAAGCCACTCCGCCAGCCGCCGGCCACCGGGCGCGGTCACGGTCCGGTCGAGGAGGGCGAGGAGCGTGCCCTTTCGCCGGCCGCCCGCGAGGGTCCGCTCCAATTCCAGATTCGTGCGGGTGGCCTCGTCGAGCAGGAGCCCGTCCTCGACGGCGAGGCGGGAGATCCGGTCCACGTGCCGGGGGGTGGCGCGCTGGGTATCCACCAGGTACGCGAGCGCGGCGGCGGCCGCCGCCAGGCCGAGCGGCAGGCCGGAGACGCCGAAGCCGTCCAGGCTCGGGACGCCGAGGTGCTTGCGGAGCCGCTCCTCGGCCCGCTCGAAGTCGGCGTCGTCACGGCGTGCCGCCGGCACCCCCACCGCCCGGGCGACCGCGTCCACCCGGGCGCCGTCGGCGCTCCGGGCGAGCACGAGCTCGCGCACCCCGGCCCGCCGGAGCTCGTCCACGAGCCGGGCGTCGTCCGGGACCTCCCCGCACTGGAGCTGCCCGGTGGAGGCGTCGAGCAGGGCCAGCCCCGCGCCCCCCTCGCCGAAGGCCACGGCCCCCAGCCAGCTCGCCTCGCGCGGGTCGAGCACCTGGTCGTCGAGGACCATCCCGGGGGTCACCACCCGGGTCACCTCGCGGCGGACGATGGCCGACTTCCCCGGCTCCTCCACCTGATCGCAGATCGCCACCTTGAAGCCGCGCTCGAGGAGCTTGGCGACGTAGCCGCGGGCGGCGTGGTACGGGACGCCGCACATCGGGACCTTGTCGTCGCCCTTCGCCCGGGCGGTGAGCGTGATCTGCAGGACCCCGGACGCGGTCAGGGCGTCCTCGAAGAAGAGCTCGTAGAAGTCCCCGAGCCGGAAGAAGAGCAGCGCGTCCGGGTACCTCGCCTTGACCTCGAGGTACTGCCGCATCATCGGCGTGGCGGCCTGGGCGATCTCCGGCATGGGCGAGTCCTTCTACCACGCGGCCCCGCCAGCGGGCCGGCGGACCGCGGGCCGGCTCCCCTCGCGCGCCGCCCCCGGGTGGGCGGAGGGTGTTACAGTCCGCGCCGATGCTCGGGAGGGCGTTCCAGGACCTGAACCGCCTCCGCCAGATCGCCCTGGCGATGGCGCGCCACGGCTTCGGCGCCTACCTCGAGCGGATGCGGCTGCGCGACCTGCTGGGCCGCGACGCGCCGCCCTCGGGCGAGCCGCTCCCGCCTCCGGACCGGAAGACCGCCGCGCGCTTCCGGACCATGCTCTCCGACCTCGGCCCCACCTTCATCAAGCTCGGGCAGCTCCTCTCCTCCCGGCCGGACTTCCTCCCCGCTCACTGGATCGAGGAGCTCTCCACCCTCCAGGACGACTGCCCGCCCCTGGCCCTCGCCGACGTGCGGAAGCAGATCGAGGCCGGGCTGGGCCGGCCGGTGGAGGACCTGTTCGGCTCGCTGGAGGAGGGGCCGCTGGCGAGCGCCTCCATCGCCCAGGTGCACCGCGCGGTGACCCACGCCGGCGACCGGGTGGTGGTGAAGGTGCAGCGCCCGCGGATCCGCGAGCAGATCGAGGCCGACCTGGCCCTGCTCCACGACCTGGCGCGCCTCCTCGAGGCGGTGATCGAGGAGACCGGCATCTACACGCCCACCGGGATGATCGAGGAGTTCGACCGCACGGTCCACGAGGAGCTCGACTTCTCGAACGAGGCCCGGAACGCCACCGAGATGCGGGCCGCCGCGGAGGGGCGCCCGCAGATCGTCATCCCGCGGGTGCACGAGCACCTCTCCTGCGCCACCGTCCTCACCCTCGACTACGTGGAGGGGACCAAGATCTCCGAGGTCACCGCCGAGGCCGGCTTCGATCTGGAGCGGGTGGCCCGGAACATCATCGAGGCCGCCTTCCGCCAGCTCTTCGAGGACGGGCTCTTCCACGGCGATCCACACCCCGGGAACATCCTGGTCCTGGCCGACCACCGCATCGCCCTGCTCGACTTCGGCCTGGTGGGCCGGCTCACCCGGGCGCAGCAGGAGGCGCTCGTCACCCTGATCGTCGCCGTCGCGCTCCGCGAGCCGGAGTCGGTGGCCCGGATCCTCAACCGCATCGGCGTCCCGGAGGCGCGCACCCCCATCGCCGACTTCCGCGAGGACATCCGGGGGATCCTGGAGCGCTACCTCGGCCTCAAGCTGGAGGAGATCCGGACCGCCACCCTGCTCCGCGACCTCCTCGACCTGGCGGTGCGCCACAAGATCCGGATCCCCAAGGAGTACGCGGTGCTGGCCAAGGCCTCGATCACCATCGAGGGGATCATCCGCCGGCTCTACCCGAAGCTCGACGTGCTCGAGGTGGGCCTGCCCTACGCGAAGGAGCTGCTCCTCGCCCGCTTCAACCCGGGCGACGCCTCGAGCGTCCTCATGAAGTCGATGCTCAAGCTCCAGGCGCTGGCCGAGGACGTGCCCACCCAGCTCTCGCAGATCCTGGTCGACCTGGAGGGCGGGAAGTTCCGGGTGAACGTCCACTCGGAGGCGATCGACCGGATCGGCGGGCACGTGCGCGCCCTGGGGGTGATGGTCTTCCTCGGGCTGCTCGCCGCCGGGTTCACGGTCGGCGGGCTGGTGCTCCTCGCCGGCGGGGCCTCGCGGCTCCTGGGCGGGGCCGCCCTGGCCGTCGCCGCGCTGCTCTCCGGCGCAGCCGCCCTCTATCATCTGGCGACGCTGCGGGTCCGGAAGATCTCGCTGCGCCGGTTCCTGCCGCCGCAGCGCTGAGCGCGGCGCGGCGCCATCGGCGTCGCCACGCCATCCGCGACGCCACCCCCTCACCGAGGCCACCTCATCGGTGACGCCACCCCGTCCAACCGAACCGCCACCAGGACGGCCCTGCGGAAGCTGCAACGCCAAAGGGAGGACAAGGCGTTCCGGCCGGATCGAGCAGGACCGCCCGCCGGCCGCTCGCGTCTCTAGCGCCGGTCCTCGCCGCAGGCGAGCGCCGAGATCGTCCCGAGCCAGGTCAGGTCCACCGCCGCCGCCATGATCGCCGCAGCCACCGCGACCATCAGGTCGGGGCCGAGGAGGGCCGCCGGCCGCACCCCGCGGGCGAAACCGGTCAGCACCCCGCCGGCGCCCTCCACCGCCGCCGGGGCGAGCCCCCCGAGGAGCCCGAAGGCGAGGGCGGCGAGCACGAAGGTGCCGGGGCGGAGGAGGAAGCGGCGGGTGGCCGCGGCGAAGGCCTCGAGCGGCCCCTCGCCGAGCAGCGCCGCCCGGGAGACGGCCGCGTCGGCCGCCGAGCCGAGCGCCAGCGGGACCGCCACGGCCAGCACCAGGGCGAGCGCCACCGCCGCCGCGAGCACGGGCTCGATCCCGCTCCCCGCCGCACGACCGGAGAGCTGCACCCCGCCGAGCGCCAAGGCCAGGGCGAAAAGGCCGCCGGAGGCCTCCGCCAGGGAGGCGAGCACGGCCGCGGCGAGGACGCGGGGGAGCCTGGCCCCGAGCCCCTCGACGAAGCGCGCCGAGCCCCCCCCACCGCCCGCCATCGCCTCCCCGAGGACCGGGACCGCGCCGGCGATCCAGGCCACCCGGAGGGCGGCGCCCAGGACGAGGCCCGCCAGCCACAGGCCGCCGACGATCCCGAGGAAGCGTGGCGACGCCGCCACCTCCAGGGCGCCCTCGACCGCCGCGCCGGGATCGAACGGGTGGCCGCGGAGCGAGAGGGCCGTCGCCTGGGAGAGCAGCGCCCAGGCCACCGCCAGGGCGGGCCAGCCCAGCACCCGCCGAGCCGCGGCGAAGAGGAGGCCGGCGGCGAGGAGCCAGGCCTCCCTGAAGAGGGCGCGGAGGGCGAGGCCCAGGGCGGGGAGGAGCGGCGGGGGCACGGCGGGACGGTACCGGCGGACCGCCCCGGCCGCAACGCCAGGGTGGCGGCCGGATCCTTGCCTTCTGAACGTCGTGACAGTATACCGATGTTCAGGAGGTCGCCCATGGAAGGCCTGACCGATCGACAGCTGGAGGTGCTCCGCTTCATCGCCTCCCAGATCGAGGAGCGCGGCTACCCGCCCACCATCCGCGAGATCGGCGAGGCGCTCGACATCCGGTCCACCAACGGGGTGAACGACCACCTGAAGGCGCTCGAGCGCAAGGGCTTCCTCTCCCGCGACCCGGTGAAGTCGCGCGCCCTCATCCCCACGGGCGCCGCCCGGGGGGTGCTGGGCGGGGAGCCGGCCTCGAACGTCATCCCCATCGGCCGGGGCTCGCCCCGGGCCGGGACGCGGCTCGTCGAGATCCCCATCGTCGGCCGGGTCGCGGCCGGCCAGCCGATCCTGGCCCAGGAGCGGATCGAGGACACCGTCCAGGTGGACGCCTTCCTGCTCGGGACCAACAAGAAGGTCTACGGGCTGCGCGTCCAGGGCGACTCGATGATCGGGGACGGGATCCTGCCCGGCGACTACGTCTTCGTGAAGAAGCAGCTCCACGCCGACGACGGCGAGATCGTGGTGGCGATGATCGACGACGAGGCGACCGTGAAGCGGGTCTACTTCGAGGGCGACCGGGTCCGCTTCCAGCCCTCCAACCCTCGCATGGCCCCCATCTACGTCCGCGACTCCGACTTCCGGAGCACCATGATCCTGGGCGTGGTCGTCGGGGTGTACCGCAAGCTCTCCTGAGCCTCGCCGCGCCTGGCGCCGAGGGGCGCGTCGCTCACTGCCGCGTCTTCGCCTGCCGGACGTACCGGTCGAGGTCCTCGCGGTCGATGAGGGAGAGGACCTCGATGGTGTTCTGCCGGTCGCCGCGCCGGTAGAGGAGCCGTACGTCCGTCGCCACCCGGACCCGGTAGTAGCCGGGGAGCCCCTCGAGCGGGAGGGCCCGCAGGCTCGGGTGGCGGTGGTCCTGGGCGAGCAGGTTCGCCTGCTTGAAGGCCGCCCGCTGGATGCGCCGGTCCCACCCCTCGAGCGAGTCGTAGAACTCCCGCGTGTAGACCGGCATGAGCCAGGAGGCGGGGGCCTCCTCGGGCTCGTCCGCCTCCGGGGCCTGGGGACCGGGCGCGGCGGCGGGGGCGGAGCCGGGGCGCGCCTCGGCCGCCCGCAGGGCCTCCTCCAGCTCGGCCGCGCGCCCCGCCTGCCGCGCGGCCCGCGCCTCCAGGGCGGCCACCTTCCCCTCGAGCTCCCGGACCGCTCCCCGCGACCGAAGGAGCTCGGCGGCGGCGTCGGTGGCCTGGGCCGCGGCGAGCGCCGCCTCCGCCCGCTCCCGGGCGCGCTGGGAGCCCTCGGCCGCTTCCCGGGCGCGCGCCGCCTCGTCCACCGCCTGCGCCGCCCGGGCCCGGGCCTCCCTGAGCCACTCCTGGAGCTTCTCCCGCTGCTCGTCGGCCTTGCGCCGGGCGCCCTCCGCCCGCTCCTCGGCGCGCGCCAGGGCCGCCTCCAGCTCCTTGACCCGGCCGTCCGCCGGGCCCGGGGCCGGCCCGGGGCGCGCCGCGGGCTCCTCGCCCCCGCCCTCCCCGTCCCTCGGCCCGTACCAGTCGCGGGCGAGCTGCTCCAGGACCGGCACCGCCCGGCCGCGCACCGCCGGCTCGGGATCGGCGAGGACGCGCCAGAGCGCCAGGGTGAGCCCGTGGTCCGAGCTCCCCACCGCGAGCAGGTCGTCGGCCGCCTCCGGGTCGAGCGGCAGGGCGGGGAGCGGCAGCCCCCCGAACGCCTTCCGGAGGGCGTCCAGCACCCTGGCGCGGGTGGCGGGCGCGGCCCGGATCTCGTCGGCGAGGACGTCGCAGCGCTCCACGTCGCCGAGGGCCTCGGCCCGGAAGCCGGGCACCGAGAGCCCCAGCTCCTTCACCAGCGCGCGGGTCTCCTCGGGGAGCAGGCCGGCGTAGAGCAGGACGGAGAGCGCGTCGCGGGAGAGCTCCTCGAGGGGCGCGTCGCCCCCGGGATCGGGGAGCGCCCGGGCTCCGCCGCCGGCCCGCCGCGCGCCCCCCGCCTTCCTCGGCTTGCGCTCGGCCACCTTCGTCACCGCGCGGGCGCCGCCTCGCGGAGCTCGCCCTGGAAGGCGGCGCCCGGGGGCAGCTTCCAGGCCTCCGGGACGGGCAGCGACGCCTGGAAGGTGGCCGGCCGGATGGCGCCGCTCGCCCCGCGCACGTCCGCCTCGAGCTCGAAGGAGACCGTGGCGGCCTCGCGCGGGAAGAGCTCCACCCACCAGGTGCCGAAGAGGATCCCCGGGGGGAAGTCGTCGGCGAACCGCTCCGCATCGACGAGCTTCTGGTACGGCTCACCCGCCCCGCCCATCTCGCCCCAGGGCTTGCCGGCCGCGTCCTGGAAACGGAGCGTGAGCCGCTTGAAGGCGACCGGCAGCAGGGCGCGGGTCACGGTCTTGTCGCCCGTCCGCTCCCGCTCCAGGAGCCGCGGCGCCCCCCAGAGTGCGAAGTCGATCCGGAGCCCCGGCCCGCCGCCGTCCGGGCTCGCCCCGGGCTCGAGGGCGAGCAGGTCGAGGCGGAGGCCGTCCGCGCTCGCCGAGCGGACGGGGGCGTAGGCGCCCTCCCGGAGCAGCGCCAGCCGCCCGTCGGCGTACCGCTGGAAGTCCTGCACCGCCGCCCGGCTCTTGGCGGAGGCGCTCGCCTTCTCGTCCTCGACCGGCGCCGGCGCCGGCGTGGCGCCGGGGAAGCGGCCCCGCACCGCCGCCAGGGCCTCGAAGTACCAGCGGGAGAGGGCGGCCACCTCCGCCTGCCACTCCGGGAGCTTGTCGGCCGGGAGGGCGCGGGAGAGGGCGGCCCGCTCGGCGAACTCGCGCTTCACCCGGGCGCGCTCGAGCCGGGCCTCGAAGGTCTCGCTGCGGCTGCGCAGGGACGAGAGCAGGACCGCGGCGCCGAGGATCGCGAGCCCGGCGGGCAGCGCGACGAGGAGAAGCCTGCGCATGGGATCACTCCTGGCCGGCGACCAGCGCCTCGACGCTCCGGAGCCCCGAGCGGTCGAACTCGTAGACGTAGGCGCGGGCCCGGCGGACCGGCTCGTCGGCCACGCGGGAGGCGGAGCCGGCGCAGAGGACCGGGGTCGGGCCGGACGCGCCCGGCAGGTCGACGCGGAAGGCGGTGTGCCGGTGCCCGTGCAGCACGGCGGCCACCGGCAGCTCGGCCACCAGGCGGACCACCTGATCGGCGTCGCCGAGGGGCATGCGCGCCACGGCGGCGTCCGAGGAGACGCGCTCGGGCGGCAGGACCACGTGGTGGTGGAAGGCGAGGATCACCGCCCTCCCCTGCTTGGCGTGCTCGCGGGTGAGCTCGCGGGCGGCGCGGATCTGCTCCGACCCGAGTCGGCCCGGGGTGGTCCAGGGGTCCGTGCCGTAGCGGGCGCTGTCCAGGGCGACGAGCACCGCCTCGTCGCCGAGGGGCACGACCTGCGGGTAGCTCGGGGCGGCCTTGCGCATCCCGCGGCCGTCGGGCCCGAGCGCCCGGAGGAAGCGGGCGGTCTCGACCGACTCCTCGGTCCAGAGGTCGTGATTCCCCGGCACCACGGTGAGCTTCCGCGCCTCGGCGAAGGGGCGGAGCAGCTCGGCGGCCCGCTCGAACTCGCGGGGCTCGGCGGAGAAGGTGACGTCCCCGGTGCAGACCAGGTGGTCGACGCCGACCTCGCGGAGGGCGTCGAGGAGCCCCTTGGCGAGCCGGGAGGAGTGGCGCTCGCAGTCGCGGGCCGCGAACCCGTTGCGCGGGTAGCGGGAGCGGTCCGAGACGTGGAGGTCGCTGATGTGGCCGAGGCGGACGATCGCGGGCTCCCTGCCGGTCGGGAAGCGCGGAGGATGCTATCGGCCGGCCCGGCCGGCGTCAAACCGAACGCGCGCTCGGGAGCGGCGTGCCGGGCGCGCGGCGGAGCCCTCGTTGGCGCGGCCGCGGGGCGCCGGACGGCTCGCGGCGCGGGAGCCCGCTTGCCAGCGCCGAACCCGGTCTTATGGTCCTCCGACCGGGTGCCCGAGGCGGGCCGGTCCCCGGAGGTTCCGGACGGGGGCGCGCGGGCGGAGCGAGGCGAAGCGGGAGGCGGCGCGGTGCGACGCGGGTCCGGCTCGCGCGCGCCGCTGCGTGCCCTGCCCGGCGGGCCCCAACCGCCCGCCAGGCTTCCCGCTTTTTGTTGATAAGGTGGGCACGCGCGGGTATCCCTGATCGCGTGCGGACAGGACAAGGAGACGGCGATGTCTGAGAAGGAAAAGAAGAGCCCCGCGGCCGCGCAGGTGGCTCCGGCGATGGGGCCCCCGGGCCTGATCGCGAAGGAGGACATCCCGGCCGTCCTGCCCATCCTGCCGCTGCGCAACTCGGTGTTCTTCCCCGGCGGGGTCCTGCCCCTGGCCGTGGGGCGGCAGAAGACCATCGCCCTCATCAAGGACGCGGTCCGCGACGAGCAGGTGATCGGCGTGGTCACCCAGCGCCGGGCCGAGGAGGAGGATCCGGGGGCCGCCGACCTGTACACCGTCGGTACGGTTGCACGGGTCGTCAAGCTCCTCAAGATGGGCGAGGACAACTACTCGCTGGTGGTCCAGGGGCTGGCCCGCTTCAAGGTGCTGGAGCTGGTCCAGGAGACCCCGTACCTCAAGGCTCGGGTCGACCCGGTGGAGGACCGCACCTCGACGGACGACGTCGAGGTCGAGGCCCTGGCCATCAACCTCAAGAAGCTGGCGCGCGAGGTGATCGAGCTCATGCCCGAGCTCCCCGCGGCCGCCACCGAGCTGGTCGAGTCGATCACCCACCCCGGCCACCTCGCCGATCTGATCGCCGCCAACGTGGACGTGCCCATCGAGGAGAAGCAGCAGGTCCTCGAGACGGTCGAGCTCAAGGCCCGGATGAAGCTGGTCCTCGAGCTCCTCAACCGCAAGCGGGAGATCCTGAAGCTCTCCAACAAGATCGACTCCGCCGTGAAGGGCGAGATGTCGAAGACGCAGCGGGAGTACTACCTGCGCCAGCAGCTCAAGGCCATCAAGGAGGAGCTGGGCGAGCTGGGCGAGGAGGAGGAGGAGCTGGACGAGCTGGCGGAGCGGCTCAAGAAGGCCGGCCTCCCGCCCGAGGTGGACAAGGTCGCCCAGAAGGAGCTCAACCGGCTCAAGTCGATCCCGACCGCGAGCTCCGAGTACACCGTCGCCCGCACCTACCTCGACTGGATCGCCGACCTCCCCTGGTCGAAGAAGAGCGACGACAACCTCGACATCGAGAACGCCCACGGGATCCTCGACGCCGACCACTACGGCCTCCACAAGATCAAGAAGCGCATCCTCGAGTACCTGGCGGTTCGCAAGCTCAAGAACGACATGCGCGGGCCGATCCTCTGCTTCGTCGGCCCCCCCGGCGTGGGCAAGACCTCGCTCGGCCAGTCGATCGCGCGGGCGATCGGCCGGAAGTTCGTCCGCCTCAGCCTGGGCGGCGTGCGGGACGAGGCCGAGATCCGCGGCCACCGGCGCACCTACGTGGGTGCCCTCCCGGGCCGGATCATCCAGTCGATGAAGAAGGCCGCGACCGTCAACCCGGTGATGATGCTCGACGAGATCGACAAGCTCGGGGCGGACTTCCGCGGCGATCCCAGCGCCGCGCTGCTCGAGGTGCTCGACCCGGAGCAGAACTTCTCCTTCTCCGACCACTACCTCGACCTGGCCTACGACCTCTCCAAGGTCATGTTCATCGGCACCGCCAACCTGCTCGACCCCATCCCCGGCCCGCTCAAGGACCGCATGGAGATCCTCGAGCTGCCCGGGTACACCTTCGAGGAGAAGGTCCACATCGCCCAGAACCATCTCATCCCCAAGCAGCTGCGGGAGCACGGGCTGTCGGCGGAGTCGATCAGCCTGAGCGAGAAGGGGCTCATCAAGATCATCATCGCCTACACGCGCGAGGCCGGGGTCCGCAACCTCGAGCGGCGCATCGCCGACGTCTGCCGGGCGGTGGCGGTCGAGGTGGCGACCGGCAAGGTGGCCGCCAACGGGAAGCGGGTGGTGGACGAGCCGGACGTGCTCGAGATCCTGGGGCCCGAGAAGTTCTACAACGAGACCGCGGAGCGGACCGAGATCGCCGGGGTGGCCACCGGCCTCGCCTGGACCGCCGCTGGCGGCGACATCCTCTTCATCGAGGCCACCAAGATGACCGGGAAGGGCTCGCTCACCCTCACCGGGCAGCTCGGCGACGTGATGAAGGAGTCCGCCCAGGCGGCCCTCTCCTACCTTCGCTCCAAGGCGGACAACCTCGGGATCCCGGGGAACTTCCTGGAGAAGACCGATCTCCACATCCACTTCCCCGCGGGTGCCATCCCCAAGGACGGCCCGAGCGCGGGCGTGACCATCCTCACCGCCCTGGTCTCGCTCCTCACCGGGATCCGCGTCCGCTCCGACGTGGCGATGACCGGCGAGGTGACCCTTCGCGGGCTGGTGCTGCCGGTGGGCGGCATCAAGGAGAAGGTCCTGGCCGCGCACCGGGCGGGCATCAAGCGGGTCATCATCCCGGCCCGCAACGAGAAGGACCTGGTGGACGTGCCCGAGCAGGCGCGCAAGGAGCTCGAGTTCGTCTACGCCGCCCACATGGACGAGGTGCTCGCGGCCGCCCTGGAGGAGAACCCCCTCGGCCGCAAGCCCCCCGCCGCCCCCGAGCCCGAGGGCGAGAAGAAGCCGGCCAAGAAGTCGGAGGAGGTGAGGGTCTAGGCCCCCGTCCGGCCGCGCCCGCGCGGGGTGGGCCGCTGTTAAGCTCGATCCGTGGCGCGCCTGGCGATCCTCACCGGCTCCACCGGCGCGGTGGCCGACGCCGTCGAGGCGGCGTTCGTCGGCGCGGGCGTCGCGGTCCACCGCCAGCCCGCCGGCGGGGGCGGGGCGCCTCGGACCGTGGAGGTCCAGGGCGCGGAGGTGGTCGTCCACCTCGGCCTGCGCACCCCCCGCGACCTGGCGGAGGACCTCCGGGCCCAGGTCGAGGCGGCGGCGGCCCTCGAGGCCGCGGCCCTGGCGCGCGAGGTGGGGGCCCGCCGCCTCATCCACGTGTCGACCGCCGGGGTCTACGGCCGGCCCCGGAACCTCCCTTGCCGGGAGGGCGAGCTCAAGGCGCCCCGCACGGCCTACGAGCGGATCCGCTGGCGCGCCGAGCAGGCGAGCTGGTCGGCCTTCCGCCGGGGCGCGCCGCTGACCGTCCTGCGCCCCACGATCCTCTACGGCCCGACGCTCCGGGGCGGGCCGGTGCGGGTCCTGGCGCTGGTCGCGCTCTTCAACAGGAAGCGGCGGCGGGTCCCCATCATCCGGCGCGGGCCGGTGGCGCACCTGGTCCACCTCGAGGACCTGGCCCGGGCGGTGGTCCACGTCGCCCAGCACCCCGACGAGCGGGCGGTCGTGGGGCGCGCCTTCAACGTGGGCGACGAGGCACCCCTCCCCCTGGCCGAGCACCTGGCGGCCGCCCTCACGGCCATGGGCTACGAGCCCGGCCGGATCCTCCCCACCTGGCCGCGGGTCACCGCCAGCCTGCTCTGGCTGGTGCGCCACGTCCCGGACCGGACCCTCCTCGCCGCCGTGAACACCCGCCTGGCGCGCGGCTGGCGCGAGCTGGCGGGGGACCGCGGCATGGCCGCGGCGCTCATCCCGCGCATCGACCGGGAGGCGCTCCACTGGATGAGCGCCGACCACTACTACGACACCGCCCGCCTGGCGGCGATCGGCTGGCGCCCGCGCCACCCGGTGGCCACGGCGGCCTTCCCGGAGACCATCCGTGCGCTGGTCGCCAACCAGCTCCTCCCCGGCTCGGGCGGCCGCGCCCTACCCGCCTGGTAGCCGGCTGCAGCTCTTTCCTCGGAGTGGCCCATCCCAGGCGCTCGTGTCATAGTGACGGCGCTCGATCCGGCGTGGATGTCGCGATCGGCGCGTTCCAGGCGACGGTCCGGGGAGAGCTGTGGTCGCAGGTGCGAGAGGCGGAGATGCTCACGGGGGGCTCCGCTCGGCGGAGCCGCCACGGGCGGGGGGAGCCGGCGTGATCCGGATGCTCGGCCGTTACGAGCTCCTCGAGCAGGTGGGTAGCGGCGGGATGTCGGTCGTCTACCGCGGCCGCGACACCGCCCTCGATCGCGAGGTCGCGGTGAAGCTCCTCCACCCGCACCTCGCCGCCGCCCCCGAGTCGCGGGCCCGCTTCTCCCGCGAGGCCCGCGCCGTGGCGCGCCTTTCCCACCCCGGGATCGTCGAGATCTTCGACTACGCCGGCGACGCCGCGGTCGAGAGCTACCTGGTCACCGAGTTCGTGCGCGGGCGGACCTTGCGGGCCTTCGCCGCCGAGGTCGGGTTCGGCCACCCGGAGATCGCGATGCTGGTCGGACGCGCCCTGGCCGACGCCCTGGTGCACGCCCACTCCGCCGGCGTCATCCACCGGGACCTCAAGCCGGAGAACGTCCTCGTCCACGAGGGCGAGCCGCCCGCCCTGAAGCTGGCCGACTTCGGCATCGCCCGGATCCTCACCTCCGACGAGCGGATGACCATGACCGGGGCGCTGGTGGGCTCGCCCCACCACATGGCCCCGGAGATCGTCGAGGGCAGGGACGCGGACGCCCGCAGCGACCTGTTCTCGCTCGGCACGCTCCTCTACTGGCTCGCCACCGGGAAGCTGCCCTTCGCCGCCTCGAACCCGACCGCCATCCTGCGCCGGGCGGTGACCGGGGACTTCGAGGATCCGCGGCAGCCCGAGCCGCGCGTCCCCGACGGCCTGGCCTCCCTGATCGCCCGCTGCCTCTCGGTCGACCCGGCCGCCCGGCCCGCCAGCGCCGCCGAGGTCCGCTCGGCGCTGGACCAGGTGCTGGCCGAGTGCGGCCTGGAGCGACCGGCCGAGGAGCTGCTCGCCTTCCTGCGCGATCCGCCCGAGTACAAGGCGCGCTTCCCTGCGCGCGCCGTGGCCGCCCTCACGGCGCGCGGGGACGAGGCCCTGGCCCGGGGCGCTCCGGCGCGGGCGCTCGGGTTCTACGGCCGGGTGCTCTCCATCGACCCCGAGAACGCCGAGGTCCTGGCCAAGCTGGCGCGCCTGGCCCGCCGCCGTCGGCTCCGCCGGGTCGCGCTCTGGACCGGCGGGGTGGCCGCTGCCCTCGCCCTGCTCGCCTGGGCCGGCCTCTCCCTCTCCCTCCGCTGGCACGCGGCCCCGGGCGGCGAGCCGCCCGCCGACACCGTCGAGGGCCCGGCCGCCGCCGGCCCTCCCCCGGAGGCGGAGGCGGAGCCGGCGCCCGCCCCCGCCCCGGCGCCGCAGGCCCCCGCCTCCCCGGTCCGCGCGCCCACGCCCGAGGCCGCCCCGTCCTCCGCCCCGCGCCCCGCCGCGGCGCACGCCACCCTCTCCGTCTACGTGCGCCCCTACGCCGAGCGCGCCCTGCTCGACGGCGTGGAGGTCGCCCGGGCGGCGCAGCAGGTCCAGTTCGACCTCGGCCCGGGGACGCACCTGATCCACATCGAGCACTCCTGCTGCGCCCCCTGGGAGCGGGAGGTGACCGCCAAGGAGGCCGCCGAGCAGCCCGAGATCCGGGTCCCCCTGGAGCCCCGCCCGGCGCGCCTGCGGGTGGAGGGCGATCCCGCGACGCGGGTCTACGTGGACGGCCGCCTGGTGGGGACCGCGGGGGAGTCGCAGCGAGCCCCGCTCGCGGTCCCCGTGCCGGCCGGGGGCGAGAGCCCGTACGAGGCCCCGGCCCGCGTCGACCTCCAGCTCGCGGGGGGCGCCGATCGCACCGTCCAGGTCCGGCTCAGGGCCGGCAGCGACCTGACCGTGGCCGCCCCGCCGCCGGAGCCCGCCCCGTGAACGCCCTCCCGCTCCTGCTCGCGCTCGCCCTCCTCGCCCCGCCGGAGCTGAAGCGGGCCAAGGACAAGTTCGAGTTCGGGGCCTACGCCGACGCGGCCGGCGCCCTCCGGCAGCTCCTCGCCACCGACCACGGCCTCTCCCAGCAAGACGCGCTGGACGCCTACCGGATGCTGGGCATCTCCGAGTACCACCTCGGAGACATGAACCAGGCCCGGTCGGCCTTCGTGAACCTCCTCAGCTACGACCCGGACTACGCCCTCGATCCCTTCCTCGTGCCGCCGCCCATCGTGGAGTTCTTCGACCGGGTGAAGAAGGAGCACGAGCCCGAGCTGGCGCCGCTCCGCGAGCGCAAGCGCGCCCTGCGGGAGCAGCAGCGGCTCGAGGAGGAGGCCAAGCGCCGGCTGCTGGCGGAGGAGCAATCGCGGACCGGCCCTCCCACCAAGGTGATCCGGGTCCAGGAGCGGATCTACCTGTTCAACTGGCTCCCCCTGGGGGCGGGGCAGTTCCAGAACGGCGAGCGCGCCAAGGGGACGGCCATCGCCGCCGGCGAGCTCACCCTCGGGGCGATCAACATCGCCGCCCTCCTCCTCCACAACCAGATCGCCGGCGACTCCAGCCGGACCTGCGTCTCGGGCCAGCCCGGCTGCACCCGCCCGCCCTACACCGACTCGGACCGCACGCTGCTCTACCGGCTCGACGTCGTGAAGTACACCTCCGCCGCGCTGTTCTGGGCGCTCTACGCGTACGGCGTCTGGGACGCGCACCGGCACTTCGTCCCCATCGTCGAGACCGAGATCACCCCCGGCGGCCAGCCCGCCGGGGCGACCCTCAAGCTCGAGATCCCGTTCTAGGAGCGTTCGTGGCCACCCTCATCGTGAGAGGTCCGGACGGAGGCGAGCGCCAGGTGGCGCTCGTGAAGCGGATCACCAGCGTGGGGCAGGACGCCGAGAACGACGTCGCCATCTCCGACCCGGCCCTCCCCGCCACCGCCCTCCACATCCACTTCGACGGGAAGGACTTCAACGCCGCGGCCCACGAGGGCGCGGACATGACCGTCAACGGGAAGCGCCGGTCGGCCTGGCGGCTCGGCCCCGGCGACCGGATCCGGGTCGCCAGCTCGGAGCTGGTCTTCGACCCGGCCACCCGCGCGCCGGTCACGGTGCGCCCCCAGACCGGCCAGCGGCTCCTCGCCCTGGAGACCCTGGTCCGCTTCTCCGAGCGGCTCCTGGCGGCCACCGACCTGGCCCGGCTGCTCGACGAGCTGATGGACGCGCTCCTCGAGGTGACCCACGCCGACAAGGGGTTCCTCATCCTCCTCGAGGACGGGGAGGCGAGCGTCCGGGCGGCCCGGAACGTGGGCCGGGAGACCATCGAGGGGGCGCTCGACCGGGTCTCCGACTCGATCATCCGCAAGGTGGTGGACACCCGCCGGCCGCTGGTGGTGGCCGACGCGCTCCACGACTCGGAGTGGTCCGGGTCCTCCTCGGTGGTGAACCTGAAGCTCTGCTCGGTGATGTGCGCGCCGCTGATGGAGAAGGGCGACGTCTTCGGCGTCATCTACCTGGGCAACGACAACGTGGTCTCGCTCTTCGACGACCGCGCCCTGGAGGTCCTGACGGTCTTCACCGCCCAGGCCTCGCTCCTGGTCCAGAACGCGATGCTCCTCGACGCCCTCCGGCGCGAGAACCTCTCCCTCAAGGAGGCGATCTCCTCCAAGCAGTACGGCGAGCTGATCGGCTCGGGCGCCTCGATGCGCGAGGTGTACCGCCGCATCGAGAAGGTGGCCGGGACGGACATCTCGGTCCTGGTCACCGGCGAGACCGGGACCGGCAAGGAGGTGGTGGCCCGCGAGATCCACCGCCGCTCCCACCGGGCCGCCGGCCCGTTCGTGGCGGTCAACTGCGGGGCGATCCCCGAGGCGCTCCTCGAGTCGGAGCTGTTCGGTCACGTGAAGGGCGCCTTCACCGGGGCGATCGCCACCCGGGTCGGGCGCTTCCAGGCCGCCCACGGGGGCACCCTCTTCCTCGACGAGATCGGGGACATGCCCGCGGCGCTCCAGGTGAAGATCCTCCGCGCCCTGCAGGAGCGCGCGGTCACCAAGGTGGGCGACAGCCGGCCGGAGCCGGTGGACATCCGGGTGATCGCCGCCACCAACCGGGTCCTGGAGGAGGAGATCCGCAAGGGCACCTTCCGGGAGGACCTCTACTACCGGCTCAACGTGGTCTCGATCCAGCTCCCCCCGCTCCGCGACCGCGGCGAGGACCTGGCCGTGATCGCCAAGTACTTCCTGCAGCGCTGCGCGCGCGAGTTCGGCGTCAAGGTCCGCGGCTTCACCCCCGGGGCGCTGGTGGCGATGCGCAAGTACGCCTGGCCGGGCAACATCCGGGAGCTCGAGAACCGGATGAAGAAGGCGGTGGTGCTGGCCGACAAGGCGCTGGTCTCGGCCGAGGACCTCGACCTCCGCCCCGAGGTGCTGGAGCCCATCCTCCCCCTCGCCCAGGCGAAGGAAGAGTTCCAGAAGCGGTACATCAACGAGGTGCTGGAGCGGAACGCCGGGAACCGGACCAAGACCGCCAAGGACCTGGGGGTCGACCCGCGCACCATCTTCCGCCACCTGGAGAAGCTCGAGGCCGAGCGGCAAGGGCTGCCCCCCGCGCCCGAGGAGGACGAGGCGTGAGGCGCGTCCTGACCGCGGTGGCCCTGACGGCCGCGCTGGCCGGCTGCCCCATCCCGCAGCCGCTGCCGGAGTACAAGAGCGGCTCGGTGACGCCGCCGCGAATCCTGCAGGACGAGATCACCGTGGGCGGCGTCAAGGCGGTCTCCCAGCCGATCACGCCGGTACCGATCAGTTCATCTGGCGTCGCCTGCCCGACCAAGCCCTCGTACGAGCTGGCCGTGCGGCTCGTCGACACCAACACCATCGAGCAGGTGGAGGCGCGCTGGTTCGTGGACTACGTGGCGGACAACACCAACCTCAACACGCCGCGCCAGGACTCGACGGTGCCGGCCTCGCCCGACCAGTCGAACGTCATCCGGGTCGTGCCCCCGTACCACTTCGTCCCGTACGACTTCGACACCACGCCCGGACAGCCCGGCACCATCCACGTGGTCGAGCTGGTCGTGTCGAACAACTTCGATCCCGCCGGCGTGGCTGCGGATCCGCCCAACCGTGCTCCGGCCACCGGCTTCGAGTCCCAGACCTTCCGCTGGATCTTCGAAACGGTCGTAGCACCGTGCCCGCCGTGACGGGACTCACCCCCGCTCCGGCGGCCGGGTGACCGCCTCCCGGGCCTGGAGCAGCGCCGCCGCCGCGTCGCGGGCCAGGTCGGCCTGGTCGCGGGCGAAGCGGTTGACCTGGGCGCGATAGGCGCGGTGCAGGGAGAGGACCGCGTCGCGCGCCCGGCGGAGCTCCTCGCGGCCGCCGAGCCGCTGGGGATCCGGGTCGCCGGCGTCGATCCGGCACCGGTCCGAGAGGTCGTCGACCCGCTGTTCCCAGTCCCGGGCCCAGGCCTCCCAGCGCCGGACGGCGTCCCCCTCCCCCACGTCCTCCGCCAACCGCCAGGCGCGCTGGTTCTGCTCGCGGTGGAGCGCCTCCAGGTCCGCCTCGCAGACCCGCAGGGCCGCCCGGGTGGGGAGCACGCCGGTGGCGGCGGGCCGGTGAGGGCCGCGCAGGTGCCGGACGATGCTGGTCACGGTCACGGACAGGGCGAAGGCGAGGACCACGAAATAGACGGTCCAGAGGGCGATCCGGAAGGGCCGGTTTCGAGGGTCCCGCGGCACGCGCCGGACTGTGCCAAAGGGACCTTGGGGCGTCCACCGCTTCCTGCTGCGGTGGGCCGGCCGCGCAGCCCTGGCAACGCCGACCGGCTAGAGCCGGGGGCGCCGCGCCTCGGCGGCGACGAGCCCGAGGAAGGTGCAGGGCTCGCCCCGGGCGATGGCGCGCAGGCAGCGGAGGTACACGCCGGGGCCCCAGAGCCTCAGGATCGTGTAGGAGTGCACGAGCACGTCCCGGGCCGTGATGGTTCCCTGCACGGCCTCAGGCTAATGCATCCCGGGTGCCGGTCCAGAATCTGGGCTCGCCTCCACGGCCTCCGAATGCCAGGGCTTCCGTGGGCCCGTCGCGTCACGAGGAAACGGTCGTTCTTTCCTGCCCGGCCCCCAGGAATTACAGCCCGACTGGAATGGGGGCCTTGCCCTTTCACACCTGAAAGGGGACCGTTCACGGATGAAAGGCATTCACCGGGCCGGTGGCCCAAGTGGCTCGATCCTCAGCCGTCGGAGGCGCGATCAGCCGGGGCACGCCGCTTGCTCGCTTGCCCGCCAGAGCGCCGGCCCGGGCACCCCCCCCAAGCCCGCCGGCTGGCGCTCGAAGGTGGGGAAGCTCTCGGCGCGGTTGGCTCGGTAGTTCGCGTGGACATCGTGCCGCGCCGGGAGCGGCCCTTTCCCCTCTCATGGTTGGGTCCGCAGGGACTCCAGGTTGCCGCGGCTGCCCATGCCGGACGGGGGACCCCGCGAGCAAGGGACCGGGCTCAGCGGCGCCCGACGCGCCGCTCGAGATCGGCCAGGGGGAGCTCGAACACCACCGGGCGGCCGTGCGGGCAGCGGGCCTTGAAGTCGATGGCGTCGAGCCCGTCGAGGAGCGCCCGCGCCTCCTCCGGACCGATCTCCTGGTTGGCCCGGACGGCCGCGTGGCAGGCCATCGTCGCCAGGAGGTCGTGAAGCGCGTCGTCGAGGGCGCGCCCCCGCTCCGCCTCCTCGAGCTGCGCGGCCAGGTCGGCGAGCAGGGCCGGGAGGTCCGCGCCGGAGAGCACCGCCGGCGCCCCCTTCACCGCGAAGCTCTCGCCCCCGAACGGCTCGAGCTCCAGCCCGAGCCTGGCCAGCTCGGCGAGCCCGCCCTCGAGGGCGCGGGCGGCCGCCGGGGGAAGCGCCACCATCTGGGGCAGCAGGAGGGGCTGAACCGGGAGCTGCCGCGTCTGGAACGCCTCCTTCAACCGGTGGAAGAGCATCCGCTCGTGGCTCGCGTGCTGGTCGATGACCACCAGCGCGCCGCCGGGCGCCTCGCAGAGGAGGTAAGTCCGAGCGTGCTGGCCGACGTACCGCAGGCCGGCGAAGAAGCCGGCCGGCCGCGGCCCGCCCTCCTCCGGGCGCTCGATCGGGAACGCGAAACGCTCCGAGGCGTACCCCGGGAGCGGGCCCGGCGCGAGGGTCGACCCGCTCCCCTCCGGCGGGCGGGCCCGCGCCCAGGCGAGTACGCTCGCCGCCTCCTCGCCCGCCACCGGTGCCAGCGGCCCCTCGCCGCCCTCCGGCACCCCGTTCGGCCCGGCGGCCGGCCGCGCCCGGTCGAGCCAGGGCGCGGTTCGCAGGGTGGCGGCCACCGTGTGGAAGAGCGCGTCGTAGACCTCGCGCCCGTCGGCGAAGCGCACCTCCAGCTTCTGGGGGTGCACGTTCACGTCCACCCGATCGAGCGGTAGCTCAACGAAGAGCGCGCCGGCCGGGTGGCGCCCCGGTGGCAGCGTGCCGGCGAAGGCCCGCAGCACGGCGTGGGCCGCCCCGCGGTCGCGCACGTAACGCCCGTTCACGAACAGGTAGAGCCCGCGCCCGGTGGCCTCCGAGTGATCGGGCGAGCAGACGAGTCCCCGGACCCGGACCGCGCCGCGGCCGCCTTCCACCGCGAGGAGGTGCTGGTGCGCATCCCGCCCCAGCGCGGCGGCGGCCCGGTCGGCCAGGGGCGCGCCCGCCTTGGACCCGAGCACCAGCCGCCCCGCGGAGCGGAGCGTGAACCCGACGTCGGGCCGGGCGAGCGCCAGCCGGACCACCGCCTCGGTGACGTGGCCCGCCTCGGTGGAGGTCGCCCGCATGAACTTCCGGCGCGCGGGGGTGTTGAAGAACAGGTCCCGGACCTCGACGGTGGTGCCCCGCTGCCGGCCCACGTCGCGGACCTCGCCGACCTTCCCCCCCTCGACGTCCACCCGGGTCCCGGCGCCGTCCGCCCCGGGGGCGGTGTCGAGGCGGAACCGGGAGACCGAGGCGATGGCGGGGATCGCCTCCCCGCGGAAGCCCATGGTGGAGATCGTCGCCAGCCCCTCCGCGTCGCGGAGCTTCGAGGTGGCGTGCCGCTCGAGCGCCAGCAGGGCGTCCTCGCGCGCCATCCCCGCGCCGTCGTCCGCCACGCGCACGAGCCCCAGGCCACCCTCCTCGACGTCCACCGCGATGGCGGTGGCGCCCGCGTCGAGGGCGTTCTCCACGAGCTCCTTCACCACCGAGGCCGGCCGCTCGACCACCTCGCCCGCGGCGATCTGGTTCACGAGCCCGGGCGGGAGCACCTGGATCCGCGGCATGGTGTCCGGTGCTAGCACGAGGCTCCGACGCGGACCCGGGAGACCGTTTGACGCCCCCGGCGAGCGGCGTCTATACGGACCCTCGCATGGCGGGAGGGAGGAACCGAAAGCGGGCGGCGCCGCCGCGGACCCCGGCGCGAGCGGCCCGGCCGCCCGTGCTCGGGAACGACCCCTTCTCCCGCGGCGCGGCGCCTCGCCCCCCTGCCCCGGCGCCAGCGCTGGATGCGCCCGGCGCCGTCGAGCCCGCGCCGCTGCCCGGCGCCGCCGCACCCGCCCCCGCCGCGGGCCGTCGCCCGCCGCCGGGCCCGTCTTCCGCGGCCACGTCGGCCAGGGTGGACGACGTGGAGCGGCGGCTCGAGGCGACGCTCGAAGGGATCGAGGACCGCCTCTCCGGCCTGGCCGCGCGCGCCGGGCTGGTCGGCGCCCGCGCGGAGCTCGGCGAGGCCCTGGCCCGCGTCGCGCCCGCGCTGCTCGAGCGGCTCGGCGCGCTGCTCGACGCCGCTCGCCTGCTCGAGCCGCCGGAGCGGCTCGACCGGTTCGGGATGGACGCGCGCCTCGCCGAGCGGGCGGCGCCGCTCGTCGACCTCCTCTACTCGGGCTGGTGGAGGACGGCGGTCCGCGGAGCGGAGCACCTCCCCGAGACAGGGCCGCTGGTGGTGGTCGCGAACCACGCCGGCCGGGTCCCCTGGGATGCGCTGGTGCTGCGGGAGGCGGTCCGCCGGGCCCGCGCCCGGGACCTGCGCCCGCTGCTCGACGATCGGGAGAGCGACGCGCCGGTGACCGGGCCGCTCGCCATCCGGCTCGGCGCGGTCCGGGCGAGCCCGGAGGCGGCCGAGCGGATCCTCGCGGACGGCGGCGCCGTCGGCGTCTTCCCGGAGGGGAGCGCGAGCGCGCGCAAGCCGTGGCGAGACCGGTATCGCATCCAGCGGTTCGGTCGGGGTGGCTTCGTCAAGCTCGCCCTGCGCTGCGGCGCGCCCGTCGTCCCCTGCGCAATCGTCGGGAGCGAGGAGGCGGCGCCGGGCATCTCCCGCACCGGGTGGCTGGCGGACCGGCTCGGCATCCCCCTCCTCTCGGCCAGCCCCCGCTTCGTGCTGGGGCCAGCCGCCTTCCTGCCTCTCCCTTCCCGCTGGTCGCTGCGCTTCGGGCCGCCGGTCGACCTGGGCGCGCGGCGGCCGTCCGACCCGGCCGATCCGGCCCTCGTCTCCTCGCTCACCGAGCGGGTGCGGTCGGAGCTCCAGGCGATGCTGGACGAGGACGTCGCCGCCCGGACCTCGGTGTTTCTGTAGCGAGGGGCGGGAGGCGCGCCCTCACGCGCCGCCCGGCGTGCCCGGCGGCGCCGGCGTTCCCGGCGGGCGGGGCTTCTGGCGCGGCGGCTCGGGGGGCACCTCCTCCACCGGACCGGTCTCCGCCTCCGCCGCCACGGCCTTGAGGAAGAGCCAGACCTGGCGGGCGGCGGCGTCGCCCGGCGGGTCCAGGCCCGGGAGCGCCCAGCCCGGGTGGCCGCGCGCGAGCAAAGCACGGAAGCCGTCCAGCGGCACGCGCTCCGCCACCCGGGTCAGGTCGGGTCCCTTCTCGCCTCCCGCCTTCCGGAGGCGGTGGCACCCCAGGCACCGGGCGCCCGTCAGGTCCGCGCCCACGTGCGCCCCCTCGGGCGAGCCGTCCGGGACCGCCAGCGCCCGGCCGTAGACGTTGAACCCGTTGACCAGATCGAGCTCCACCACCCCCTGCGCCCACCAGGCCGGCTCGCGCGGGTCGGAGGCGAGGCCGCGCTGCTCCGCGTTGGGCCAGGCGAGGATCAGCTCCGCGGCGACGGAGCCGTCGATCCGGTCGGCGAGCACCGGCCGCGCCTGGTGGATCATGGTGAGGGGGATGGCGATCGCCCGGTGGTCGGCCGTCCTCGCCACCAGCGTGTCGACGCCCTTCTCCAGCTCGAGGCGGGCGAGGCTCGGGGCGAGGTCGGCGCCCTCGTAGACCGCCTCGCGGCCGGTGGCGAGATCCGCCCCCCGCACCTTCCGCCGGGGCAGCG